>Ga0255055_10000836_pt1 | contig 23498 bp, 15 predicted proteins | sample JV7_2_27_MG_FD_188633 | JGI IMG/M metagenome (GOLD analysis project Ga0255055, IMG submission 188633) | Seawater microbial communities from Jervis Inlet, British Columbia, Canada - JV7_2_27 | ecosystem: Environmental > Aquatic > Marine > Inlet | place: Canada: British Columbia | collected...
TGGGCTGCCACCAGCGCATCAGCCAGAGGAATGGCAATGTCGAAGAGCTGATCCAGCTTCAGCCCCGAGCTGGGAATCAGCTGACCGAGGGTCTGCCCTTCTACCAGCTCCATGGTGAGGAAATGGAGGTCGTCGGCTGACTCCACCGAGTAAATCGTCACGATGTTGGGGTGGTTCAGTGCCGCCACGGTCCGGGCTTCGCGCTTGAACCGCTCGAGTCGCTCGGGATCGATGGCCATCTCGACTGGTAGCACCTTGAGCGCGACCCTGCGTCGAAGCTCCGTGTCTTCCGCCTGATACACCTCGCCCATCCCGCCCTCTCCGAGCTTCTCGAGGATCTTGTAATGAGAGAGGGTCTTGCCGACCACTCTAACGACCCTTCACTGGGCCGAGGTAGCGGTCCAGCCAGTCCAGCGCCTCGCGGATCACGTCGTTGAGTGGGGGGATGTGGCCACCCTCCAGCAGCACCAGCTTCTTGTGCTCTGGGGGAGCGCCCTGAAACGCCAGCATCGGTTCCAGGGAGGTCTTGACAGGGGCGATGAAGTCGCTGTTGCCGTTGATGAGAATCACGGGAACCGTCGAGCGGGGGGCAAAATGCAGCGGGATCGTCTCGGGGGGATCGCTCATCTGGTGCGCGTGGAGGTGTCCGGAGAACAGCACGCTGGCCCGGAAGCGATCGTCGATCGCCGTGAAGATCGGACCGTACTCCCCCCCGAGACTCAGCCCGTAGAAGGCGATTCGGTCCGCATCGATGTCGTCACGGGTCTCCAGGTAGTCGATGGTGCGGCTGATGTCCTGGGACCAGTGGATCATCATCTCCCGCCACGCGTTCGGCCCCCTCGGGGCGTCCGGGTCGCGCCTGCGCTCGTACAGGCCGTCGTAGACCGGTCGGATGAGAGCGCGCCCGCTCTCCGGGACGAACCGGCTTGCCGCCAGACTGGTGGTCAGGCTGTTCGTCTCGTAGAACCCGCCGGAGCCCGGGAAGTAGATGACGGCTTGATACGGCGGGGGTGCGTCGCGAGGCAGAAGCACGTGTACCTGGAAGCGCTCCTCGCCGTACGCCGTGCGCAGGCTGACCGTCTCCCGGCGCCATCGCGGCTGGCTGTCGTCGGTCGATTCCAGCCGGGGTTCTGGATCGCTGGGGTCGTACTGATACAGGCCGCGGTAGATGGCGAAGATCTCGTCGGCCACCGGCTCCTCTTCGTTGAAATCCCACTCCACCTGCTCGATGGGCTCGAGGAGGGCGGGCTCACCCGGCTCGATCTCCTGGATCAGGCGGATGCCGTTGGTGGGCGACCGGTCCAGCGGCGGGGTCGCGTCTTTTTCCAAATACTTGTAGGTCGGCTCGTTCCAGGAACCCCCAAGGATGTAGCGCCGCTCGCCGGTCGGGTTCCAGGCCCACTCTCTGACGTTCCCTGCCATGTCCATCGTCCCGTGCGGGCCCATGCCGCCGTAGGAGCCCACTGGCGCCGTGCTGGTGCCGTTGAGATTGCTCACCTGTAGGATGTCGGTGTAGAGGTCCCAGGGGGCCGCCTGGTACCAGTGGTAGAGAGTCGGAAGCCGCTTGCCGCGGTACGCCGCATACGCGGCCGCCTCGTACCAGCTCACACCGCCCACCGGGTGATCGGACGCGTCCGCCGGGTGGCGCGCCAGCTCCCATCCCGCCGGCGCGGACCGCCCGGTCCTGTCCACGAAGCTCCTCGCCACCTCCTCGAACGCCGGGGCCCCGGGTGCCGCGAGCGCCTCCTGCCAGAGCTCGCCGTTGCGGTACCCTCCGTCGTCCACGAACTTCTGGTACTCCGCGTTCGTCACCTCGTAGCGATCGATCCAGAACGCGGGCACGGGCAAGGGCTCGGCGCGGCCAAAGCCCCGTGATCCTTCGGGGACTCGGATCATCCCCGGTGGGCCATCTCCCTGCCGCACGAGAGTGAGCTCGAAGTCGTCCGCCGAGCTGCCACTCTCCCAGGTCTCGTAGCCGTCGAGCTCCACCCGGAACCGCAGCAGGCCGCGGGCCACCTGGGCTTCCTCCAGGGGAGTGGTGCCCAGGAGCTCCCAGCGGGAGTCGGGCTCGCGGTAGCCTCGGACGTAGACCCTCGCGCCCGGCGGCGTGCTGAGCAGCGAGGCCGTTGTGCTGACGTCGCTCAGGAGCTGCTGCATCTGGGGGTCGCCGGGGAGCACTTCGAGGGCTTCCAGGGCGAGCCGCAGCGCCTCGCTGTACTCGCCGCTGCCTCCCAGTCGATACACCTCGGGGGCGGCAATCGTCCGCGCCCATTGAGCACGGGCGTTCCGGTTCCACAGCCACCATCCGGTTGCCGCGAGCGCCAGAACGAGTACGATCGCCGCCGTCAGGAAGACTGGCCGTCGGAGCAACGCTCCGACCCCGGTTTCTGTACGGGTGATTCTGGCCCGGCACGCCGACAGGTCCTGGTGCAACACATGCGCCGAGGGATAGCGGGTCTCTGGGTCTTTCTCGAGGCAGCGCATGACGATCCGCTGCAGATCCGCGGGGATCTCTCGGTGCAGGGAGCGGGGCGGCTCGGGGTCGTGGGTCATGACGGCGGTCAGCGTGGTCAGTGCCGAGTCCCCCTGGAACGGGCGCACTCCGGTGAGCATCTCGTAGAGCATCGCGCCGAAGGAGAAGATATCGGTGCGCTGGTCGACGGGTTTCCCGGTGGCCTGCTCCGGGCTCATGTAGGCCGCGGTTCCGAGAATGACCCCAGCCTGGGTGGCCTGCTGGGTGAGGGTCGGAGACTGGGAGAGCTCGGAAGCCGGCAGCTCGTCGTCCAACGCCTTGGCGAGGCCGAAGTCGAGGATCTTGACGTTGTCTTCGGGCGTGACCTTGATGTTGGACGGCTTCAGGTCGCGGTGGATGATGCCCTTGTCATGGGCGGCCTCGAGACCTTCCGCGATCTGCCAGGCGATCTCCAGAGCTTCCTCGACCGGGGTCGGTCGTTGGTGGATTCGTTCGGCCAGGGTGTCGCCCTCGACCAGCTCCATCACCAGGCACTTGGTGTCGTCGGCCTCCTCGAACCCGTGGATCTGAGCGATGTGGGGGTGATTGAGGGTGGCCAGCAGCTTGGCTTCCCGCTCGAAGCGGGCCAAGCGCTCGGGATCTAAGGTGAAGGCCTCGGGCAGGACCTTGATGGCGACCTGACGCCCGAGAGTGGTGTCTTCGGCCCGGTACACCTCTCCCATCCCGCCCGCACCGAGCTTCTCGAGAATCCTGTAATGAGAGAGGGTCTTGCCGATCACGGACCCCTCCTGTGTCCTTTGAGTCCAGTGAACTCTACACGAAAGGCGGACGGAGCACCCGGCGGGGGCAAGCTCCGCCCGTACACCGGGAGGACGCCAACAAGGGGCACTCTTCAAAAAATGCTAACATCCTGCAGCTACCCCGAAAAAGGCTCACCTGGGAAAACCCAGGGCCGCAAAGCTACTGGGTCCTCGCTTCCTTCTTGCAAGGTCGGGCACCAGACCAAGAAGGACCCTAGGATCGCCGGGCTGCCGAAGGGAATGAATCGGGACGGTGGATGAGACGCACTCACTCAGCTGGGAAGGAGGATTTGAGGATGAAGAGATTTTGTTTAGTGGTTGTTGGAGGACTCCTGCTTTGGCAGGTAACAGCGGTGGCCTCAGCACATAAATGCAAGGCCCCATATGTCATCAATATACAGGTCAATCCCGACGGTTTTGAGTACCCTGACAAGGCAACGTCTCCAGTGCCCATGATTGAAAGAGGCTGCCCCTTCAAAGTGGTTACCACTTGGAACGGTACAGGCTCGGATCAGTCGATCACTCTAAGCGACTTCAGGGCTGTCCATGCGAAACCGGGTAAGCCCGACAAGTGGGACCAGGTTGAAGCACGGACACTTCAAGACGCGACCGGAACTCCTGTGACTGGCAACAAATGGACATTCACCGAGGATAATCCCAACGGCACTTTCATTCTTGGGGGCAATATCACGGGGCCGCCTGGACCTCCGCGCCTGATCTTGTTCACTGTGACCCTGGTGATCGAGGAGGGCGACGCCGAGGTGACGTTCGATCCGCCGTGGTCTGAGAAGCGGCCCTAGATAAGGTCCGGTGCGTGTCTCGGTTTAAGGGTTGACGGCGGACTCCAATACCGATTGGAATCCCGGGTCGTCCAGGTAGTCGCGAAAGGCCAGATCCTGCTCGAACTCTTGCCTGGCGTAGCCGGACTGGATGGCAAGCTGTGCGTAGCGAAGAACCTCCTGCCGGCGACCGGCAATGGCGTGTACCTGCGCCGCGCCAAACAGAACGGGGCCGAGGCCAGGTTGCAGCTCCTCGGCCTCCGCGATGTTCGCCAGCGCCTCGTCGTGATGACCTAGTTTTGCCGCGCACACCGCTCGCATACCGAGGTACCTGGAACGAGGAGCCCCGGCGGCCATGAGGCGGTCGTAGCTTGCGAGCGCTTTCTCGAACCACTGTTCCGCCTGCTGCTGCTCGCCCAGTTTCTCGTAGGCTTCGGCCAGCCCGTGCTGAGCTTTGGGATGGTCTGGCTGGATCTCGAGAGCCTTCTCGTAAGCTTCGATCGTTGCCGGAAGTCGATCCAGGTAGAAATAGCAGACCGCCAGGTTGATCGCGGCATCCACATCGTTTTCCAAAAGCACGAGCCGCCGAAAGAGGGGGACCGCGTCCAAGAACCGCCCCTGCTGACCATAGATGATGCCCAGGTTGTTCAGAGCGCTAGGCGAGTCTGGAGCGTAGTCCAACACCTTTTCGTATTCCGCGGCGGCCTCGTTGACACGCCCCAGGTCCCAAGAAAGATGGTACGCCAAAGTCAGGCGAGCCCGCATGTCTGCGCCGGCGAGGGCGACTGCCCGGCGTAACTCCAGCAGTCCTTCGTCGATTCGATCCTGAGCCAGCAGCGATTCGCCAAGCAGGGTGTAGCCACAGTAGTCTCTCGGGGAGGCCTTCAGCGCTCTGCGTGCCGATTGTTCGGCGGCCGGCCCATCTTCCTCGAGCAGTGCAAGGCGCCCTCGAGCAATCCAGGCCTCTGACAGATCCGAGTCTCTTGCCAGTGCCCTTTCCAGGAGCTGATGGATCTCCGAGATTCGTCCGTCCTCTGGATATTGCATCTGTGTTCTGGCGAGGAGGGCAGCGAGACGGGCCTCGATCAGCGGATTCGCTGGCTCCAGCTGTAGCGCCCGCCGATATCGGTCCTCGGCCTCGAAAAGGTTGTCCTCGGTCACCCCTCGAAGCTCGAACTGGTGGCCCTGATCCAGGAGCACCTGTGCTTCGCGGCCGACTGGCGGGGAAGTCACTGGCTTTTCGGGGGCCCACTGCAAAATCGCGATCATCACGACCGCGACCAACCCAACGACTGCCGCCGCTACCCAACCCGCCCTGGCCTGCCAGCGACGTTCAGGTCGGTAGGTTGGTCGGGCTTGGGTCTCCTCGGTCGTCAGTTCCTGCCGTAACGCCGTAAGCTCGTTGCGCAGATCCTTGGCCGACTGCAGACGCTGATCGGGTTGCTTCTCCAGGCAGAGGCGGACGATACGACCGAGATGGCGGGGCATATCATGTTTCAGGTCGTCCACCGGCCTTGGTAGATCACGCAGAATCGAGGAAGCGACCTCGGCCGACGTTGAGCCCTCGAACGGTCTGTTCCCCGTCGCCAGTTGATACAAGATGATGCCGAGGGAGAAGATGTCGGACCGCTCATCTATCGACTCGCCTTGGAGCTGTTCCGGGGACATGTACGGGACGGTCCCCAATACGCGGCCTTCACCCGTGAGGGGCTCGGTTGAAGCGTCTGTTGCGATAGAAACATCTGCAGCCGGCATCAGCTTCGCCAGGCCGAAGTCGAGAACCTTGACCTCGCCTTTCTGGGTGACAAAGACGTTGGCCGGTTTGAGATCGCGATGAATCACGCCGGCTTCATGAGCCGTGGAGAGCGCGTCGGCAATTGGAATCGCGGTGCGGAAGAATTGCTCTAGAGAGACGCCGCGCTTCGGGATGTAGTCCGCCAGGGTCTGACCCTCGATGAACTCCATCGTCAGGAAGTGGACTCCATCGGATTCCTCTACCGAATGAATCGTTACGATGTTGGGGTGGTTGAAGGAAGCCAGGGTTTTGGCCTCGCGGCGGAAGCGCTCTAGACGCTCTTGGCTGCCGGCCATCGCCTTGGGCAGCACCTTGAGAGCCACATTTCGGCCGAGATCGGTGTCCTCGGCCAGATACACTTCTCCCATCCCGCCCGCACCGAGCTTGTCGAGGATCTTGTAGTGGCCGATGGTTTGGCCGATCACAGCAGCCTCGCCTGAGTCAGTGGCAATGGTCTACGACCTGAGACATTGTCGGACTTCTGCAGGATTCTACAACTGTTGGTGCGAAGGCGTTCGGGAAAGTAGGGGAAGGCGTTTGAACTGGATCACCCTCCCCACCCGTTTGGGTGGTGTATTGCTCTTCAAAGAGTGATAGCAAGTTGAGTTACCTCGATAAAGGCTCACCTGGGAAAACCCAGGGCCGCAAAGTCACGGGTCCTCGCTTCCTCGCTGTACTAGCGCTGGATCCCAAGATCGCCGGGCTGCCGAAGGGAACCTCTTGGGGCGCACACAGTCACGTTGGCTGTTGAGTGCCCCAAGGGAAACCGGAGTGTGCAGTAGGACTGCGCAAGAGGAGGATTTGAAGATGAAGAAAGTAGCTGCAGTTGTTGTCGTTTCGCTGTGTTGCTGGCTGGTTGCGTCGGCAGGCTTGGCGAAATGCCTGAAAGGACGCAAGGCTACCGTGACCATTGAAGTGGATTTCTCGACAGATATCCCGACAATCGACTTTGGGTCCAAGGGTGCCGACCCGATCCCTTGCGTCTATCGGAATGGGGAGATCGAAGTGACCGTCAACTTCACCGATAAGCCTAATAATCAGGAGCTCAAGCTTAGCAATTTCAGGGCGTTGGTCTTCGCGCATCCGGCGAGCGCTCAGGGTGGCAGCTGGATCAGCGACTTTGACGACCTTGACCACCTGGAAATCACGGAGGATGCGGGCGGCGACAACTGGCAGCCAATTGCCTCTCAGAAGTTGGTCTTCCAGGCTTCGGGTTTTCGGACCATTAAGCTCCAGGGTCAAAGGCCACCCGGGACACCCGGGGGCCCACACCGCCTCATCTCCTATCGGTTGGAGCTGGCAAAGGACGGGACAGGAGGCGGCAATGTCACCGAAATTGTTTTCGACCCCCCTTGGGGCGAACGGCCCTAGGGTCTCAACCTAGGGAACGACCGGGGTCTCAATCAGGGCCTGGAACTCGGGGTCTTCCCGGAAGGCCCTGAATGACAGATCCAGCTCGACTTCCTGACGCGGGTATCCGGCCTTGATGGCGCGCTGCACATAGTCGAAGGCTTGCCGGCGATCGCCGGCAAGCCCGTGCACTTGGGCGGCGTTGAACAGCGGGGTGCTGCGGTCCGGAGCGATCTCCAGGAGCTCAGTGATATTCGACTTGGCCTCGTCGTAGCGGCCGAGCATGGCCACGCAGACAGCGCGCCAGCCCAGATATTGGGAGCGTGGGGCCCCGGCAGCGAGGCTCTCATCGTAGAGCCCCACTGCTTTCTCGTACCATTCCTGGGCCGCTTCGGTGTCATCCGCCTTGACGTAGGCTTCCGCCAGAGCGTGCACCGCAAACGGCCGATCGGGTACGATCTCGAGCGCTTTCTTGTACGTCTCGATCGCCTCGTCCAGACGGTTCATGCTCAGATAGCAGTTGGCGAGGTTCAGGGCAGCGACTTCGTCCTCATAGAGTTGCATCAGACGCTTGAACATGGGCACGGCATCGAGATACCGACCCTGCATCGCGTAGATCATTCCGAGGTTGTTGAGCGCGTTGGGTAAATCGGGGGAATAGCGCAGGACGTTCTCGTACTCAACGGCAGCCTCGTTGGTTCGGCCGATGTGTCGCAACTTGCGGGCCAGGGTCAGGCGGGCGCGCATGTCGGTGCCGGCGAGCTCGACCCCCTTGCGCAGCTGAACCAGCCCCTCATCGACCCGGTCCTGAATCAAGAGGGCCTCTCCCTGCAGGGTATAGCCCCGATAGTCCTCGGGTGCCGATGCCACCGCTTTGCGTGCCGCCTCTTCAGCGGCCTGCCCGTCGCTCTCCTGAAGTGAAAGTCGACCCAGCGCGATCCAAGCGTCTGCGGGCTCCGGACGACTCTCCAACGCGCTCTCCGCGAGTTGCTGGATCTCACCAATCCGCTCTTCCTTCGGGTATTGGCTCTGGATTCGAGCCAGTAATGCGGCCAACCGGGCCTCGATGAACGGGTTCTCCGGCTCGAGCTGCAGTGCTCGCCGATAGCGCTCTTCCGCGTCCTCCAGGTTCTCTTTGAGGTCGCCCCGGAGCTCGAAGAGGTGACCTTGGTCGAGAAGTTCTTTCGCCTCGTTGCCGATCTGGTGAGTTTCTATTGCGGTCTGTGAAGTGACCGTTTTCTCCCCAGGACGTAGCCAGGTCAAGGTCGCCACGATGCCGATAGCCAAGAGGCTGGCTCCGATCCACCAACTCGCTCTCACGGATCGTTTTCCCTCCGGGGGCACGAACGCAGGTCGGGCCATCCTGTCCCGAGTGGTCAGCTCGTCTCTCAGCCTCGCCAGCTCGTTGCGGATGTCTTTGGCCGACTGAAATCTCTGCTCAGGATCCTTTTCGAGACAGGCAGAGACGATGCGGCCGACATGATGGGGCATCTCGCTCCGGAGATTGTCGACCGTTGCCGGGGTGTCGCGCATGATCGACGATTGCACCTCGACTGAGGTGCTGCCGGTGAACGGCCGGTCGCCGGTTGCGAGCTGGTACAAGACGATCCCCAACGAGAAGATGTCGGAGCGGTGATCGATCGCCTGCCCCTTGAGCTGCTCTGGAGACATGTAGGGGACCGTACCCAGCACGCGCCCTTCCCCGGTCAGAGCTTCTGTCGGCCCCTCGGTGTCGAGCGCTCGTTCCAGGGTCGGCTGGATCTTGGCGAGACCGAAATCGAGAACCTTGACCGTGTCGGTTTCGGTGACAAAGACGTTGCTCGGTTTCAGATCGCGGTGAATCACCCCTTGGTCGTGAGCTGCGGCAAGGGCGTCGGCCAACGGGATGGCAACTTCGAAGAACCTGTCGATGGCGACTCCGTCCTTTGGGATCCACTCCAGCAGGGTCTGACCCCGGAGAAGCTCCATGGTCAGAAAGTGAATACCGTCGGCTCGTTCGACCGAGTAAATCGTGACGATGTTCGGATGACTCAAGGAGGCGAGGGTTTTGGCCTCACGGCGGAAGCGCTCTAGACGCTCTTGGCTACCGGCCATCGCCTTGGACAGCACCTTGAGAGCCACCTTTCGGTCGAGCTCGGTGTCCTCGGCCAGATACACCTCTCCCATCCCGCCCGCACCGAGCTTGTCGAGGATCCTGTAATGGCCGATGGTTTGGCCGATCATGACCAACTGCCTGTGGTAGGTGCAAGGATACAGGATAAGCCAGCCACAAGGCCGGCCGCGCGGGTCAGAAGTAGCCGCTACTGATCGATTCAATGTCGATGATTGGAGTTGCGTCTATACTCATGGCAACAATCAGGTGAGCAGCTTCTGATTCAACTGGGTGTAGCCGTGGTGGCGTTTCACGGAGAACTTTGACTGGAGTCGACATGAATACCTTGAAGTCCCTGCAACTGGTGGGTGCCCTGGCGCTCGCGAGTCTCATCCACTTTTCTCCCGCCGCAGCCCAGGATCCAAAAGAGGGCGAGATCGGCCCGGGTAACGATGGAGGAATCCCCGGGGCCACAATCGATCCGAAGTTTATGGAAGTCTCGTCGCAGCATGTCGCGGCCATGAGCCGCCGCCTGGAAGATGCCGAAGCCCTCGATGATCTCGAGGACTCAGTTGACGAGATCCTCCGAGTGATACAGGACTTGCTCGATGAGCGGCGAAGCTGGGTCAATCAGCGCCAGAGAATCGCCAATGCCCTGGAAGGGGTGAGGCGCGACATCAGCGATTTGAACGATGCCATCGACGACATCGAAACCGCGATTGCCATCTCTATGGCTGCAAGCGCAGGGATCCCGAACCCGGAACTTGTGGTGACCCGCGAGACCCTGGTGGCCAGGAAGAACAGGCTCAAGGGGGAGCGCGAGCGCTTGAAGAACGCTTTGGGCGTGGCAGACCAGAAGATAGCGCAGCTTCAGGGCATGATTAATGATGCGAACGCAAGGTTGGCTGAGAAGCAGGAAGAAAAGCGGCAATTGCAGGAGCACATCGCAGAAGTCTCACTCGTTGCTCCTTCGCCAGGCGCGCGGCTGCTCGTCGACTCCGACGAAGAGCTCAGGCTCAGGTCAGACCAGCCGCCCAAACAGGTGGTTATCGAGGTCCAGGAGTTTGTGACTCGCGGTGGGTCCAGCCCGGAAGACCCGATTCGTCAGTCCTGGGAAACCGTTTATAACCGGAATTTGGAGTGGGAAAACCTCGCATCGGCTGGACCGGGAGTCGTCAGCCTGGCCTTCAAGACCGGAACGAGGCCTCAGGGTCACTCGATTCCCATCATTGGTTTGGAGGCATTCTGGCTGGAGCGCGGTGAGTATCGCGCGCGTGTAGCGCGTGTTGGGGCAACCGGTCACGGCAGCGCAAGCGGCGGCGATCAACCCCTGCGGAGTGCTGGCGCCGAGTCCGAAAATGAAGACAGCAGCATCAGCACATGGGTCGACGATGCTGAAAGCAGCGAAAAGAGTGACGTTGACTCCATGCGGAGACCTGGCGGCGGGTCCGGGTCGGGGGAGCCAATCGAGTGGCGGAGATTCACCGTGGTAGGAAAAGTGGACAGCGAGGTCCTCGGGAAGCGGGCTCCCGTGCCACAGCGGGTCAAGCCGGGAGCGGTGTTTCGGCCCGCCGAGCCGAAAGATGATGAGGATGATGAGGATGACGAGCACGACGGCGGGTAGCGGGAGCGTCCCAGCCGGTCAGTGCTTTCGCTCTTGGTACCTGCCCGAAACGAACTTGTGGAGCACACTGGAGATCAGCGTCTGGTAGGGGATTCCCTCCTCGAGGGCCCGCTTCTGCAGCGCCTCGAGATCCTTGCTCGAGAGTCGAATATTGATCCGACGATCCTTGCGATACGTCGCTTTTGCGTATTCCTGGTAGCGAGAAACCTCTTCGGCCTTGCGCCGCACCGGTTTCCACTCGCCGCTCTCGACCGACTCCAGGAGCTCGCGTTCTTCTGGATCCAGTTTGGGCATCATGATCCTCCCAGGTACTTCCTTGTCGCCTTGCGACTCGGGATGATGGTCTTTAGAAAGACAACTTCTTCTGTCTCGACGAACGGCACGATGTACGCATAGTCGTCAACGTCCACGATGACAAGTCGCTGCGACGGGTATCGCTCTTGATTGGGATGCTCGAGAATCTCGAGAATGTCACCCCGTTCGATGTGAAAGACGACCTCCTCGAACGTGATCCCGCCCTGGCGCCGCATCTGCTCGTTCTTCTCCGGGTTCCAGGAGAAGTACTTCATTTAGAAATTGTAGCACAATGTGTGCCTTTTGTACTCAGAGCAGATGAGAATGAGAGAGGGGGGCAAAAGGATCCACTACTGGATCTGGAGTTGTCCGTAGGGGGAATGAGTTGTCGGATTTCGGCCTTGAGATGTCCGCCAGGGGAATGAGCTGTCAGGGCAGAGTAGGGGAGGGGCTTGCCCCCTCCTTCCCGAGCTGACCTCCGTCTGGACCTGAAACGTTTTCGCGGAATCGTCTAGTTGGGCATCGTGGAGCGCGAGGTGGCCGTGTTTCGCAGTCCATCGATGGCGTATCCGAGGTCCATACGCTCGCCCTGCCAGTGGGGAAAGCCCGTCGAGGCGTCGATTTCGAGGCCGTCCTGCCTGTGACGTTGCGCCAGTGCCTCGACCGGATCGCCTTTCAGAGGAGGCAAGGCCGGAGCCTCGGGGATGAGCGCGCCTTTCGGGGTGTAGAACCGGCTCGTGCCATCCGCGTCGAGCTGCACCGAGAAGCCCCCTTCATGCAGCGCCCGGTGGTGGCGACGGCAGAGCAGAAGGAGGTTTTCCAGCTGAGTCTTGCCTCCATCGGCCCAGTGCTGGATGTGATGGGCATCGCACCGGTCTAAGCCACAGCCGGGAAAGCGGCAACCGCCGTCTCTGTGGTGTAAAGCCCGTCTCAGGGCCGGGTGTACGGCTCGGGTTTTGCGCCCCACATTCAGGACGGACCCATTCAGAGCATGCGTCATGACCACACCGCTCGAGTCACACCCCAGGCGCCAAGACGTTCCCGCGGGAACGTCTTGGCCGTTTTCGAGGACCCCACCCTCCACATGCACCACCACCTGGTAGCGATCGCCTGCCGTGCCGGGATCCAGGCCCCCTTCCAAGGCACTCTCGGCCAGCAGCTCCAGCGCATCGGCCCGGCGCTGCTCGGCGGGGACGTCGGACAGGTCCATTCCTTCACACTCCCGAGACCGTTGGTAAAGCTCCTCCGTGGCGGCTTCGAGGGCCTTGAGAAAGACGGCCCCAACCTCGGGGGCAAGCCGAGCCCGGACGACCACCATACCGTCCTCATCGGTATAGGCCCGGAGGTACCGATGCTCATGGAGTCGATCGCCTTCTTCCATCGCCTCGAGCCGGTCGACTCGTCGCCAGGCCCGCACGAGCTTCTCGACATGGGCGGCCGTGCCGGTCAGCGCGAACTCCAAGAGCTCTTCTTCATTCTCAGGAGTCGCAACACGAGTAAAAGCCCGTACCTTGGAGTAAGAGATCTCACCCCGTTGCATGGCCTCGCTGATTCGGGGCAGATCCTCCAGAGCCCTTGCGACCCGGACCTTCTCGCGGGCAGCACCCAGAGCGAGCCCAGTGCGCCAGTTTAGCCAGTGGGCGCAGGAGCGGAATCCGTGTTCGCCGAGGCCGCTGTTCCAGCCGCCGCGGGCGTCGAATTCCCGGATCAGGACCAGCAGCCGATAGGTGGCTGCCTGGATGTGGGCCGAGAGCTCAGCGATCTGGTCACCTAGCTGGTCGAGGTCGGCAACGGGAGGAAGGGTCGGGGTTTGAATCGGGTCTGACATGGGCTAAATCCTTGAGAATCAGTTATTTCCCCCAGGGTACCACGGGGTTTTTCGAGGCTCAGACTTGCCGCTGGGCTGGAGATCTCGGGGCTTCGCAGCGTCGAAATCCTGATGTTGGAGAACGCCAGGCACAAGCGCGCTGCGGCCGAAGGTGGCCCTCATCTCACCAGATACGAGACTTGCGACAACCCCACTGTCGAAACCTTGTCAACCCCTAATCGCAACTTTTTTGAAGTTTTTTTTCGGCGCCAAGGAAATTTCTCGAAAAGCGGGTCGCTCGAGGGAGGGGACAAGCCACGCCCCTACAACTCAGCCACCGCATTTCTGAGATATTACGCTCCGTGATTCCCTGTGCAGAGTGTGCGGCGGATCGGGCGCTTGCCGAAGGACAAGGCGGTGCAGGCGGCGCGCTAGCTGTGTGCGGGTCTCGGGCTCTCGCCTTGATCAGGAATCGCGCTGGAGCAGCAGCGTCGTCCAGTCGTCGGCGAGCTCGGATGCGGTCACCTGACGAACGCGCTCGAAAAGGTCGTCCAGCCAGGCTCCGGGCTCGGATCCGAACGGCGACAGGAGCTTGGCTAGCGCTTCGTAGCCGAGGGGCTCGCCACTCGGGTCGGGTGCCTCGGGGAGCCCGTCGGTGAGGAGCAGGAGTCCTTCGCCTGCCAGGAGCGCGGCCGGAGTCGCGCGATAGGTCTGATCGCGCCGCAAACCCAGCGGCATACGTGGACCCTCCACGCTCAGCGGCTCGGGCTCAACGCCCCGCCGCAGCCGGTAGGGATCCGGCAGGCCGGCATTCGCCAAGAGCAGCTCACCGGTGGCGGGCTCGTAGCGGGCGTAGGAGAGGGCCACGAATTGTCGACTTTCGAGCTCGTCGCAGAGCTTGTCATTGAGCGCCACCAGTGTTTCTGGCACCGTCCGCTCGGCCGCGAGCAGGGGCAGCATCGCCTTGACCGAGGCCATGACTAGGCTGGCGCCGACTCCCTTGCCGGCGACATCGGCGACGACCAGACCCAAGGCTCCGTCGGGAAGCGAAAAGACATCGAAGAAGTCCCCAGCGACAAAGCTGGCGGGTAGATTGCGCGCGGCGATGCGATATCCCTCGCCCGACAGCTCGGTGGGTGGCAACAGGCGATGCTGAATGGAGCGGGCCAGGGCCAGCTCCTTCTCGGCGAACTCGGCCTCTTTGAGGCGAGAGGCACTATCGAGCATTCGCTGTCTCATGGCCTCGTAGAGATAGAAACCGGATCCGAAGAGGATGCCGAGCACGCCGTTGATCCAGATGTTGGTGGCGATCTGCGACCAGGTGGGGATGCGGGCCCTGCCGCTGACCACGAGTAGCGAATGAACCACGACCCAAGCAACGACGCCTCCGACGAAGAACACCCCCGCCAAGACGACTGCCTTACGCAGGCCGCTGAGCGAATGAATGTGGTGAAGGACCGCCGTCAGGATGCCGCAGATGATCAGAAAGACCAGGAGGCCGGCCAGACCGTTCCATCCCAGATGGGCGAAGCGGAGGTCCCCGGCGCCCAACCCCGTCAGAATGCCGACAACGATACCGATGCCGAACGAGATGGCGCCGCCCGCGAGCAGGAACTCCCTGCTCGGCCGCCAGCGCTCTTGGGGTTCTAAGGCCATTTGTTGTCAGCGGCTCGACCGCCACACCCCTGATGATTCTCGCACGGAACGGTGGGCGCAGATCGGCATGGAAATAGGGGGAAATTCCCTATTCCCCATATTCCCCCAGGGTCAGCATCCAGATGTCACTCCGGAACTGCAGCCGGGCGACATAGAGGTTTTGGTTGTCCTGTGATACAGCCGAGCACGTTGTGGCCGGACCTGGCAAGTTCGAGAGGCTCTCACTTGCCAGCCGGGCTCTGCGACCGGCTGCCACGGCTGGCGCAGCTCCGGGTGCCTCTGAGATACTAAGCCTCGTGATTCCCTGTGCAGAGTGTGGGGCGGAGCTTCCCGAGGGGAGCCGATTCTGTAGCGCCTGTGGTGCGGCGCAGGGGAGTGCCTCGCAGATGCCGACGGCGCCGTCGAGCGAGAAGGTGACGCGATCGACGTCGTCGGTGGATCAGGGTCGCTTTATCCCCGGCACGGTGTTGGCGAAGCGCTATCGGATCCTGGGTCTTTTGGGCCGCGGCGGGATGGGCGAGGTCTATCGGGCCGATGATCTGAAGCTGGGTCAGCCGGTGGCCTTGAAGTTCCTGCCGAAAGCGGTCGAGCGCGACGAGGGTCGGCTGCAGCGCTTCTTGAACGAAGTGAAGATGGCGCTCAAGGTGAGCCACCCGAACGTCACCCGGGTACACGACATCGGCGAGGTGGATGGGCAGCACTACATCTCGATGGAGTATGTGGACGGTGAGGACTTGGCGTCCCTGTTACGGCGGATCGGGCGCTTGCCGAAAGACAAGGCGGTGCAGGTGGCGCGGCAGCTGTGCGCGGGTCTGGCGGCGGCGCACGATCAGGCGGTGCTGCACCGGGATCTAAAGCCCGCCAACATCATGCTCGACGGCCGCGGTCAGGTGAAGATCACCGACTTCGGTCTGGCGGGCCTCGATGAGACCGTCCAGGGGGCGGAGGTGCGGGCCGGCACGCCCGCCTATATGGCTCCCGAGCAGTGGGCCGGCAAGGAGGTCACCGTCAAGAGTGATCTCTATGCCCTGGGGTTGGTGCTCTACGAGCTCTTCACCGGGCAATCTCCATTCGCGGGCAAGAGTCCGGCAGAGATCGTCGAGCTGCAGCAGGGCTCCTCGCCGTCGACGCCATCGAGTCTGGTGGAGGGCTTCGATCCGGGGGTCGAGCGGGTCATTCTGCGCTGTCTGGAGAAGAATCCGAACGAGAGGCCGAGCTCGGCGTTAGCGGTGTCGGCGGCCCTGCCGGGGGGAGACCCGTTGGCGGCGGCGTTGGCGGCGGGGGAGACGCCCTCGCCGGAGCTGGTGGCGCATGCGGGTGGGGTCGGGGGTTTGAAACCGGCCGTCGCCTGGTCGCTACTGGGTGCCAGTGTCGTCTCGCTGGTGATCCTGATGCTGCTCTCCCCATGGAACCAGCTGGTCAACACCGTGCCGCTGGAGAAGCCACCGGAGGTTTTGATCGAGCGCGCCCGGGAGATCCTGGAGGACTTTGGCTACGACGAGGCGCCAGTGGACAGCTTCTGGGCCTTCGAGCCGGACTCTAGCTATCTCGACTATCTCGAGGAAGAGGGGCTGACCGCCGAGCGCTTTGCGAAGTTGCGGTCGACCCAGCCGGCAGCCCTCCTCTTCCGCTACCGGCAGAGCCCCGAACTGCTATCTAGATTCAGCCCGGGCTCCGTTGGTGGGTGGTTCCTCGACCCGGCGCCGACGCGCCCAGGAATGGTGCAGATCAGCCTCGATCCCGAGGGCCGATTGGTGCAGTTCATGGCGGTGCCGTCGCAGGCGGAAGGAGCCGAGCCGCTGGCCATCGAGCCCGATTGGGAGGTCGCATTGGCGGCCGCCGGGCTGAAGGCCGAGCAGTTGACGCTGGTCGACTCAGAGTTGCGGCCGCCGGTCTATGCAGATCACAAGGTCGCGTGGGAAGGGAGCTTTCCCGATGCCCCCGAGGTGCCGCTGCGTGTCGAGGCGGCGAGCCTGGCGGGTCGTGTCATGGCCTTCAACGCAGTCGGGCCCTGGTTCGAGCCGGTCACCACCGACAGCACCCCGATTCCCTTGCAAAGGCGAATTACCCGAGGAATCTTCAGCATGTGGTTTCTGGTGGTGCTCGGTTTCGGCGTCGTCGTGGCGTGGCGCAATCTCCGGCTGGGGCGCGGCGACACCAAGGGTGCGCTGCGTTTCGCGCTTTACTTCATGGCGATTCGGCTGGCTTGGCTGGTGGGGGCACATCATCTTCCGTCCTCCGATGAAGTCGCGCTCCTCCAGACCCATATTGCCTGGGCGGCCTTCCGGTTCTGCTTCATCTGGATCCTCTATGTGGCCCTCGAGCCCTATGCTCGAAGACTCTGGCCGCACATGCTGGTCTCCTGGGTGCGGGTCTTGAACGGCCGCATCCGCGATCCGCTGGTCTGCCGCGATCTGTTGGTGGGGATCACAGCGGCCTTGGTGATCGTTGCCTTCAGCTGTGGGGCCCCGTTGGTGGGTCTCGCACTGGGGCTGGAGATTCCGCCTCCCAGCGTGGACGTCTGGCAGTTGGAGGCTCTGAGAGGCCCCCTCCAAACACTCGTGGCGTTTCTCGGGCTGCACTCCGGGGGCATCTTCGACACATTTTTTGTGGTTCTCTTCCTCCTGGTACTGCGTGTGGTGGTGAGAAAGACCTGGATTGCAGTGGTCATCATTACGCTACTGGGTTCAATCATGTTCAACCCCGGCGGCGACCTCTGGCTGTGGGTACCTTCCTTTGCGGTGCTCATGGTTGCGATGTGGATCGTGCTCTTCCGCTTCGGGCTCTTCGCGATGCTGGTCTACTTCACCGTCGCTCAGCTGACCGATCCTGCCGGTCTGCCTCTGACCGCCGATCCCTCGTCTTGGTACTTCGGGGTCACCCTCGCTGCGGTTGTGGTGCTTCTCAGCCTCGCCGGCTGGGGCTTCTACCACTCCCTCGCCGGCCGTCCCCTCCTGCGCGACGATCTTCAAGCCGAGCAGTCGGCGGTATGAAATAGGGGACAGCCAACCATTTCCCCCTCGGGTAGAATCCTGACGGTCCAGTCGAATTGGAAACCCTGAGGATTCAGTGCAAGATCGCATCAGCGCTCGGGCTTGTTCCGATGCTGCCGAGTGGGGTCGGTTTCTCGAACGCGTGCCGTGGGCTACCGCGCAGCACGCCTTCGGCTACGGCGAGCTGCTGGCGTCGTGCTTTCACTATCTGCGGCCGACGTACCGTGTCTTCGTGACCGACGGTCAGATCGTCGCGGGACTGCCGCTGATTCGATTCCATGCGGGCGGCCCCTTCCGAGCCGTCTACTCCCTCGTGTTCAGCATGTACGGGGGTCCGCTGGTCGACCCCGATCATCTCGAGGACTCGGAGCTGTGGCACAGGATCTCGGATGAGATCGATGCGGAAGCTGTGAGCTACGGGGCGTTTGAGGCACGCTTTACGGTGCCGCCCACGGCACCCGAAGCTGTGAATCACTGCCTGAGTATGGGACGACGGGTCGAGGTTCTTCGGCGCGAGTGCCCACTGCTGGCACTCGATCGCCCGCTGGACGAGATTGTGCAGGGCTATCATCCGTCAGCGCGCCGGGCGGTCAGGCGCAGTCGACGTCAGGGCGTGTTGGTCACCAGCGACGCTGAAGTTGCGCAGGTCCACACGGCTTATCCTCTTTACAGGGCACGGATGGCCCAGATCGGAGCGCTGGCGAAGCCGTGGCGCTTGCTGCGTGGTGTGCTCGAGAGGAGACTGGGCGTCGCCTTTGTCGCCGAGTGGCAGGGTCGCACCGTGGGTCTGCTCATCCTGCTCGTCTCACCCAATGCCGCCGTCTTCTGGACCTCGGCCATGGACAAAGCGGCTTCGACTGGCCGGCCGATGAACGCGCTGATGGACGCGGCCATCCACTGGTCCCACGCCCGGGCAATCCCGGTATTCAACTTCGGGGAGTCCTACCGGGGCCGGCCTGGTCTGGTGCGCTTCAAGCAGAATTGGGGACCGGTTGCGGCGGAAAACGTCGTGACCGTGCGCACTTACCGGCCCTGGGTGCAGCGATTCTGGCTCAAGTTAGAGCAGCCTGCCCGTTACGCCTACACGCGGTGGGACTCTTGGCGGCATCCGTTTCGTGCGGCGGAGCTCGAAAGAGGTCGTCCATGAACATCGAGACTCTCGAGGCGGAGCGGGTACTGGTAACGGGCGCTTCAGGATTCCTCGGGCGGCACCTGACCCGGATGCTGCAGACCCGACCCCAGGTTGACGTGCGCGTCCTGTCGCGGTCGGTGGAAAGCGTTCGCGCGGTGTTCGGTGAAGGCGGGGAACGGCTGGACGTGGCGGTTGGCGACCTGACTGACGAATCCTCGCTGAAGGATGCGTGCCGGGACGTGGAGGTGATCTTTCACTGCGCTGCGCTGGGTACCTCCGCCTTCGGACCGGACAACCGGTCTGAGGATTACGCGCGCGTCAACGTGGATGGAACGGTCGCGCTCGCGTTGGCAGCGCGACAGGCCGGCGTGCGCCGGTTTGTCCACGTCTCCAGCACAGGCGCCATGGGCGCGCCCGTCGAGGACGTCGTCGATGAAGAAACCCCTTGCCGGCCGGGCTCGTTGTACCAGCGCTCCAAGCGTGGTGCGGAGTTGCGTCTGCTCGAGCTGTGTCGCGACGGTTTCCCAGCGGTCATCGTCAGGCCCTGTCTGATCGCCGGCGAAGGCAAGCGAGGCGGTGATCTGGTGAAACTATTCAAGCTCTGCCGCCGCGGACTGTTCCCCGTCTTTGGCGGTCGGCTCGACGTACACAAGCCGTTGGTGGCCGTGGACGATGTCGTCGATGCCCTGGTTCTCGCCGCGACCCGTGGACGGCCGGCCGAGATCTATCTGGTGCATTCGGGGGGGCGGCACACCTTGGGGCAGTACCTCGAGGCCGCAGGTCGACTCGTAGGTCGGTCCCGTCCCTATGTAAACATCCCGTTGCCCCTCGCCAGGGCCGCGGCTCGGTTGAGCTCGCCTCTGGCCCGCATGCTCGGACGCACCCCACCCCTTTCGCCGCAACGGCTGGAGCTGTTTCTCTCCGACCGCCGAATCGTCATCGACAAGGCACGGCGCGAGTTGGGTTACGAACCGCGGCACCAGGATCTCGACGAGATGCTAGGCCGCGTCTATGGGGACTTGGTCCGTACGGGGCAACTCTAGATGGCACGTCGCGAACGCAGCGTGTTGTCCTTCGTGGTGCGGCTTGCCGTCGCCGCGGCGATCCTGACCCTTCTGCTCAGGACGATTCCGATCTCGGAGGTTACGGCTGGACTGGCGTCGGCGAACCCACTTTACGTGCTCGCTGCCATGGTCACGGTGCTGGCGGGTCGGACCATCGATGCGCATCGACTGCGAATCCTGGCGGCGGCCCAGAACATTCCCGTCTCCCTGGGTTTGGCGGTGCGGATCAACCTGGTGTCGGTCTTCTACACATTATTCGTTCCGGGAGGAACCCTGGCGGGCGGGGCCTCGCGGGTCTACAGGCTGACGGCGGTAGCGGGGCGCCCTGCGGCGAGTTTGGTGACCGTGGTCCGCGATCGATGGGATGCGACGTTCACGCTCGCTTTGGTCGGCCTCGCATTCCTGGCCCTGGATGGCTCGGCAGGCGTGCCCAGCGCACTCTTTGTATTGCTTGCCACCTTGGCCGGCGCGCTGCTGTTGTATCTCGTTATCTTCGTTCCCGCGCAGAGCCGTCGGACACAGGCGTTACCTCGGCTGCCCCTGATCGGGGACAAACTGGACGGCTTTCGCCGTGCCCTGCGCCAAACAGCTGCCATGCCGGCATCGGTTCAACTGCGCGCGTTCGTGACCTCGATCGTCGCTCACTTTGCCGGAGTGCTGCTGTACTGGCTTTTGGCCCGTGCGCTCGGACTGGAGCTTTCGCTGCTGACGATAGGTTGGGTGCGCTCCGCGGTGGTCCTGATCGCTATGTTGCCCGTTTCCCTCGGGGGGATCGGGCTGCGCGAGGGGGCTTTTCTGTACTTCCTCACGCCCTGTGGCGTTGGCCAAGAACAGGCGGTGGCGTACTCTTTCCTTGTATTTATCGTCGCCGTACTGTTTCTCGGAATTCTCGGCGGAATCGTCGAGGGCCGCTTCTGGCTCTCCTCGACGCGACCCTTCGCAAGGTGAAGTGGGCTGCGAACTGACCAGTATGTGACCGACACCTAGTCTGTTCGGCTCTTGCTGGCGATGGCCGTGACGATCCTACGGAGACGCGGCGGGTCCGGCGTGCGCTAGGGGTTCCCCTATTCCCCCAGGGTCATCAGCCAGATGTCCGCTTCAGAATGGAGCCGGTCGAAGAAGATGGTTCGATTGTCGGGGGAGAGTGCTGGCCAGTAGTTGATGCGATCCGGAGCGATCCCGAGAGACGCGGCGGAGAGCACGCCTTCAATCTCGCCCGTGGCGAAGTCCAGCAGGAGGAGCTCGACGGGTTCCGCCCAATTCAGAATCAAGATGCGGCGGCCATTGGCTAGGAACAGAGGGTTCCAGCCGAAGTCGGTGACCTGCCGATACTCACTCGTCTCGAGTGAGTACAGGACGATGCCTTCGGCGGCACTGCCGTCCTCGTTGAACCCTTGCAGGCATCCGGCCAGAAAGGCGCCATCCGGCGACCAGGACCACGGTTTCCAGAACACGTTGCCCGGCGCTTCGAAGCGAGGAAGCTCGGTGGGTGGCTGCTCGGTCCATGGTTTCTCGGCGTCGAAGACGTAGGCTGAGCCGTGGTTGACCGCCGTGGCCAGGCGTCTGCCATCGGGGGACCATCGGAGGCTGAGCACTGTCTTGCCCGGCGTGTCGGTCAACTGCTGGAGTCCGCTGCCATCTTTGCCGACGACCCACCCTTCGAAACTGCCGGAACGATCCGAGTAGAAGGCGATGCGCTCGCCGTCCGGCGACCAGGTGGGGAGGAACTCATTGTGTGTCGACTCGGTCAACTGCTGCAGGTCGGTGCCACCGGCGCCGATGATGCCGAGGGTCCAGATATCGGCCCCTGCAAACTCCGCCGTGAAGGCCAGCCATTCCCCGTCTGGCGAGACGCTGGGATGAATCGCCGAGAGCCCCGGCGGGGTCACCGGGATGGGACCTCCGGTGACCATTTCTGTCTCGGGGTCGTAGAAGGCGCGTTGGATTTGCGCACTGCGAGTGAAGACATGGTAGGCCAGCCGGTCTGCCTCTCGCGCGATGGAAATGCCGCCGAGGTGTTCAAACGATCCAGAGGTGACCGGTTCGGCCTCGCCGAGGACCTCACCTGTCTCCTCGTCAATCGGGATCCGCCAGAGGTTCTCTGTCTCTCCACGGAGGCTACGGAAGTAGAGATACCGGCCATCAGGGGACCAGACCGGCTCGGCATCGAAGGATGGGTCTTGCGTGGCGGCCACGGGCAGGCCCCCGGCGGCCGCGACTGTGAAGATGTCGTGGTTGCTGTCTTCGCCGGGCGATGTCCCCCAGAAAGCGATGCGGTGGCCATTCGGTGACCAGTCGGGCTGCAGTGCGCTGTGAGCCACAACCAGTCGAAGATCCCCGCTCGCCACGACCACTGTCCAGATTCGCGCCTTCTCGATCCCCGGCATCGCGTAGCGGACCGACTCCGTCGTGAACACGATTCTTTCTCCGTCCGGCGACCAGGCGGGGTAGTAGCCAAAGTCGGTCAACTGACGAACGGCCTCCCCCTCCGTGCCCGTGACGAAGATTCCTCCACCACTCCGCCTGGAACTGAAAGCGACCTGCTTACCATCCGGCGAGAACGCTGGGTGGAGGTCATCGACTTCCGAGTGTTCGGTGAGGTTGATGACCTCGCCGCCACTGACCTGACGGAGATGAATGTCCCAATGACCCAGGTGGTAGCGAACGTACGCGAACGAGCGGCCATCGGGCGAGAGGCTGGGGTCCATTTCGGTCCCCGTCTCGGAGGTGAGCCGGCTATGGGACGGGGTAGGTGGCTTTGGAGGGGTGCGTCGACAGTTCAGAAAACCCGCGAGCCCCAAGACCATGACCGCTACCGCCAACAGGAGATTTTGAGCAGGGTGTCGCTTCACGAACCCTCCTGACCCGTTGCAATAACCCTAACGCCGCGAAGGGGGCTCGAGCAATACTCGAAAAGGTGGCTGTCCCCCTATTTCCCTGAGGAAAAGACCCGTCGCAAGGTGAAGTGGGCTGCGAACTGGGAGAGGGTTTCGGTGGAACCCGGTCCGAAGGGATTGACACTCGGGTCGGGATTCTCGTTGGTCTGGGAGACCTCGGGGACGTACTCAAGGGCCAGATCGAAGATCCATCGCCCCGTCGAGTAGCCGAAACCGCCGGTAAGGTGGTCTTCGGCGATGGCGGGAAATTGCGGTCTCAAATACTGATCCGGGATCGGTGAGTCGCCGTGGTTGTAACCAAACCGTGCCGCCCATCTCTGTGCGGGTGTCACCTCGAAGCCCAGGGCCCACACCCACTGATCTTCCCAGTTCATCTGGAAAGGGATCGACCTCGACGGCGGTGCCCCCGGCTTGTCGGGGTTGTCGATCTGGATCGTCAGGGTCTCGATGGCGCTCGACCAGTTGATCCAGTCCACGTCCGAGGCGATCAAGAGCTTGGGATTGATGCGATAGCCGATGCCCACACCCGCCTGTCGGGGCCAGGCGAAGTCTTTCATTTGAGCATCGTAGTTGACCTTCCCGATGCCGAGGGCTGAGAGGTTCATGGCCATCGTACCCCCGTCGAAATCGAGATCGGTCTGGGTGGAGTACGCGGCTCCGATGCTCAACGGTCCCTTTTTGTACTGCATGCCGAGCCGCAGGCCATAGGCGAAAGTGGACACATCATCCACATGCATGCCAA
>Ga0255055_10000837_pt1 | contig 23493 bp, 32 predicted proteins | sample JV7_2_27_MG_FD_188633 | JGI IMG/M metagenome (GOLD analysis project Ga0255055, IMG submission 188633) | Seawater microbial communities from Jervis Inlet, British Columbia, Canada - JV7_2_27 | ecosystem: Environmental > Aquatic > Marine > Inlet | place: Canada: British Columbia | collected...
CAAGGTGGATGAGAGGGTCGGGGGCGTCCGATGCCGCGCCCGAGGTGCCTGTTCCGCATGCCAACAAGCAGTAATCGTCTGAGGCGGCGGCAGAAAAGGCCACCGTACATACATCTGTGTTACCGGGGCCACCCGCGAACGCACCACTGGCAGCCGTAAAGTCTGCTTGGTAATCGTTGAACGCACTCACGCGAACCGCGATGATGGAAGAGTATATCTCGTCAATCGCGAAGCCTTGGGACTTGGCTCGTACAGAAAGCGTCGTAGATGCGATGCCCTGATACAAGTGCATGACCCCCATGCTCAGTTGGTCGGTAATATCTCCTATATAGTATTCGCTGCCCATCCGCGACGTGGAACCATCGTAGATCTCCATGTAAGCCATATTGCCGGCACCAGCGTACCAGTTGTTTACACTCGTTGAACCAAATACCAACCAGTCACTCTCCCCATCGCCAATCGTAATCTGCGCACCCGTGCCTGCGTAGTTGGTATCTAGTTCCAGAGGAGCGGTGTTAGTGCTGTGAAAAATATCGGTGTCGAGTACAAGCTCACCGATCTTGATCATCATTATCGATACGTTATTGGCGAAGACGGTGTCCACTCCATCGTTGCCAGATTTTATCTGCAACTGTAAGTCACCGCTTCCACCTGAGTCGACAACTCCGGCCCAGTAGTACAGCATGCCGTTATCATCTACCGCGACACCGTGAGGAGACTCGTAGATCATTTCTGAGCCAGTTACTAAGACCCCACCCTTAGTCAACTGGACGCCATTGCCAGACTCGTTTCCGTCGGTCGCGTTGCCTACGTACGCTCTTACGAACACGACATAGTCTTCGTTCGCTTCCATCTCGGCGTACGTAACTACTGCGCCGGTCACGTCTTGATACGTGGCGCTGGTCGTCGTAACACCGGCATTCAGGTGCTTGACGATATGACCTACCGCTGCGCCGGCTGCGCCGATCGATGTGAAGTTTACGAAGTCCTGCGTGGCATCAGATGTGTCAAGCCAGTTTACGGAGTGGTCGTTCGCAAGCTGCAGGTAGTCGTCGTTGGGGTTCCACTGCAGCTCTTGTTTGGTGTGCTTCCACTTCGACCCATCGAAGTACATCATGTCGTAACGCGTTGCGTTTCCGAGATCGAAGTCTGGTATGTTCGTTGGCACGAAGTCAATGCCGTTAAAGACAATGCCTTGACCGCCCTTAATGCCATCTACCTTCGTGTCGTCGAGAGCACGTAGAGTGCGCACGCCGCCGGTGCCGCCGCCGCCAACACTGGGCGACGAGCTAACTGAGGGTACGGGTGAAACCTGTTCGCCAAGAACTTTATCAATCGACGCGAAGCCCTGCTGAACCTTGGTTGTCACCAAGCCAACATGCTCAAGCTCTTCGATCGTTACGAAGCGTTCCTTCGGTGCACCACTATCGCCCTCGTACATGCGAAGGTGCTCTTTGATGCTCTCAGAGAAACGGCGCATCTCGTCATTGGCATCAATGACAGGGACGTCAACCTGAGGAAGCTTGCGGTTCTTTTGCCTCGACGTGAGCGTTAAGCTGCTCATGGGTTACCCCGCAGCCAGATCGAATATGGTCTCCGCGATGGATACACCTGTTACTGTGTCGGTGCCTGAGAGCTGCACCTGATAGATGTTAGACAGGTAGCCACCGGGTAACCGAAACGGCTCTCCACTGGTCACAGTTTTAGTGAGCTTCAGGACACCATCAGCATACAGCTTGAACGTAAGAGCAGCGTAGCTTTCTGCTTCCACCATTGCGGCGCCGAGGTTCACTTCGCGTGGGAAGCGATGCTTCGCCGACTTCCATGTGAATGTCTTGAGCGCGCTTGTGAGGCTGCCCTCCCACTTGAATATCTCTGAGCCGTCTGTGTAGTACAACGTATCCGTGAGGATATCCAGGAATGAGCCAACCGCAACGTCGTCTCCGGTCGTGAGACCGACTTCTTTGTTGGCTGGATCAAATACTATGTAGCCGGCCATTAGCTGGATGCACTCGTTGACGATGATTCAACGTGTATCTTATATGATACGGAGATATCCTCATAGCCTGTCCTGCGGAAAGTGAACGTGATAATTGCAAACCCTGCGCTGTTGATGGTAACTGGATCAGCGTACGAAGGCAGAATGTAGTATGCGCTGGTCAGGCCCTTTAGCTGGAACCCATACTCAAACCCGGCCACAGGCGTGAAGAACACGTCCTCCACGAACTCGCCGGTATCGTAGAGTGGGCCAGTTCCAGAGAGACCGAAGATAGGCTGCACGCCAACCATCTCGTCTCGGGTCCTGCCGAACTGATCCCCATCTTGGGCACCTTCGGAGTGGTCAAGTTCTGTTATCGTAATGCGCACTGAGTCCGCAGCAGCGTTCAAGTTGAATATTGTCGCGCCAGCTTCCGCAAAGCTATCGCCAACGTCGGAGCTAACGATGTTCCCAGCGTGCACGCCGTTGATACGAATCAGGGCATCAGCTGCCTCAAACTCAACCGTGAGGGTGACGATCGCAGTACAACCTGATGGGGCTCCACCGGTGAACGTGTAGTTAGCATACGTATCGCCCAGCTCCGTTGGAGCCTGCGCACCATTATATGATGGCGCGTAATCTGTTAGCGCATCACCTAGGTATGGCTCGGGGTACTTGACTGCCATGGCGTCTATGTCAATCGTGGGCGTCGCAGTGTAGCGGAGCGTCCACGTGGCGGCGTCCGGGCTGGTGTACACAACACCGAGGCCAGAGGCAATGATCTCGCCGAAGGCGATGTAACCATAGCCCTGCGTCACTTCATCACCGTCGTCGTACACGATGCCTTTCATGTTGACGCCAGCCGCTTTAGCGCCGGATATTCCAGACCAGTTACCGATCGTGCCTTGGTCGCCAGTGGCGCAAGTAACGATCTTGAAATCATTAGAGACAGTAACCCAAAGGTCATTGCCGTACGTGATCCCGCGGCAGTTGTATGAGTTGATCGCACCAACCGATGCACCGGTCGCGGCGCCGTGAACAGTCTCACAGACCTCCATGTCGGTGTCGTCCGCGCCAATGCTGATAAGAACTGAGGCACCAGAAGCAATGTGCTTGGAGCCTGTCGCAGAGACATACGTTACTGGCACACTGGTCCACGTGTTGGTGACTGGTGTCAGCTTGAGATCCGGGCTGCGGAGCAGGAAAAGAGCGCTGGAACAAATACCATAGATGTGATCTGGCACTCCGGCAGTCGATAGAGCAAACTCTGAAATGGAGACGGCGGTCGGAACAAGAAGATCAACCGGTATCGATGTCCAGGCCTCGCCATCGGGTGACGCTTGTAATGAGCGGTTCGCACCTCCGACAACAAACGTAGCATGCCTAGGATCCCAGATCGCCGCGAGTGGCCCAACAGCAGTATCGGTGAATAAGTTGTACGCGTTAGTGCGCTCAGCCCACGATACGCCACCATCGTCGGAGGTGGAGAACACAGGTGTGTTAGGTGCCGCAGGGGCATCGTTGGCGCGCTGTCCAACAGCCAACCAGCGATCCAATGATGGAGAGTATGCTGCTGCGTTGATATCTGCTTTAGCTTTGAATGTGGTACCCACACCGGCATATGGATCCCAGTCCGTAATGTCGAGGTGAGAGCTGATCGCATACGGTACTTCGAGCGTAGCGTCCATCTCTGAGAAAGCCATTACTCGGGAGCTGTAATCCTCAAGCGGCGTTATGGCAAGAGTCGTATCGCCGATCAGCGCTATGGTTGAAGTCGTAAGGGCAGAGGCCGGCACAGTCACACCTACCGCTTCGGCAGCTGTAATGCTGTACTCCGCTCGCGCGGCCAGCGTAATAGTGACAGTGGTGGCATCTGTACGTACAACTGTACCAACAGCTATGTTGGGGCGCACTGCGATGTTGAATCCAGTAATGAAGTCAGTCGTGGCTAGGAGCCCGTCAATGATGCTCTGCCGCGTCCCATTAAAGGAACCGCCCGCATCGAGCCACGTGTCCGTTGTGAGTGTGAGTATGATCGTTTGCGCGCCAGCAATCACGCCAGCTTCAGTGCTTAATGTGCCTGTAACCGCCACGGATGCTGGGGCCTGCGGCACATTGTCCTCGCCATCGAAGAAGCCAAAATACTTGCCGTCGTGGAACTCTCCAACCATGGTGGTCGGCTCATAAGCGGCCCACTCGGCTTTCAGAACGTACGGTTCTGTAACGAGGCGGGCGCCATTTACGCTAATCTCCACCAATCCATCTGGTGAAGCATAGAAAACTTTGTCCTTGTCGGACGCAATAGACTCTGCAGACACACATGCCTGCTTAAGCTCATATGGGCGAGCGCTCGCGTTCCGCGGGTGAGCGCCGGCGAGCACGTACGGCTTACCCTCAGTCAAGACCACGACGCTATTACCAAGTGGAGCGAGGCCAACGATGTCGTAGTCAACAGCCTTGTCGTATTCGGGTGGCCAGGCGTGCGGGAAGTAGGGCTCACAGAAATGAAGCGTGCGCCCAACGAATCCAACCAACATGCCATTAGGCATTTCTGCTATGCCCTGCATGCCAGCTGGCGGGCCGTCCCATGTGGTGGACTCGATAATTGTTCCAAGGTTCGCCTGCTTGACAGACTCCGTAAGAGGCTCTCCTGCAAGCAAGTCGGCGACAGAGAACTCTGTGACAAACTGGTACTCCGTGCCAGACTCTGTGGAGCTGGTGCGGTACAGGTTTATCGTCGTGATGTCGTACCCATCAGTCGGGGGTGGCTCGATGCCAGTGATCTCTACCGCATCGCCATCCAAGGCCTGAACGACCAATGACGCCCTTGACGGTGGACCCTCCTCACCGAGCGCAGACACGTACGTATATCTGTACGTACGGTCCTCAAGCACAGTTGCCTCCGAGGCCTCACGGACCACTTCGTAATAAAAGCTGCCCTTGAGTGTGGGGAAGTTGGCCTCACCGGCAGCGTCGGCGCCGACGACAGCTTTGACCGTCTGTGTGAAAGTGCTACCGTCCACGGTAACACTTCCCTCTGTGGCCCAGCTCTGCTCCCAAAAGGACAAGGTGCTAGCTGGAATTGTCAAGAACAGACCAATGTTGTTGTAGTCAAGGCGCGTCACACGAATGACGTCACCAACTCGCAGTAGGTGATTGGGGATAGTAACTTTGAGCCCGTCCAGAACGCGCCAGCCAACCCAATCAGCAGTCTGCGTGTTGCCCTCATTCTGCATCAACTCCCAATTGACATTCCCAGTGACCTTATCGTTGTTCGCTGTTTCAGCGACAGCGCCGGTACCAGTCGCAGAACCGAGAAGCACAGTGTGCTCGTCCAGAACTTCGAGTATCCGGATCGTGTCACCGACACTCATATCAAAATAGATGTCGCCAGTGAACGCGCCTGCTGGCCGAGTCCACTCTGCGGTAGCTGTACCAGCACCGGGGTACACAACCCAATTCACAAAAGCAATTTCAAGCTTCTTCGCGAACAATGTGTTCGCGGTCACCCGGCGCTCTGCTGTGCTGAGACTCTCGGGGAGGGAACTGCCTAACGCAGTCGGCGGCACAGTCGGCGCAGGTATACCGAGCTTACGGAATGCTTGCGGGTATGGACCGGGACCGGCGGAAGCGATGTCCCGATACGTCATTTTCGGGACGCCATCGCCAGTGTAATAAATGCGCTCTTGCGTATCGCCCTTGACGGTACCGCGGGCCACGGAGACAGCATTGCTCCACTCAAACCACACCGGTGCGTCGGCATTGTCGTAGCGGTAGATTGTCTTGTTTCTGAACGTGTCGTCCACAGCCGTACCGGCGTCGACGTCAGTCCACGGCACAAGGTCGCCAGACCCAAGTTTCAGGTTGGTCGCCGTAACCGCTTCGCCTTCCGGCAGTTTGAGTGCCGACATGCGGGGGCGGAGCCCCTTGAAGAATGCTGTCTTGAATCCGGCCACGGGTTACCTCCCGTAGTCGTCAACGCGGCGCGCGGATGCTGAGCTGAATGGGATGCCCCCATAAACCATTTCGCGGTTGGGTTGTCCATACTCAGCTTGCGCCTTCGACTTCGCCTCCCCTATGCCATTTGTGAATTTCTTCTGGTATAGGGTTGAGAGGTTGACGTTCGACCAGTCCTTTCCCGGCACCTTCATCAGCTGTGCGAGCACACCAAACTTGATGGTCTCTTCGAACTCATAGAATAGGAAATCGGGCAGGGAAACCAGATCCGGAGACGGTGCTATGATCGCCCGTATATGTAAACAGGTTGACACAGTGGCGGAGGCGATCGGTACGATCTGCGCTGTGCCAGCTGCGACGTTCGTCCAGTTCCTGGGAGAGGTGCCCGTCTGAGTTGCCCAACTAGGGGTCTCCCGATCGAGCTGGTCTCGTGGCACGAACAGCAGCGTACGACTGGCATTGGTTACCCCATACCGCACGGTGTCAATACGCACGACGTGCGTATCGGTAGGTATGTCTGTGCCCGGCGTTATGGTTGGGAACGTAGCCGATATGGTGTAGTCCATTACGTTGTCGAGATCGTACCGCCAAGCCTCAGACTTCCGGAAGAACTGCCGCGCTATCCGCTTTGTGGCCGCAACCAGCAGTGGTTCGGGAATTCCGGGTAACTCAACACGGAGTTCCGGGTACAGGGTTGAAAGTGCAACGGACATTAGTCACCCTCCGGAGGCGCAACTTCTGAAGCGCTCACGCTGGCCTCGGTCGCTCGCTTGATCCCGAGGGTACCAAGAAACTGAGCGTAGAGGTCTTTCTGAAACTGGTCTGGCATTGTCTCGCGTGACTCCTTGGTCAGCGCGCGAAAAGTCATGTAAGAAACTAAGGACTCAAGATATTCGTCACTAAGTGACACGGTGTTGCCGACGGCAGTAATCTCAGCCGGATTCGCCGAGTAAAGTATTCCTACCCGTTTGTCGTCGGCAGCTGGAGCGGGATACAGATAGAACACCTTCGGCTCCCGCTTGTCATGGCAGTAGTGCTCGAAGTAATTTGCAGCATCCGCTTTCGTGGACACGTATTCCCATGAGGGCTCGTACGTGTCCAGCGCATCCTTCTCCGAGTAGCGAATAGTGCCTTGTGCGGTCGTGCCATCGTCGGCGTAATTTTGCGTCGCCTTGATGAACTTAATGCCCCCCGAGGGTAACGACTGGCGTGCGATACGACTGGTTGTCAAGTCAACAACGGTTTCCACGAGGTTGGCTTCGGGGACAAGAACCACGATGGCTCTTTGGCCGGCATTTATGTAGTCAATCAATTCAGCGTCAGACCAGCGAAACGTCGCGCTCTCGTCGTGAATTATCCTACGTACTTCCGTTATCAGGTCCTGTCCTGTAGCCATCTCAATCCGTTATTGCAAGGTCTGGATCATCCTGCAATTTTTCGTACTCCGCAAGTACTTGCGTAGCAGTGGGCCGTTTGCACTCCGGAGGCATTTCGCCCACAACTTTCACCACCTTCGGTGTGCCATCATTTTTGAAGTCCATTGGGTCATTTCGAACCAGGATCTTCCGAATCGCTGAGGACAAAGCCTCAGCATCATCCACGCCAGTATCCTCTATTACAGCGGGGGCTTCCACTGTTTCTGGCGGCGTCGGTACCGGATCATTCAGCTTCACAGCCGGGAACGGGCCTTTTATGTGCCCCTCTGAGGGTAACTCTGACGGTAGTGGGGTATGACGAGCCACGTCGTCGCCATCGTCAGTCTCATGAACCGGTAATGGCTCATCAGAGTCAATCATGCCTGCCATAATCGCGTCCTCGCGGAGCGGGTCAGGGATCATTGTGGGGGTTTGAGCTTTGACCAGCACGCAATGGCCGGTCGTGTTGGAAAGGCGCATATCGCGCAGGGATATCATTACTGACATGTCAGCATCCTCTTATTGTGAAAACCAGAGCATAACACGAGGGCAGCAGCCCTGAAAGGGTGAATCCCCGGCCGAAGCCGGGGACTCAGGCAAGCTCGGGATTAACCGAGGTTTTCGTTGTTGCGACCCGAGGTCACGTAATCGATCAGGATCCGCATGGCACCGACCGAAGGCGTATCTGTAGTTGTGCCGAATGTTGGCGTAGCCAATATATTCGGTTCACTAGCAGTCGTCTTGAAACCAGACACTGCGGGGGGATTCGCGGGAATTCCCGTAGCATCGATCTCAACGATCGTGCCGCTATACTCGTTCGGGTCAGTAGCATCGCCGAGATCCAGGTCGAACGTGCCATTGTCTGCGAAGGCAGTGACAACGTACGCCGAGATACGGGTTACAACCGAGCCCTGCGGAATTGCGCACAGTGCGTACGCGGTGGCATGTACTGGTATGTCACCGAACACGAGGTCGATAAAGACTGACAGCGGGTATTGTCGTGCAACGTTTGGAATACTCATTTCTGATTCTCCCTTAAATCGCTGTGTCGCAAACGAGTAGACCGAAGTCTTCGTCTGTCGACGTCAGGTTGCTGTTAAATACCGGCTTGAGGAAGCCAAAGAGTTTTCCGACCGAGATACCTTGTTTGTTATCGTAGTCGAAGCCCTTTTCAACCCACTCAGGCGCACCAATGTCAGCAAGGCCCATCGCTTGCGCGCCGCAGAACAGAACTCGTTGTCCTTCGACGTCCGAACCAGCGCCCCATTTCTGAGAGCCGGAAGTGCCACCAACTGTGTTAAACACATGGCGGTACTCGTGGATCATCAGCCCATCCACCAAGACGGTGTCTGTGCCCTTGAACAACTCATTGCTATTACCGCGAACACCCGCGTTACGGACGTTTGCCAAGTAATCAGCGTCCTGACGAAGTTTCGCCATGCCCTGAGGCGTCATGAAGACATGGTAGAACTCTTGTCCACCCGGTCCCTTGATACCGCGGATATAGCTGACTTTCGCCTGTGCTTTCAGCTCAACCAGCATCGCCCAGCTTGGAGTATCAGCGGCAACGACAGAGGCCGTTGAGCCTGCTTCCAAACCAGTCGTCGCATCCCAGCGATAATGACGGTTGGTTGACGGTGCAGTCACTGCACTGGCGTATTCCAAGCCGGCGAACGTAGTGGAACTACGGGTACCGCCTCGGTTAGTCAGTGAGTAAGCAACACCGGACAGGGTCAGGAAGGCAAGCTGATCGATGCGATCGGCAAGCCAGTATGCGAGCACGTCTCGCGACTGCTCTCGGAAGTTCACGACGCTCTTTTGATCAGCGAGGCGACCTTTGTGCTTGTTGGCGTTTCGGAGTTGATCCAACGTAATGACTTGGTCATACGCTTTGATTTCCTCTTCATTGCCTTCCAGTTGGTCATCGCCACCGATGCCGTCCTCTTCGAGGTCAGCAACGAGGGTCAGAACCGCACGGGTTCCCTTCTCTGATTTCGTCAGCTCCGTGACACGCTGAATCATAGCGTTCGGACCAGATCCCTGGAACTTAGTGATGAACGCAAAGTTTCTTGCGGCCTTCCACATCTGTCGGGACCAAACAGTCTTCTGCTCGGATGTCAGTGCGTTAAAGTTTGTGACAGCCATTATGGCTCTCCTTATTTAAGCGAAACAAAATGTTTGGCGCATCCTGCGCTATCGTCCCTTTTCCGTTGGGATACGTGTTTCGCTAAGAGAGCAGCGGGCTCAGCCGAGTTTCACGCCAGGCTAGGGCGAAAGGAGATTATAACGCGGTTCTTTCCAGATACGCAAGCACTTTTTTTATGCCCGAGCGGGCATATTTCGGGGATATACCTAATTAGGTATAAGGATGCTCCCGAGCGGGATGAAGCGCTACGGCATATAATTCCGGAGAATTATACGCTATGGCGTATACCGGAGAATTATACGCTATGGCGTATACCGCAGGTCGGGGTGACCTGCGGTATAAAAAGTGCTATCCAGCGTCGTCGCCACGCATGCGTGAAAGTGTTGCAGCCGGCAGCGCATCCATCTCTTCGTCTGTCATGTCCCCTATATCCGGAACTGCGGCGCCGCGGTCGTTACTGCCCTCACCGCCCTTGAGTACAGGCGCGGGTTGCTGCTCAGCGTCCTTGAGCTTCTTATCGATTTCCGCTTTAGGGGGTAATTTGACCTCTTTTTTACCCTCTTCGTCCGCGTCCTTACCCTCTTCGTCCGCATCAGCACGATACTTCTCATCCAAGCCATAAAGCGCGACTGTGTCAGCGATCGCCATGACCATGGCGTCTGCATCTGTCTGTGCGCCCGGTGGCCTTGTGAGCTTGTACCCATTGTAGAACGCCATTGTTTTGGCAGTAATCTCCGGGCTGTAGTCCTCGTGCTTACCGTCATACACTGGGTACAGTGCTTGTGCCTGATCTGTGAGGTCATTGACTTCTGCCGCCGACTGTTGCTCGGCCACTGTCAACGTGGACTCGCCGATAGCTTCGGCCTTCCATTCGGCCTTCTCTGCGGCTCGGATCTCAGCCCGCTTGGCCCTAGCATCGTCCTTCTTACCATCAAGCAAGAACTCCGTGTATTCGTCCTCAGCCTTATCGAAGTCGTACTTCTCGACTGTCTTAGCAGCCTCGACAGCCTGATCGACCTTGTCACGGCGCGCAATCTCTTCCTCCGCTACGCGGCGGCGCTCATTTACTTGGTCAAAGCGGCTCTTCGGGATGCCGCGCGGCTCTGGCTTATCGTCCTTTTTAGGAGGCGTTGCATCATCGTCTTTGGCTTTATCCCCGGCATCGTCTTCTTTGTCGTCCTTCTCTTTGTCGCCGGTCTTGTCGTCACCCTTATCGTCTTCGCCAGTGGCGTCGTCCTTGGACCCTTCTTTGTCTTTATTCTTGGCATCCTCTTTCTCCTTCTCAGCGGCAGCGTCGGCGTCTGCTTGCTCTTTCTCGGCGGCTTCGACAGCCTCCTCTTCTTCTTTTCGCTTGGCTTCCGCCTTCTCTATCTCTGCGGGATCAGCGATATCGCCTCGGTCCTCAGCGGACAGGTCTTCGCTATCAATCTCGTCTGTGGTGCCACCGAGGTATTCGAGACGTTCCTTCTCTATATCTTCGGTGGATTGGGGCGCGCTCGGCGCCGGCTGATCAGCCGTGACTTTCTTTCCCATGTCCTACTCCTTTTAACGCCTCTTGGGCGAGTTATTATCAGCCCTTTTTCTTACTAGCAGGCTGGGCGCTAGGTTGATGTTTTATCTTCAACAGTTCCTTTTCCAAGCCAACGCGGCGATCTAGGCCCGATTTGACTCTCGTTGTCATTGATCCTACCTGAGAAATGCGCTCAGCGCTAGCATTCTTCTTCCTCATAAGCTCAAGGCGCGTAAACAGGTCCTCTTGATTAGACTGGTATTGCGCCATGATTTTGGTGTTCTCAGTCTGGGCTTCCGTTTGAATCCGGAGAACATCGACCTGCGGATCCGCCTGCGCCTTTTGAGCTTGCGCTTGGTAACGTATCGCGTTGGCCTGGCGCTCCGTGGCCTGTGCCTCTTTTTCCATGACTTCGGCTGTGAGCAAGCGCATCTGCAGCGCATCAATCTGCTGCTGCTGCTTCATTTCCTCCTCAGTCGGAGCCGCGAGCCCAGCGATCTTTTTGCTGAGTTCCACGAGTTCCTGCTTGTCGGGAAGCTGTGAATTCTGAATAAGCACGAAATCGGGGATCTGCACTCCCAATTCGCGCAACTGAACAGCCTGTTCGAACACGCCTTCGTCGTATGTGTCTCTCCGCGGAATCTTCGTTATAACGACTGCATACTCACCAAGCGTCAGGTCATTCTTGATTTCTTCAACGCCGCCGACTTCTACAGGCTCATTTATCGTCAGTTCGGTCTGCTCCAGATCACCGTCCTCGTTCATGCTGAGAACCTGGATAAGGCGCGTTTCTGTGTAATAGGCCTGTATGATTTCCAGCATCAGCTCGGCACGCAACTGGCGAGTCAGGTCGAGGTTATCGAACAGAATCTCCTGTTGGTTCATCCCGCCTTCGCGGCGATCGGCAAGTGCCTTAGATGAATCTGAACGCTGTCCGCCGAGTTGTGCTTCGTTGACGCCGCTTATCTGGCGGAAGAACACGCCGGCCTTGTCTGATATGCGGTCGAGCCCGGTCGGGATTTGGTTCGGTTGGATCTTCTCCGGGGCCTGTTCGCCATCGTACTCAAGAACCAGCCCTGTTTTGGCGCCGCGCTGCTCAAGGTCGTCGGCATCCATGTTTGTGAGCGAGCCGGTCTTGAACATCCACCCCGAGTTCGCCGTGGTGTTGACAACGTGCAGCTCCTGCGACGTAACCTTGTTTAGCATGTCCTGCGGAGAAATTAAGTTTCTTACGATGCCGAACGGGCGTCCGCGTCGGAAATATGGGAAGAACGGAATGATTGAAAGCCTGTTGAACAGACTCCACTTATCGTGCAGCAGGATCCTGTCAGCAGTGATCGTCTGGCGCACGCGGCGTTCAGGTTTCCACATAATAGAGAGATCGAACTTTTCAGCAAACAGCTTACTCCGCTCGGGCTCCCAGCCCTCGGGAACGCGTCGCATATCGCCTGTCTTACGATCAACGAAGAACGCTGTGCGCGTAAGCACCTTGTGTTGGCGCTCGATAACACGGACACGCTTGACGCGTTTTACTTCTTCCTCATCCGAGGCAAAGAAGATTTCTGAGTCGTAGTGGTTGCCAGAAAAGTTTGGCGCTTCCCATTCCAAGGAATCAAAGCCGTAGGTGCCATTAGCGGCTGCCAGCGACACTTTATCTTTGAACTCCGCTCCATAGAGTGCGCCAATTTCTTCCGGTGTCATCCAGCGCGATATGAAAACTTCAGACCACGTTTCGGGGTCATAGTCTTTCGCGCCGGCATCAAGAATAACATCTGTCGGATCGAGTGCTTCCTCGCGGATTTCGCCTTCGACATTGTCGGAGAAGTCGAGGTAGTAATAAAAGTATCCGCGATCCTGGATAAGCCCGTCCATGAAGACTTGCTTTTCCTTTTGTGCGGTTTTGTTGTTCAGTGCAATTTGCTTAAACAAGAACCGCAGCGAACTCGCTGTGACTCCATTTGCACCTTTGCCCATCGGCTGGAACGAAATGTCCTGCCGTGACTTTATGTATGTGCCAACAACTGTGTTAACCGTTGATAGAACGAGGTTGATCGTGTTGGATGGTCGCTTCTGCGCCGCTAACGTATTTACGACGTCGTCGTCCCACTGCTTGCCAAAGTAGTAGTCGTCGTACTTACGCGCCTCCTCAACCCAATCGAGGTGACCAGCGTCACGGGCGCGCGTATACGCCGCCCACTGAGTTTTTACTACATCGTCTTCTGTCGTGCCTTGCGGTTCGACGTCGCCTGTATTGAAGGCGTCGCCACCGAATTCGTTAACTTTCGTCATGCTATGCCGCCATAGAATTGTTTAGGCCTTTTCGTCCGGCCACGTATCCGGCAAGTTTCGACTTCCAGCTCTTATTCTTTTTGCGGCGCTCACCTTTATTGCGAGAGTAGCCACTCCAAGTTTGAGTCGCAAGCATCTTACCGAGCCACGCAGCGGCGTCTACGCGATCATCATTTACACCGTTCGGGAACCGTAGCAATTCGTTGATGTACTCGGTTACCCACAGGGCGCCTTCTGGCCAGAGAACTCTGCCGTACGCCATCAGGCCCTGAATCGATCGCGCACGTAGCTGCTTATCAGCCTTGCCGGGTTTGAGTTCCTCGTAATGGAAGTCGTAGCGTTTCTCAACCCGGATCCTGCTTTGCAGGAAAGAGTCCATAGTAAGCGATATGTGACCTTTTTCCAAGCCAAATTTTCGCGGATGGTACTTATCCTGGATTTTGAACATGACATCGATGATCTCATTGGAGTTCCAGCGTCCGCGGAATTCATCGAGCATGTAGATATTTCCGGCCTGATCCAGCCCCGCCACGAGAAAAACGGTCCAGTTCGCCTGATCTGTCTTCGAAATAGCGAAGTCGCCGGCACAATAAATATCTAGGTGCTCCGGGGGGTTTGACTGATAGTAGCGAATATCTTTCTTCTCGAAGTAGGCCCCCTCCTCGACTTGCGGATTTTGCTGATACAAAGCCGCCCAATCGCGCGGTGCAAGCGTGCGTTTGATTTTCGCCAACGACCTGAATGGATATCGGTCCTCGTGGAGCGCCTCCCCACGGAGCCGGTAGTCCTCGTCGCCAGTTGCCATTGCCGGGAAGTCGACGACTTTCCAGCGGTCAGCATCCTCTGGCCACTCGCCAGTCTCGTTCAATTCCTTCTGCGCCGACGCCATTTCGTTGAGCAGCCATCCGGTCAAGTCGTCGTCGTGCCACCGAGTCTGAATGATCAGTATGCCGCCACCGGGCGCCAGCCGGGTGTAAAGTGTGGACGAGTACCAAGCCTTAGCGCCCTCTCGGACGGTTTGGCTCTCGGCCTCTTCCCGGTTCTTCACCGGATCGTCAATGATCGCAATATGCGCGCCACGGCCGGTTATCGGGCCGCCGACACCTGCCGCTAGGACCCCACCCCCCGTACGGGCGTTCTTATCCAAATCGAATAAGCTCCATCGCTCGATGGCCTCGTTCTTCTTGGTGATGCCCAAGTTACCGAAAAGCAGGTGGTAGTCGGCCGATTTGATCAGCTCCTGGATTTTACGGGAGAAGTCCATCTGGAGCGACTGCGCATAGCTCGTGTTTATGAATTCGTGCTCGGGGTGGTTGCCCAAGTGCCATGCAGGGAAATACTGCGACGCTATGAGTGACTTGCCGTGCCGGGGAGGCACAGTGATCATCAGCCGGGGAGATTCACCCGCGCAAACCGCGCGCGAGAACTCCATCAGCTCGTCGCAAATGACTTTGTGGACCCACCCGGAGATATAATTCGGCTCGTACCGCTGGATGAACGCCAGCAAATGCCGCTTGGCGAGTGCGCGTTTGTGGATTTCCTCTGAGGCGGCTTGTTCGCGCGTCAATTCGCGCTTGGCATAGGTCTCGCGTGCCGTTTTGCGCTTCTTAATGCGGCGCGCTTCCAATATCCGCGCCTGCTTAGCCATCGCAGCTTGTGCTTGCGTGGCCGCGAGCATGTCTTTGCCCTCTTCATCGGCGCAGATCGAGCAAATGCCCGTCTTTTCCCAATGCAGCGTGATTTTTCTACACGCGGAGCATTCAGCTCGGTATTTTAGTGCTTCCTGCGGCATCCTTGCCATCCGTTTCAAGTAGCTCGACCTTTCGATCGGCCACACGCTCAAATTCCCCTTCAAGCGTTAGGTTATTCTGGTTAGCGAGCTGCATCAGCTCTTTCAGCGGCATGTTCTCCAGCTTCATTTCGTGTGTGTGCGTGTGTTCGTGCTCGACAACCACCGGCGCCTGCACTCCGTGGAGCTTAATCAGCTCTCTGACCGCGGCAATTTGCTCCATGGCCGTGTCGGCGGCGCGAAACGCCTGCATGAGCATGTCGTGCGCCTCCCGGCGCGTGAATCCGACTTCATCCGCGAATACCTGCGTCGCAGAGACGAGCGCCTCCATAACGTGCGGCCGCTTTTCGATCTCGTACGCCATTTTCTTCGCGCCGGCGAATCCAGCCGACGTGGCAGACGCTACCTTAGATAGGCCTGACAGACGGTTTTCGCAATAAATGCGCTCCTTAGGATTAAGATCCTGGAAGCACGATGCGAGGTTTGTCATCTTCTTCCCTTTGCTTTTCAGAATCACGCAGATCGTTCACGAGCGTCATTACCTGCGCCATTATAACGCTGGCGGTCTCATGCTCGCCCTGAATGAGGAGCATCATGCGTGTGTCCTTTGGATCCTGCTCCAAAGTAACGGCGTGTACTCTTACGCCCTCAGGCACTTTAATAAAATCGAACACTTCTTTTAAGGTCGAGGACGGACTTAAACCGCTGTCATATTCTTTTTCTTCGCTCATTGCTTGTCCTTCAGTTTAACTGTATCCGCGGGCGGCACGACGCCGCTCACGCAGAAGTGGAGATTATACACGTTTCCATTGTAAACAATAGTTTGATCCCCGTTGGTGACCTGCTTATTGAACAGCGACAGGTACGACACCTGCAGCCATGTAGCCATGGAAATGTCTCGTAAGTCAATTTTTCCGCTTTCCAGGCCCTCTCGAATTTTTGCGCAGTCTTCCGGACCCATTGTCTCGGGCTGCATCGATTTCTTGCAGGGCGGCAACGACTTCGGGGTCCGCGTAGTAGCCTTGCTGGATAAGGGTGTGTTTTCGGTGGCAGTTTGCACATAGTATTTGACATTTTCGGATTTCGGCGCGGAGGACTTCTGAGGCCCAGCTATAACCGGTGCAGACGAGTCTACTGATGGGCTTATATTTTTTTGAGGGATCGAGATGATCGAACTCAAGAACTCGCGGATCATGCTCATCGCACTCACTGCAGCCCTTCTCAGCAAGATACTGCAGTATTTTAATTCTTGTCTTGCGTCGTACTGATTGCTTGGCTGCTGTTGGGTCATAACCTACCTTCCGTGGTTTGATGTCTGAAAAGAAGTTGGGGTCTACTTTACTCGCTGGGAGTGATTTATGACAGTCTTTACACTGCGATGCATACTTATTGGGGTCTGCAGCGCGCAGGGCTCTTTTCTGCACGTTGAATTGCGTAAGCGACTTTGTCTTGCGGCACGACGTGCACTTCTTCTCGTGGTCCGAGCGTTGCAGGCCCTTACGGCGCGGCGCCGACTGGCGCGCGCGAGCAGCTTTGTTTTTAGCAGACATTACTTACCGAAACGGTCAGCGCCCATCTGCGTAATCAGCTGTCCGCGTTTGATCTTCGCAGAAGGGCAATACTCGTTCCACATTTCAACCAAGAACCCCGAGGGGTCTTTTTGCGCGTCATACGCGAACCAATACGGTGGCATGCCATGTGAGAATGCCACAGGGAAGATCCTGTAGTGGTAGTCGCTGTCATCTTCGGCTTTGAGGATCTCACCGACTGATTCCGGAATAGTCCGGCAGTCGCCGGCGAGTGGTCCACCGACGAAGGAGACCTTGCGGCCAACTGTTCCGTGCTGCGTTACTTTCTTGTCGCCTTTGCTCATGTCAGCCTCCGCGAAGTGTAGCCTGTAGGCAACGCTATCGCGACAGTTACCGCGGCGATCGCGCCAAAAAAACCGCGTCGGTTCATACGACACACGCTAGGATCGTCCACACGATCGGGACGCCGACGCTGTTGGCGTCAGTCAGCTGATTCGTGAACCCGAGGTAGAGGAACCGCGTCCACGAGAGGCCGGCAATAATGGAAACCACGATTGTCAGCATCACTTGTCCTCCGGGATGAACACAGCTTCGACGTCCCATGTTCGGCGCAAGGACGACTTGATCGACCCGCGGCTAATGTTGCGTGCCCTGAGGTCCATGACAACGATCTTGCCGGAGTACTCCTTATTAAGGACCTCCTCCATGGCTTTTCCGACGACGTTCAAAAAGTCCGCGTCGCTAAGTGACACAGTGACTGTGTCGACAGGTTTCTCAGTGGGGGTAGGCATCAGCCTTCTCCTTGGGGCAGGTTATGGTGACCACGTCGCCCGGCTTCAGATCCAGGTTTACCTCTTCGCCACCTTTCAGAAAGCGGCCGGCCTTGCGTTTGACGTGGATTCGCCGGCTCGAAAACGCCGGAAAGTCATTTCGTATCTTAATCAATTTGACAGTCCTTGTATGAATTCGTTCAACTTATCTTCACCGCGGTTTTTGGGCAGAACCCGGTAGCCGCGCATGACATCCCGCATGGCCATCATCTCCTCCTCGCTATCCCATCCGCGCGTGTCGCCCGGCTCGCCTGTGGGGAACGTGCCGTAGGCTGGCCACGTCTCCAGAAAGCGCTTTGCGGTGTCCGGGACCTCTGCGCCGCACGCCTTGAACACCAGCTTGGCCACGTCTGTTTGCAAGGTTACGTCCACGCCGATCGGAAGGACGAAGGCCTCCGAGAACTCCCTGTGCCACTTCTCCTCCACGGCCCAATTGCGCGCAAGCAGGTTCTCAGCGCTGTTGGGGTGCTCGGGGGCTCTGGAGTACTCCGGCATCCGCTTTTTATAACTGGCCAAAACGTCCTGCCGCGGCCGTGCCGTGTGAAGCCATACGAACTGTTCACGGTATCCGTGAATTTTGTCCAAAAATTCACTCATTTCCCAGTCCCCAAAATGAATGAAGAAAACCGGGATGCCTCCGAGGTGCTGAAAGAGGTAGATGGCCGTGTTGGTGCCGGTGTGCGGCGTCGTCTGCAAGAATATTGGTTTCAACAGAATATCCCCTGCATGGGTGTTTTGGGCTCCCCGGCCGCTGGGTCACTTAGCGACTTAGCGCTGGGACTAAGCATCGCAGCAGCAGAGATCTTGCCCTTCTGCACCAGATCAATCCGGTTGTGCAGGAACGTAATAGTGATAGATTGTTGCGCATTCTCAGCGCACAACCTCGCAATCTTGGCGTTCAGGTCCTTGATTTCCTCGTGGGCATCCAATAAGGCATCCATTGTCGTCCGCAAAACTTCGCGGAGGCGATTTATTTCTCGTTGGGCGCGAACTGCGTCACATCGGAGGCAGCGTTGCTCTACTGTGCAGCATGGCGTGTGCATTTCAGTATCCTTTCAATCGTCAAGTGAATCGTTTCATTTTTGTCCAAAAACGGTGTACGTAAGCCAAAGAATCGTCAACTTAGTGACTCGGTAACTGAGATCTAAGTTACTCAGTCGTGGTAGGCGCCGAATAGTCCGTGCAGGACCTCGTGGCCAATACTCATGGTTGCGTTGTCGTCGACACTTGTCGGGCGCTCGACGTAGATATCGCAGTAGCTGATATTGAATTCGGGCTTCTTCTCGCAGTCAGAAGCGGCACTCCAATCACGGGTGCCGAAAATGTCGCCCATTTCGGAGGTCATTTCCTCCACGGAGTCGTACCAGTGCACGGTGACCACGATGTTGTCGACCTCGAATTCCTTGACCAACTCCGGAGCGTACGGGGCGTAGCACCGCTCATTCTCCAGCTCCTCGGGCTCCTCGGCACTTGCCGCGGCGGACGCGAAAAACACGGCGAGGGCGCTGGCTATCCAGAAGCCCCACATGAATCCTTTCCAGCGGGCGCGAAACTCTCGGCGTTCACAGACAGAGTCACGTGCGTACAGCCGAAGCACTTCCTTGTGCTCCAGCCAAACTCCATCCCGCGCGTTCCCCTGCTCGGAGGGGGCGCAGAGTCCCCTCATGACTGTTGAACTGCCCAGTCGTCAGCGAGCAGATCTGATTGTGAAGCGATCCACGGCACAACTGATCCATTGGCGGTAACCATGTCGATGTGCGACTGATACGTGATTTCCTTACCGCGCGGGTAGATGCCCAAAAGAGGCTTGCGATTGACTTCGAAGTGGGAGCCATCGACGAGGAAGATGAACATGTTTTGGCCATTCCAGCCTTTACGGAAGAGTCGTTCGCCGAGTTTGATGCGTTTCAGTGCGTCTGAAAAATTCATAGGGGTGTCCTTTTATTAGCTTATATGACGTGCGAATTCTAGCTTAATCTGCTCTTTAAAGCACCTTAAGCCGGTTAAAGTGCTTTTAAGAGCACATTGGGGTGTGGGCCATCGTTAGGTTATTGTGTTGCGCGTTCATTAGGTTATTGTGTCGAATTTGGCCATATGCAGGGAGTATGGCGGTGGGGGCTGCGGAAGTCAAGTAATACCTCAGCGTGGGACAAAAACCTGGAAATCACTGAGGTATTTTTTTCTGTGAAAAAAAGACAAAGCCGGTTATATAGGGGGGGACTGAGTCACTGCGTGACGAGGTCACCTAGCCACAAAACGCCGAGTGACTACGTCACTCAGTCGTTTGGCTAGGTTTTCAAGGAACCTTCTTTCGAAGTTTCCTTGTACGTGCACTCTTGGTGCTGTGTGACTTGGTTACTGAGTGACTTTGTCACTCGGTGACTGAGTGGCGCGGTGGAGCGCCGAAAAACCCCGAGTTTGATCACTACGTGATTCAAACTAATTGAGTTGGGTGTGTCTTCACCCTCACTACGTTCGGGTGTTGGTTGTGGTTATGTTCTTAACTAAATGGAGTGTGTTATGTATCGCATCGCCTACATCAATGATGACCTTGACATCATCGTAGATACCACCGTCTCTCACCTTGGCCTCGCCAATCGCCTTTGCGAACTACGCCATCGTGCCTTCCCCGATCGTACCTACTTCGTTGTACTACCTGCCTAAGGTAGTTGCTATACGGTTGGCCTGCTTGCAGGCCTCCCGCATATCAACCACCCACTAGGAGATCGCTATCTTACACACTAACCAACAATCTGTGATTGACACGTTGCCCGTTGCCTCTAGGCACGGTGCTCAATTCTTTATTGACTATGCGCGTAATCGTGACGCCTGCAACCCCCGTGGTTGCATCGGTGAACTCACCATGCGTGCCATCTGCCTGACACAGGCAGAGCACTACTTGGCATACGAGCCCGTTGACGACGACAACGACTACGAAGATGATGACTACAATACCCCGGTAGATGGTTGCCATTGCTCGGAGTGCTTAGACCTACGTAGTTAGCAGTTGCTATACGGTTGGCCTGCTTGCAGGCCTCCCGTATATCAACCAGAGAGGACTTGACAATGCTATACATCTTGATGTTTGGGTTTTACCCCACGGCGTGTGACGTACCTGCGTACGCACACGAACTGTACTTCGACTCACGTGCTGCTGCCCTTGACTACGTCAAGGCCGAGCACATCCGCTTCTTCGAGCTTCACGAGGAGTGGCTGGGCTGAGTACCTACCATATCGGTAATAGCCGGTTGGGCTGCTTGCAGTCCTTCCGAGTGTTAACTGAAAGGAGAACGTAATGATTGAAGCTGGACTGATTAGCGCTGTTGCACTGTTCTTGGTGCTTGCCCGCTTTAACCTTCGCCGCATTTGTGGCTACCGTACGCTTGTCGACATCGGTGCCACAACTGTGTTTGTGCTCATGTTTTTGGGCACGTACGCTGGCATGATGACTGGCCTTGTTGCCGGTGCATTAGTTTCACTGATGCTCAACATCATCACCAAGCTGTATGGCTACGAACGTGCGCACTTGGTTCGCATGCAGGGCCACCTGCTGCCGACATTCGTGTGGACTTCCACGCCTGGGAGACTTTCATGATGTACGCAGTTGTAACCAGCACGCGTCCACGGCAGTGGACGACACGCCTTCGCTGTTTTGCTGAGTTTCTAGAAGCTCTTGACTACGTCAAGGAGCTGAAACTTGAGCAAACAGGCGATGACGTCTACATCGAGCCGCTTGAGGACGATGAAGACTTGTTCTATTCCATCAACAGCTGAGGAGAGCTGTATGAGCATTGCTGTTGTTAGTAAACGTACTCACCGTGGTAACGGTGAGTACATTGGGCGACCGTCGCCATTGGGCAATCCCTTTGTGATTGGCCGTGATGGCGACAGGGCGCAAGTCATAGATCTCTACGAGCAGTGGCTCACAGAGATCTGGAACGCGGGCGGCTCAAATGCTCAGCTTACTGAGCTGTTTCGCCTTGCGGAGATACACCGCGACAAAGAGTCTTTGACTCTTGTCTGCTGGTGTGCTCCGGCGCGTTGCCACGGAGACGTACTCGTCTCCTTCATTGAGAGGATTTCATGATGATGCACCGTCTCGCATACACCCGACCAGGCTACGCCTGTTCGTGTGTGCGGGCCGGGCACGACCCCGCTTTACGTGATCGAATAGCAACCTCGCTTCACTCGGTTGTTTATTGTCTTTTTGTCTTTAACCAGAGGATATGATTATGCGTTATGCATTGTATTGTTTTGATTTGGGCTTACTTGAAGCTGATGGTTCACCATACTTTGATAGCTATCAATTGGCTGCAACCTACTTGCTCAATCATCCTGCGCTGGAAGGCTGTGTCATTCTGTCTCAGGCTACGACTGAAACAGATCGCAAGTATTTGGGCGATGACTGGCAGTGCACGCACTGCCTAGACATCGAAGATTGCACAGTGTGCAACCCCAAATACAAAGATGCAACCATTGAAACTTGTGCTCGCTGTGTCGAGCAAACCGGCGCCAAGTCTGTACAAACTTGGCACCTTGATGGACAGTGCTTGCACTGTCAAGGGAGAAAAGCATGATGCACCTTATCTTTAAGCCGTACGTGTACGTGTACCACGCTACATCGATGCAGTACGTGCTAGCCGCTGTTGTGGCGACAAGCGACCTGGAGGTCGCTTTCGCTGACACCAACACCGGAAGCACTGCCGACGGTGGTCACTGGCGTAACAACCGCGGCGTGCTGAGCACGCTTGCATCACGGCGCTCCACGAGCGTTGGCGATATCCTTGAGCGTGATGGGCGGCTGTACCTCGTTGAGCCCACGGGCTTCACCGTGCTACGCATGACTCGTGCCGAACGCATTGCAACCTCGCTTCGCTCGGTTGTTGGTCGACTACGCAAATTCATTGAAAGGAGTAAATCATGAATAATGCATACGCAGGTATTGGCGCACGCAAGACGCCGGATGGGATGTTGTTATTGTTCACCAGCATTGCCAAGCGTCTTGAAGGGCGCGGTTACACACTACGTAGTGGTGGCGCACCCGGCGCTGACTCTGCTTTTGAACGCGGTGTGCTCTGCGGTGATAACCAGGAGATCTTCCTGCCTTGGAAGGGCTTCAACAACAACCCCAGTAAGCAGTGGTTCATAAGTGAGGACGCTTATCAGATGGCTGCTGAGTTCCATCCTCGTTGGGCTGCTTGCTCACCAGCGGCTCGTAAGTTCCACGCACGCAACTGTTACCAAGTGCTTGGATTTACCTTGATTGATCCGGTGGACTTCATTGTGTGCTGGACACCTGGAGGTAAGGTTGCGGGCGGAACTGGACAAGCCTTGCGCATCGCACAAGCGCACAACATCCCTGTCGTCAACTTTGGGCGGGAAGACCTGTTGTGTTCACCAATGGAAGAGCTGCGCAAGCTCGTCGTAGGAGAAGGCGTATGAAAACGTGCATGAGGTTGTGGTTTGCCCGTATCCGCTATTGTTTTAGCGACTACGGCCCATTCTGCTGGGTACATGGTACGTACCTGCATCATGGACAATGCGTACATTGCCACCTAGCAGAAGAGCGCACTCGAATATCTGGGCTTTATGCCCTTCATCCCGAAAAGGAGAAATGGTCATGAGCTGGGTACTACCGCCCGACAAAACACTGGCTGTCCTTGTATGGGCATCTATGCCACGCGCTGTATGGGATACACTTTGTATCCCACATCGCATTGCAGTAGTTGAGCTATGGCTTGTGGCAAATGAGTCCGACGAAGATGGTTATCTCGGGAGCCGGCTGTGACTGCCCAGAGCCCCCCTTGGGGGCCGGGCAACACGCGCCAGCCTAGCCCTTGTCCTCACCTGAGATCAGGTAAGGCCAAGAAGATTGACGAAAGCGGCAAATGTGCCGAATGCAAGTCCACCAGGAGCAAGACATGAAACTAAAATCCCTACATATCCACCGAGGATATTCTGACGATGCACCACTTCGGGGCGAACTCACATTTCGGGCCGAAGAAGGTGAACACGAACTGAAGATGAAACTGGACGAGCAACTGTCCATC
>Ga0255055_10000838_pt1 | contig 23485 bp, 15 predicted proteins | sample JV7_2_27_MG_FD_188633 | JGI IMG/M metagenome (GOLD analysis project Ga0255055, IMG submission 188633) | Seawater microbial communities from Jervis Inlet, British Columbia, Canada - JV7_2_27 | ecosystem: Environmental > Aquatic > Marine > Inlet | place: Canada: British Columbia | collected...
GGGTGAAATGGCGAACGACTCCATCTCCACTCGACGTCCCTGGGTAGTTTTGGTGCGCGGTATCAGCACCCTAAGGCGCGAGTCTTTGGACAGCGCCAGCGCTCGCCGCTGACGTTCACCCGGGCTGGCGGAAGAGCTGCCCGTCGCGTACGGAACGCGTCCGATGGCCAACGGCCGAAACGGGGCGCCTTCGAGATCGAGAACCGTCGACGCCACGCCAGGTCCGCGGACGATCACCACATCCGAGAGGCCCTTGTCCACCGCAGCGACACGGAGCGGCTCGTCACGATCGTAAAACCAGCCGTGCATGGAGCTCGGATGCGGAGAGGATCCCTTCCACTCCTTGACCACAGGAAAGCCGGTCAGCTCCGCGCTGGTCGTATCCAGGTGCTCGCCACCGAAGGCAATCTGCGCTTGTGCTATTACATCAGTAGAGAAGAGCAGCTCGACCTGCAGAAAGTGAAGGTGTTGCGGCGACAGGCCGACCAGCTCGATCTTCTCCGGATCGTCAACCGGAATCTCCCGGCCGTCGAGTCGCGCCCGGACCTGCAGGGGATCCATGCCTACCGAGCTTTCCCAGGAGAGCCGGGCCGCCTCGGTCTGCCCCTCTTCGTCCTGCAGCAGTACGATGTTCGCTTCAGCTGGGGGTCGGGGAACGTTCAAGAGCTGCTCGACCCGGCCCACCTGGTTCTGGTCCGCGTCGTAGGCAACAGCTGCGAGCCGCCGAGGCACGATCTCGAGGCCGAAGTCGACTTCGAACTCCCAAGGAGGTGCTTCGAGTCGGCCCACCGTCTCACCATCGAGCCGCAGCTCGACGGCGGCCACGATCTGCTGGTCGGCGGCGATCTCGACCATGCGAGGTCCTGCGACGAGACCGAGAAACAGGGTGATGAATTCGATCATGATGGGCTATCTCCTCAAAGTTCAGTTGGCCCACACAGCCGCGCTCGGTTCGATGATACGGGACGACATGGATGCGGTAGAATCGGTCGCTCCAAACGTACCACTATATTTCTGGAGAACGAGAAGGAAAGCGGAAGCCCTGGCCTTCCGGCACAATCGAAGCGGGAAATGGCTAAGAGAATCGCCAGCCTGATGCTGAGGTTTGGCCTCGCCGTCTCGATTGGCTTACTCGGGGCGAGTCCCGCCGTAGTGGGTGAGGATCCGTCATCGACGTTCCGCGAACAGGCCACGGTGACGGTCATCGAGGTCCCTGTTGTCGTGCTTGCTGATGGCTCGCCGGTGCGCGATCTGACCGCCGACGATTTCGTTCTCCTGCAAGATGGCATCGAGCAGTCGATCGTCGGCTTCGAGCGAGTGGATCTCTCGCGCTTGGAATCTGGAGGGGCTGTCTCTGAACAGCCACCCGTCGGCCTCGGTGGAAGGCGATACTTTCTTCTGGCATTCGATCTTTCTCACACGCAGCCGGTGAATGCTCTCAGGGCCGTAGCCGCGGCACGAGATCTCATTCAGGAGGGGCTGCATCCAACCGATCTCGTCGGTGTCAGCGTCTACGGCGCTGCAGCCGGTGCTCGACTGCTGCATCCCTTCACAGCCAATCACCAGGAGGTCGAGGCGGCGTTGCTGGCAGTCGAGGCCGTCACCAGTCGAGATCCGGCGGTTCTCGACCGAGCCGCCCTCGAAGCCGAGAACAGCGCGGCGACTGATGCGCTCCGCCGTTTTCTCGTTGAGATCAGGAGTTTCATGACGCAGCAGGGAGTCGGGCTCGAATCCACCGTTGGCCCGGCGGGGGAGTGGCTCAGAGCGCTGGGCGCCGATGGTGGTGGTGGGCTCGCAGGCGCCATTCTTGCTGAAATCCTGGCCGAGATGGAGGCCGAGTACCAAAAGGGCAACACCAATGTTGTCCGCGACCGGTCACTCGACCTTCTAGAAACCCTGGCCGATCTGGCGGCAGCCCTGAAAGATGTTCGAGGGCAGAAGTACTTCGTGCTGTTTTCGGAGGGTATCGACGAGTCGGTACTCGAGAACCCGTTCGACTCGATGGGCAAGAGACAGCTTGCCAATGTGATGGATTCCTTTCGTCGCAGTGGCTGGATCGTGCAATCGGTCGATGTGGGGCGGCCCAACACCAACACTCGTGGCATGTTCCTCCTCGTCGAGGGGACTGGTGGTGATCAGTTCCAGAACTACAACGACCTGAGCCAGGCGATGGGCAGGATGCTGGAGCAGACGGGTGTCTCCTATGTGCTGAGTTTCCAGCCGCCGGAGTTGGCTCTCGACGGTCGCTACCATGAGATTGAAGTGCGATTGAAGAAGCCTGCCGGTGTGAAGGTGAGGCATCGAGATGGCTACTACGCACCGCAGCCGTCCTCGGCGGAGGAAAGGGACGAGCTCGTGGCGGCGGGTGACCGCATCGCCAGCTACAGGGACGGTGGCGCTTTCGAGGTCGCCGGCATGGCGGCCCCTTTCAAGCTTGCCGATTCGACAGCCCTGGTCCCGGTGGTTCTGGAGATTCACGGGCCGAGTCTCGTAGAGGGGGGCCACGAACGCGAGCTTGTGGATCTGCAGGTCGATGCCTATTTGCTGGATGAGCATTTGGGCGCCACCCCGCTCTCGGGGAAGCGCGTTGCAGTCGATCTAGCCCAGCACGGGGAGCTGGTGGCCACAGGGGGCCTCAAGATCCTCACGGATTACCGCCTGGCACCGGGTGAGCACCGTCTCAGATTCGTGATCAACGATGCTGCTCTGAATCGACGGGCGGTGGCGACGATGGTCGTCTCGGTACCGGACTACCAAAACGACAAACCGCATGTGCTGGAGCCGTTCTTTCCCGAGACGTCCATGCGCTGGCTGCTGGTCAACCTGACGGAGCTGGAAGCCGAGCGGGACGCTTCCTTCCCGTTCCATTTCGGCGAGCGGAAATTCGTACCCCAGGTCCGGGTCACCCTCGACCGGGACCAGGTGGTGCCGATCTGCTTGGTGGCCTTCAACCTCCCGTCAGCCAATCCGGATCTGCAGCTGGAGCTGTCGGCGGCAGACGGAAGCCCCTTGGAAAGCGGCCTCGTCCAGATCGCATCCGCGCCGGAGAGCACCGCCGACGGCACCATCCGAATCATGGCCCGCCTCGACACGGCTGGTCTGGCGGCAGGTGAGTACTGGATCCGGGTCTCACACCGCGAAGATGAAAACGGTGTCGCAGTCGAGAGCTCTCGCCGTTTTCGAGTTCGATAGCTGCTCGGCATCCTGTGGCGTCGATCAACTGCAGCCTTCGTGCAGAATCCAGTAACGGCCAGCCTCGAGATCAAGCCAGGCCTGGCTGCATCCGGACGGCCAGGTGACGGTCACACTCTTGATTCTCTGGGCAGTCCCAAAGCCAAAGTGGATCCTGGGGTCGTTGCCGGCGAGATAACCGGCCACGGGTTGGTGGACTCGCACTAGATTTTGTCCTCCGACGTCGACTCTCACGACGGCACCATGCGCTGTTCTGAGACCTCGTCCCTCGAGCTGGAATCCAATCCAGCTGCCGAGCTTCCGGCTTTCGTTTCTCAGCAGGGCGATCTCGGCCTGGTGATCGACGTGGTTGACAACGATGTCCATGTCACCATCGTTGTCGTAGTCGCCAAAAGCAGCACCGCGGCCGGAGCGCTTGGTGTTGAAGTACGCTCCAGCGTTTGCCCGAGCATCCAGGAAATGACCGCTACCATCGTTGACGGCCAAAGCCGGGTACTGCTCTACCAGGATGTGAGCGACGCCGTTGGTGGTGAACAGATCCAGATCACCATCGTGGTCGAAGTCGAAGAGGCCAGCGCCCCACTGACCCAGTCCGTCGAGAAGCTGGCCGACGCCGCTCGACCAGGTCAAATCCTCGAAAAGCATCGGTTGAACCTGTCGATAAAGACTGCCGTGACGTAGATCGACGACCAGGAGATCGATCCAGCCGTCGCCATCGACATCCCCTGGTGAACCATGCATGGAACCGGTCCCGATGCCAGCGTCATTGACCGCCACACCCGCTGGCGACGCGATTTCGTCGAAGCTGCCATCCCGCCGCGCCATGAAGAGGAAATTGGGCTGGTGATCATTGCCCTGGAAGATGTCGAGTCGTCCATCGTTGTCGAAGTCCAACACGGTGATCCCCATGCACTTCGAGTCAGGCCGCAGCAGGCGCGCGTCCCGAGTGACGTCCAAGAAACGACCGTCATCCTGCTGTTGGTAGAGCAGACTGGCCTGTCCCTGGTATTCCTTGGGATCCGGCATCTCCCACTCTCGCCCCGGGTGGAGGTGGTAGGGATCGAAGGCGAGAAAGTTGCAGACTACGAGGTCCAGATCGCCATCACGGTCGAAGTCGAACCAGGAGCCGCCGACACTCCACTTGACGAAGCCGTTCAACTCGGGTGGACCGATGAGGTCGAGCTTTGGGGCCACGTCGGAGAACGTCCCGTCACGATTATTGTGAAACAGGCGATTGGGACCGTAATTGGACACAAAGAGATCGGTAAAGCCGTCGTCGTCGTAATCCCCGGCGGCAGCGGCCATGCTCCAGAGCGAATCACCAAGGCCGGTGCGAGCGGTACAGTCAAGAAAGGTACCGTCTCCCTGATTGCAGTAGAAACGGTTGATGGCCCGAGAGAAAGGTCTCTTCCCCTTGGGATCACTGACGCCTTCGATGTACACACCGTTGAGCAGGTAGAGATCGAGGTCGCCGTCCCCATCGTGATCGATCCAGGTGGCTCCGGACCCACTCGACTCGAGAATGTTGTCGTACGCGTAGTCGCCGAAGGTGTAGAGAAAGTCGAGACCGGAGGCTTGTGCTATCTCCTCGAACCGGAGTCCCAAGTGGCTGCTGCCCGACTCTGGGCTTGCCACGGCTCCAGGGGATAGCAGGCCTTCTGCGGTCGCCAAGCTCGCCACGGTCCAGAGCGCTGTTAGGGCCAGAAGGCTTGCCCAGGCGATCCGGCCGATCCGGGTCTCAGGCGTTGCCGTTCTCATCCCGATTACCGGCTTCCAGAAAAAGGGCCACGGCCCCCAGGATTGCGATGTTCTCGTTCTCGGTGTTCTCGATGACGAGTCGCTCCAGTGCATGTTGGTAATCGTAATCCTTCAACCGCTCCCGCATCCCGCTCTCGAAGAAGGCATAGGCCTTGCTGATCGAGCCGCCGAGGACTATCAGTTCGGGATCGTAGGCATAGAGCGCGGTCATGACGGCGTGACCCACCTCCGAACCGTACTCGTGGTAGATCTGCAGTGCATGTGGATCGCCTTGTTGCGCCTGTTCGAAGATCATCTCACCCGACTCGCCCGTCTTGCTCTTGAAGAACTGGCCGGCGCAGTAGTGCTCTAGGGTGTGGTCTTTGTAGGGTAGGGAACCGATCTCCCCGGCGCCACAATTGCTGCCGCAGTAGAGGTGTCCATCGATGATGATGCCAGCCCCGAGACCCGTGCCCAGAGTCAGCCCGACGATATTTCGGTAGCCCCGACCCTGGCCAAAGTGGAGCTCGCCGAGGGCAAAGGCGTTGGCATCGTTGTTGACATGGGCGGGAACGTCGTATCTCTTCTCGATTTCGTCCTTGAGGAAGACTCTGCGCCACGACGGGATGTTCTCGACGGCGTAGACGATACCGCGGTCGACATCCACGATGCTGGGGACGCAGCAGCCGATCCCCACGACCTCTTCGTCGAAGACCTGATCAGTCGCCTGGAAGACCTCTTCCAGGACGTGCTCCTTCGATTCGTGCCCGGAGATGCGCTGGGCATGGCGCCTCTCGAGCTCTTCCCCTCGCACCTTGCCGACCCGCACATTGGTGCCGCCGAGATCGATTCCAACAATCGCTTCCTGAGACCGGTTCATGGGTCCGAGACTAACGCACCTGCTGCTAGACTGGGACCGTTACCATGAGTCTCAAAACGGAAATCTTCGAGCAGCCGGCGGTTCTGGGGCGCCTGCTCGACACTCAGACCGAGCCGGTTCGGGAGATGGCTCGCTCGATTGGGCGCCGCGGCGTGCGTTCGGTCTTCCTTGCTGCTCGGGGCAGCTCGGACAACGCGGCGATCTATGCGAAATACCTCTGGGGAAGCGTGAATCGGTTGCCGGTGGCGCTGGCGGCGCCATCGCTGTTTACGACCTATCAGGCACCGCCGAATCTGGCAGGCTCACTCGTGGTGGGGATCTCTCAATCGGGTCAATCGCCCGACATCGTCAGCGTCTTGACCGAGGGTCGCAGGCAAGGTGCGCTGACCTTGGCAATTACCAACGACTCCACCTCGCCTTTGGCGGCTGCGGCGGAGATGGTGCTCGATACGGTCGCGGGTCCCGAAGAGGCCATTGCTGCCACCAAGACCTACACGAGCCAGCTGATGGCGATCGCTCTGCTGGCGGTGGAGCTCAGTGGTGAGAGTCGGCTTGCCGATGAGCTAGCCCGTCTGCCAGGGCTCGTGAAGCAAGCGCTAGCCCTCGACAGCACGATCGAGAGTGCAGCCCAGCGCTATCGATATATGAGTCAGTGTGTGGTGCTGGGTCGTGGTTACAACTATGCCACGGCCTATGAGTGGGCGCTGAAGCTCAAGGAGCTGGCCTATGTTGTGGCCGAGCCCTACTCCTCTGCTGACTTCCAGCATGGTCCCGTCGCGATCGTCTCGCACGGCTTTCCGCTGCTCGCAGTGATTCCCGATGGCGCCGTTTTCGATGATGTCCTGGCGCTGCTCTCCTCTCTTGTCGGTGAGCATCAAGCGGAGCTACTGGCAATATCGAACCAGGACCGCGCACTAGATCTGGCACAGACTCCCGTGCGGATACCCGGCGATCTACCCGAGTGGCTGAGCCCATTGGTCAGCATCGTGCCCGCCCAGTTATTCAGCTACTACCTCACTCAGGCCATGGGCTACGACACGGAATCACCGCGGCGACTGAACAAGATCACCCGCACCTGGTAGGTAGCAACGAACATCCTCGCGCCTAGAGCGTTTGATACCACTCCGCCAGCTTGGTGCCGATCAGGTGGGGATTGTCCTCCTGGAGGAAGTGGATTCCCGGCCCGATGTCGACCGACTCGAGGTTTTTGAGACTCTGTTGAGCCCAAGCCACCACCGGTTCGATCATGATGGCGCCAGGGGAGGCGTAGAACATCAGCTTGGGAATCTCGGTCTGCTGCAACCATTGGTTGTACGCACCCACCGCCTCCACGACGTCGGCCGGCTCTCCCTCGATGGGAATCTCGTTGGGCCAGCGCCATAAGGGCTTGCGGCTCGCGGGGTCCGTGTAGGGCTCGCGGTAGCGGTCCATCTCCTCGTCGGTGAGCTGGCGAATAATGGAGCCGGGCAGAATGCGCTCGACAAAGAAGTTCTGATCGACGATCAGCTCCCACCCAGCATCGGGGGTACGGAATTGCTTGAAGATCAGCTGGAATTTATCGGGCATCTGGGCCCAGCTTTCCACCGGCATGAGGATCGCTTCCATGAAGGCCATGGCCTTGATGTTGTCCTCGTGACGACGCGCATAGTGAAAGCCCAGCCCCGATCCCCAGTCATGAACCACCAGCGTGATCCGCTCCAGGCCGAGCGCCTCGATAAAGCCCTCGAGGTATCGAGAATGGTCGACAAAGCGGTACTCGAGATCCGGCTTGTCCGACTTGCCCATGCCGATAAGATCGGGAGCAATAACCCGACCCATCGAGGTGACGTGCGGGATGATGTTGCGCCAGAGATACGATGAGGTGGGATTGCCGTGCAGAAAGAGGATGGGATCCCCCTCGCCCTCGTCGATGTAGTGCATCCTCGACCCGTGCACCTCGATGTAATGGGATTCGAAGGGGAAGTCGGCGGCGATCTTTGGTGGCGAAGTCATCTTGGATTCTCCTGGAAAACAGTGTGGTTGCAGATCCGGAGGTCAGTTGGTCTGAACGTGCGGTTCCCTCTCTCCCCTGATGTACCGGATCACGTCTGCCGTGTCGATGACCACAGAGATGCTGTTCAAGACAATCACGCTTAGCATCCACGCGCCGAAAGAGCTTTCAGCCGGGGCGGTGTCGAGCCGCATCCAGAGCCAGATCACCATTGGCACCCAGGCGATGTGGCCGAGGCCCAGCAGCCTGACAAAGCCCTTGGAAGAGAAGATCGCCGTCTGCAGCACCGCGCCGATCATGACCCCGGCGAGCACCACCTTGGCTTCCAGGGTATCGAGAAAGAAAAACGGGACGATCATGTTGACCGTCATCAGCAGCGCAACCCAGGTCAATACGGGCTTGGGGGACCTCAAAAGGGTGCGAAGGAACTCGAGCATGGCGTTCATGATTCTCTTCCTTTACTGTCCGGAGGAGCCGTCGCATTGGCCACCGCTACCGCCAGAGGGCCTCGTGTAGGTGTTGTTTTCTTGAAACAGCAACAAGCGACTGCGGATCTCATCTGCCTGCTCGAGCTCTCCGTGTGAGCGCGCCAGCCGCATCGCCTCCATGGCAGTTCGGCTGGCCTCCTCGAAGCGTCCCTCCGCGGCATAGGCAGTGGCCAGAACGTCGAGACTCCTGGCAATGGGTTGACTGGCCTGCTCCTGGGCGCGCTCCGCCAGCGCCACTGCCTCACCCGGTGCCCTGACATCGGGGTTCCGGTCCGTGGCCAGGATCCAGGCGAGCTCTGTCATGAGGTCGATCCAGTCGGGTGCTAGGTCGACCGTTCGGCTGAGAACCTCGACCGCCCTTGCCGATTGACCATCGGCTTCGAGAGCGCTGCCGAGGTTGCGAAGAGCTCCGAGGTGCTCCGGCTCCTCCGCCAGTACCAGCTCGAATTGCTCGATGGCGAGATCATACTCTCCTCGTTGGGCATACACGGCACCTAGGTTTACGAGGCTGTCCGCATCTCCGGATGCCAGTTGAAGTCCCCTTTGCAGAGACTCCACCGCTTCGTCGGTGCGGCCCTGAATCGCCAACGCCGCGCCTAGCAGGCGCAAGGCGGTGGCAGAGTCTGGATTCTGTTTCAGCGCCTCGCGTAGTTGGGTTTCGGCCTCTCGAGGCTGCTCGAGCGTGATCAGCAGGCTCCCCAACTCCTCGCGGGCCTGGGAATTCTGCGGCTGGATCGTCAGCGCCTCCCGGTACTGTTGTGCTGCTTCGCTAGGCCGGCCTTGTCGAGTCAGGGTTGCGGCCCGCTGGAGACGTTGGCGGGAGCCCAGTGGTGGCACCTCCGCAATCCCACGTGAGTCCATCATGGGCGTCTTGCCGACCCTGCGGGCCATTTCGGCGTGCTCGCTGGCGTGCTCATCATCGCCCAGACGCATCCAGAGCTGAGCCAACGCGTGGTGCACGGGGGCGTGCCCGGGGAGGAGCTCGGCAGCCAGTTCGAGATGTTCTCGAGCGTCGTCGACTTCATCTTGCTGCAGCTCGATTCGGCCCAGGCCAAGCAGGGCGTGACCGAGATCAGGATCCAGATCTAGGGCTCGTTGGTAGTGATCGCGCGCGCCCTCCAGATCCCCCTGTTGCCACAGGCGCTCGCCCAGATAGACCTGCGCCGGAGGGTAGGCGGGGTCCAAGTCGACAGCTTTCCGAAAGGCGTCGGACTGGCTTCCCTGGTCTGGCGATGATTGCGCTTCGCGATAAGGCCAGAGAGGCTCCTTGGGTTCCAACGTGGCGGCCTGGCGGAAGCATTCCGCCGCTTCTGAGTTCCAGCCATGGCTCCACAGGCGATCTCCGAGCGCCGCCCAGGCTGCCGCCGATTCCGGCTCGCCGCGAATCACGTCTGACAACCGTTGGACCTCGACGACGACCTCGCGGTCGGCCGACGTCAAATCAGGCTGAGGAATCGCTGCGGACTCCGAGCCTGGCCGGCCACACGCGATCACCAAGAGCCAACAGATTCCGAGAAAGCGGTGCCAGCTGGATCGTGATGTCATCGGACAATCACCAGGAATCGATTGGCGGGCAAAGAGCGGAATCTCGTACGGTCTCCCGCGGGCCAGGTCAGCTCCAGACTTTCGATCGTTCCTGCTGAACCCAATCCGAAGTGAACCCGGGGATCATTGCTGCTTTGAAAGCTACTGCTCGGTTGGACAAGGCGGATCTGTGCTCCCAAAGGGGTCTCGATCCTCGCCACAGTACCCACTGCATCTCTCCTTTTTGAGAGTACCCTCAGTTGGAGCCAGTGGGCGGTCGCTGCGGGCGCCTCGTTGCGGTACGCCCTCAAGGAACCGTCATTGTTCTGCAGCACGAAATCGAGATCCCCATCATTGTCGAGATCACCAAGGGCGAGACCCCGGCTCACCTCGCGCCGCTCTGCGAGACGACCGCCGAACGAACCTGCGGCTGCGAAGCCATCGGGGGTATTGAGGACGATCAGATTGAGCTCGGCGTATCGATCCCAGAACCCCTGGGGTGGCGGGTTGCCGGCTCTGGGGTTCGCGGTGACGGCTCCATTGGCCACCACGATGTCGAGATCCGTGTCGTGATCCAGATCGAACAGCGCGCAGCCAAAACCGGTGTGAGGGAAATCATCGGCTCCCAAGCCCAGCTGTGCAGTTCTATCGGTGAACATCCCGTCGGCGTCGCCGGTATAGACCGTATTGGTCTCGCCCCGAAGATGGGTCAGATAGAGATCGAGCCGACCGTCTCGATTCAAATCGCCCAAGGCGACGCCCATACTCGCTTCCGCGGCGCCGGTCGAGCTAACCGCGACTCCCCTTTGTACGGCCTCCTCGCGAAAGGTCCCGTCGCCACCGTTGACCCACAGGTAGTTCGGCACCTGATCGTTGGCGACATAAAAGTCGGGCAGCCCATCGGCAGTGAGATCGGTGCAAACCACCTGAAAACCGGCAGCGAGCTGACCGGCCACGGCAAGTTGGTGCAGACCGGATTCGGCGGACACGTCTCGAAAGACTCCATCGCCTCTGTTGTTGTAAAGCCGATCGTCGAGGCCGTTGTGAGCTAGAGGACCGCAGTACTCCTGTTCGCCGGTTCCGGCTGTACAAGTCCGATCCCACACATAATCCAGGTAACCGGCGATGAAGAGATCGAGATCCCCGTCGAGATCGTAATCGCAGAAGGTGGATCCGGAGTTCCATCGGTCGCCTTCGAAGCCCGCTTCGACGGTAGCATCACGAAAGGTACCGTCGCCGTTGTTACGGTAGAATCGGTCCTGACCAACATTCGTGATGTAGACCTCCGAGTCGCCGTCATTATCCACGTCGCCCACCGCGACGCCCATCCCGTACCCAGGATCGCCGATGCCGGCCTGCTGTGTCACATCCTCGAATCTCCCGCTCTCGGCTTGCTCGAGAAGGCGGTTCGGAGCCGGTTGATGGCGAGATCCCGGAGGCGGCAGCCGGATCTGGAGCAGGTCGAGATCGCCGTCGCCATCGTAGTCGAGCATCGCTGTACCCGGGCCCGAGATCTCGGGCAGCTCGAAGGAGCCGTCCGGCCACCTCGGTTCTTCCAGATCAAGGCCGACCAAGAAGGTAATCTCGGCAAGAAGTGGAGCTTCCACCGTCGCTGGGAGTGAATTTGGAGAAGGTTGGTCAGGGGTTTCTGGCCCCTGGCGACAGGCCGTGAGACTCACCCCCACCAGCAGGGCGAGCATCGATGCCAGGTAGATTCTCACGGCAGAAAGACATAGCGCGGCGGAACGCACCGCCGCGCCAAGGAGATTGGCCAACCCGGTGTGGTCCGGGATGAGAATCAGTTTCTGGACTATGGTGCCAGCGTCAGAGTCTTGCGCGTCATCATTCCAACGCTGATCACCAGCAGGGCCACCAGAGTCAGTACCAGAGCCAACATCGGCATGGTCGGAACCTGCTGGCAGGTGACGCCATCCGCGCGGTAGACCATGGTGTAAGGGCCGACATTCTGTTGCGCATCGACCTTGATCAAGTGAAGGCCCGTCGTGTTGGCTGTCACCGTGATGGCTTCCGAGCCATTCGGTGACAGCAGCCCCGAATTGTTGTTGGATCCACTGGTAAGGGAGTCGTCGAACGCCCACATATCGGCACCGACGTTGCTTCCCCCGTCACCGGCGGCAACGCTGAAGAAGTAGGCCTGACCCGCGGTGGCCTGGAACTCGTAGTGAGCGAATTCATTCACCGTAGGGGTCCCACCGGTTGAACCACTGACCGTTCGATCGACCGTACAGGGTGCAATGGTTCCATCGGAAACTGCACCGGTGACCGTGTTCGGATTCCAGTCATGGTCCGCCCAGGCAGGGACCGCCACGACTGCAATCGCGAGAACTAGGACAACACCTCTCGTGCTCATGATCACACCCTCCTTCTGGCCAGTTCTGGCCATCCGTTCCGTTGTTTTCCCTGAGGGAAAGTGAGCGAACTCTACCTAATCGTCGTCGGGGATGTCAAACGGCTAGTCGAACTGCTATATGTTTTCTCTGTGTTTTCGACCTCAGCGAGCGAACTCGGCGATGTACCGGTCGACCGGGGCGTGGTCGTCGGTGAGGATCGGAAGGTCCTTCGCGACAGGGGCTCTCCACACTGTTTGGAGATAGGGGCCCCATTCGGCGTCGTTACCATCGAAACGCGCGGGGGTGTCACTCTTGATCGCCATCAGCACGAGATTCTGCTTGACTCTTCCATCGGTACTGCCGACTCGCAAGACATGGACCTGCGGGAAGACCTCCGCATAGGTGTGGAACTCGGCCCGCAGGAACATCCCCGCTGGACCCTGGACGGAGGAGAGAAGATTGACAAAGACTGCGCCGCCATCCTCGAGGACCGCGAAGATTCTCTCGATCGCCTCGACGGTTGTGAGCTGGTAGGGAACCGTATCGACAGAGGTAAAGGCGTCGATAAAGACGACGTCGTATTTTCTGTCGGTTTGGTTGAGAAAGACTCGCGCATCGGCGTGAATGACCGTCAGATCGGTTCGATCGGTCAGACCGAAGTACTTCTTGGCCAAAGCGGTCACTCCGGGGTCGATCTCCACCACGTCGATCGTCGATCCCGGTACGGCGTTCAGAAAGTGCCGTGAATAGGTGAAGGCAGCCCCACCGAGCATCAGAGCCCGCCGGGCCTCGGGGACAAAATACTGCACGAGGTCGAAGAATCGAGCGTAGCCGAAGACCTGATCCGGGTCCTGCAGGGACATCACTGAGCTGGTCTGACGAGCGATCGCCATAAAACGAGCCGGGGAACCCATGAACTCGGAGTCGTAGACCAGGACCCGACTGTATTGGGTGTCCACATCGACAAAGCCGAGCTCAGCCTCGAGCCGGCGCAGGTTACCTTCGAGGATCAAGCCAAACACCACGCAGAGCGCCGTGAGCGCTCTGAGAGCGATCCGAGCTCGCCCATAACCGAGGAACGAGATGCCTATCAAGGTCAGTGCCAGGAGACCAAGCAGCAGGGTGGTGCCGAAATACGGAATCAACCAGAATCCGGCGAGGAATGTGCCCACAATGCTGCCGATGGTGGAAACTGCATAAAGTCGCCCCACTGTTTTTCCAGAGTCGCTGACATTCTCCATTCGTAGCCGCACGGTGTAGGGAGCGATCATCGCTAGGAAAATGCTTGGCACCGCAAACAGGGCGACGGTGGCCACTGTCGAGCCCATCCGGATCCCCGGAATCGACTGTGACAGGAAGATCAAGAAGGGACGCTGGAGAAACGTGACCAGCCCGATGTAGAGACCCGCCAGAAAAATGACCAACGACAGGATCTCCAACCTGGGACTGCGGTCACTGATCCGGCCGCCGAGATAGTAGCCGAGCGACAGACTCGCCAGGATGATGCCGATCAGGCTCGTCCAGACCCAGAGCGAGGTTCCGACGAAGGGAGCCAAGACGCGGGAGCCCAGAAGCTCCAGAATCATGATGGCCCCGCCGCCGGCAAACGCGATGGCCTCCAACAGGTAGCCACGCGGGACGTCAGGAGATTTGGACTCGGTCACCACGGATCGCTGCGCATTCTATCGAAATGGCTATTGGAGACCGAGCCCGGACAGGGGCCTATAGAGCCGCCCTTTTCAACACCATGGTCAAATCACCGACCCAGCCTGGGACTACCCAGTCGGGTCGCGCTTCCAGGAGATGGTTTCCGGCCTCGGGCACGCCATAGGAATGATCCAGCAGAGTCAATTCCAGGGGTTCCGAGCCCTTGATCTCAAGCTCGAATTCGATGCCGACGCCGGGCATCGTCGCCAGCCGAACACTGCGTTGGTTCTCGGCATGGAAGCGTGAGATGAGTTCGCCCTGCAGGTCGATCTCGTGACCCTCGATCCGCAGCGCTGTGACGCGATCGGCATCATGGAAGACGACGGTTCCCCGGTCGGCGCCTCGCACCGAGTGAAAGCGCGCCCGGAGATTACGTCCTCTATCGATCTCCTCTTCCGACACTACGACCATTTGGGGTGACGGCACCGGGAGTGGAGGAACCTCCGCGACCCAGTACTTGCCGGGCTGCGAGCCCCAGGTGAAGGGCGTCTCGGTCTCTTTGGCCCAGGGCGCTGCCTGGCGGAGCGGCTCGGGCAAGGCTCTGCTCCCTTTCCTCGCCATGAGATGTGCGGTTCCGAGGTCCGAATCCTGCAAGAAGTAGAGGTTGAGCGCCCGTGGGCTTTCGGAGCTGTAGGGTGGTATCACCATCGCAGCCAGCAGGAACGCTGCAGCCAGAGCCATCCCCAGAACCGGGAGCTTCGACCTTGCCCGGCCCACCTGCTCGGCAGAGGGCGCCAGCACCAAGAACACGACCATGGCGATGAAGAATGAGACGATCGGCATGATGGTGATACCCATGGCATCCCAGAGGCTCCAAACCAGATCCAGCTGAACGATGCAGGCGGCTGCCACCGTTAGCCCCACCGCCAGGGTACTGAGCAGCTCGCTGGCGACGACGAGTGCCAGTGCAGCCAGCAGGCTGCCGGCCAAAGCTGGAATCAGAAAGATGTAAGTCGCTCCTGGCAGAATTACCGAGACAGCCAGCGACAGAATCGACAGCCACCACAAAGCACCCAGCCAGGTGGCGGTACGACCTGCTCGCCGGCCTATCCATCCCATAGTCAGGGCGGGAACCGACAACGCAATGAGCCAAGAGGCCGACTTCGGTGCCCAGGCGGCAGCTGGCCAGGCCGGGAGCCCTCCAATTGAGCGCAGCAACCAGGCACTGACCACGGCGATTGCGGTCGCGCCCAGCACCGCCACCGGCCAGAGGATCAATCCATGGCCTGTCTGTGCGGCGGTCAGATCGTGCCGTCGCCAGTGAATGCCGCCGGCGACCATCACGAGCAGGATGCTGGCGATCGCCAGGACCCAGTTCCAGCTCTCGGGCCAGGCGACTATGCCAAAGCCCCACACATCGAACCATGTGGCGTTGCCAGTTGGCGGGGATTCGAGATCGGTGTTGGCTAGGGCTCGCACCATGGCCAGAGCGTTGTCTCCATGATGTTGGATGGTCGATAGGGTCGCGTGCTCGAGATCGTCCAACGGAGTGTGGTAGTGAACGACGTTCTGGAGAAAGGCGAAATTGACACCGTTCATACCGTGCGCCTTGAAGATGGTGAAGTCGGTGTCGTTGGGCAGCTGTTCGTAGATCGAATAGTAGAGTGAGCTGGTGGCCGGTCGGGGCAGGTGCTCGGCCATCAACTCGACTAGCCAGGCGTTATCGGAGCCGGTCTCGAACATGAAGCTGCGCCCCGCCGTGCCGCGGGCTTCCAGATTGACCACCGCCCCTACCTCCACAGCCCAGGAGTGCTCTTCGGCAAAGGCGATGGCACCGAGAAGTGCCACCTCCTCGCCGTCATCGATAAGCAAGATGACATCGTTGGGCGGAGGCGATGCCGCTTTCAGGATCCGGGCGATCTCCAGGGTGATGGCCACCGCCACCCCGTCGTCGGAGACAGACGGCCCAGCGCCAACTGAGTCGTAGTGCACGGCCAGCAGCACCGCCGGCCCGTCGCCACTGCCTTCGAGCCGGGCCAGAATGTTCTCCACGTGTCCACAACTCCCGGCCTCGTGACAGGCAAAGGCCTCCTGCACCGACGGTGTGTAGCCGAGTTGACCCAGGCGCTCGAGGATTGCCTCCTTCAGCCGCCGATTGTCGACAGAACCGGTGGGGTGGATCGTCTCTTCCGAGTAAAGAGATTCCAGCACCTTGTGGGCCTGCACGGCCGAGAACTCCTGATGGGGACCCGGCTCGCGGGGCACAGGAGGTCTGTTGCGAACTGCCGACAGGACCAGACACAAAACCGCAACGATCGTGGCAACGATCAGTTTGACGTGGTCATTTCGGGCTGTCATGTGCCCGAAGGATATACCCCCCGCGGCGCCAGGCGTTCGCAGGATGGCTGATCCTGACGCGGAGAGGCTCGCGTTCGGTCCGATTTTCGACTAAAGTGTCGAGCAATCTACTGAGATGCTAATGCGATTTTCGCACCGAAACGGCCCTGCCGTCCTTGTGGTTTCTGTCGTCGCAACCCTCTTCGTGGCCTGTGGGCCGGGAGAAGATGGGGCCGACTCGACCCAGGCCGAGGCGCCGAGTCCGGTCATTCTCATCGTTGCCGACGCTTTGCGGGCCGATCATCTGTGGTTCAGCGGCTACGACGAGCCCACGTCGCCCTTTCTCGATTGGGTGTCCGAGGAGGGGTTGGTCTTCGAACGGGCCTACGCCAACTCTTCGTTCACCGCCCAATCGGTGACGTCTCTGATGACCGGTCGCTTACCGACCAGCGCCGGCAGCATCGGTCTCGACGCCCAGCCGCCGGCAGCGGCAATCACCCTTCCCAGGATCTTCCGGCGTGCCGGTTATCACACTGGGATCGTTAGCAGTCAGCCCTTACTGGCGCGGCGCGGCTTTACCCGTAGCTTCGAGGACATCCAGATCGATGCCGAGCCGGGGCGCTGGGGTGGTGAAGAAGTGAGTCGACGAGCACTCGATTTCGTCGATGCTATGGGCGACGAGCCATTCCTTCTCTACGTCCAGTATCTCGATCCGCATCATCCCCACACCCGGACAGATTTCCGACGGCGAATCGAGGCGGCGAATTTCTGGCCGCTAAGACGCGCTGCCTTGGGGCCAGAGTCCGAACAGACCCGTGGGCGCTGGCAAGACACCGCTGAACCAGAGCTGTCAGAGGTGGTGACCCGCTACGACTCCGAGGTTGCCTACACCGACGACGCTATCCGTCTGTTGGTAGCAGGTCTGCGGGAAAGGGGTCTGTGGGAGCGAGCTCTGGTAATCATCACCTCGTCCAGCGGCGAGGAGCTGATGGAGCGGGGGAGTGTGGGAGCTGCGCGGACCCTGCATGAGGAGGTGCTGCGTGTTCCGTTGCTGGTACACGGACCCGCTGTGCCGCAAGGTGAGCGAGTGCCAGAGCCGGTCTCTCTTGTGGATGTCTTGCCGACACTGGCTGCGATCGGGGCCCTGCCTGTGGACGATGTCGCCTTCGATGGCCACAGCTTTTTGGGGTCCGTCGATGGCCAGGTGCGGCCGGTGGCGCGGGGTGGTCCGGTGATCGCGGAGCTGATCTTGCCCGAGCGCACGATCCAGCGCGCTGTCATCTCGGAGAACTGGAAGTACGTTCGCACCCACGAGATTCCTGCCCCAGTCGAACCGGAAGATGCTTCAGCAGAAGGTACCCAGCCCCACCTCGAGTTGTGGGGCCAGATTCTCGCCGAAAAGCTCTACCGGTTGGATTCCGACCCGTACGAACGTATCGATCAGCTAGAGACAGCTGGAGAAGTCGTGGTCGACCTGCGGGCAATTCTCGATCGCTATGCCGCGTACTGCTCCCGCAATGCGCTGACTCCCTATATGGCCAGGAGGCCCGCCGATCAGGTCGATCCCAAAGAGGTCGATCGTCTGGAGGCACTGGGATATCTGTAGGGTCATGCGGTTCATCGTTCTCACGCTTGCTATCTCTGTCTCGCTGGTGAATCTCGCCTGTGCTCCTGCGGTCCCGGTGATCAGCGATCTCGAGTTAGAGCAAGGCCCCAACCCGAGCGTGCCGTTGGCGGCGACGATTCGCCTGAGTACTGATCTGCCGACCCGGGTAACTCTCGAGATCGAGGACGACGAGTCCGTGAGTTCGATTCCCCTCTCGGGTGATGCTGCCACGGTGCATGAGGTACCGGTGCTGGGTCTACGGCCCAACCGCCTTCATACCTTGCGGGTGCGGGCCGCAACCGCAGAGGGAGGCGAAGCGGTGTCCGCGGATCTGGAGTTGCAAACCGATCCCCTGCCGACCGATTTCCCCCCTTTGGAGATCTGGAACGCGCGGCCGACGCTCCGCGAGCGGGGTGTTTTGATGGTACCTACTTACCGCTGGACTGCCAGCGGTCCCGATCGCGAGTTCGGTCTAGTGCTAGGGCTGAACGCCTCCGGCGATGTGGTTTGGTACTACCGCACCGATCACACCATCAGCGAGCCGCAGATCAATGCCAATGGCCATCTGACGTATCTCTCCGGCCGCGATGGTCAGATGATGGAGATCGACCTGTTTGGCAATGTGATGCGCCGCTGGCACACCACGGGAATCGAGAAGGAAGTTCCGCCCGAGAGCATTCCAATCGACACGGACACCCTCCACCATGATTATGCGGTCCTGCCTTCGGGGAATTTCCTCGCTCTCGGGAGCGAGGCCCGCCGCTACGAGTCCTACCCGTCGAGCGAGGAGGACGCTCGAGCCCCTTGGAAGCCCCACAATGTCATCGGGGATCTGATCGTCGAGTTCGATCCCACCGGCACAGTGGTTCGGGACTGGCGGTTGCTGGATATCCTCGATCCGGTCCGTCTCGGTCCGGGCTCACTGGGCACCGGCTTCTGGACCAAGGTCTACGAAGAGCTTCTCGACGAGCCCGGCTACGATTGGGCCCATGCCAACTCCCTGATCTATGACGACCGCGATGACTCGGCCATCCTGTCTCTCAATCACCAGTCCGCCATCGTCAAGATCGATCTGGAGACCGGCGAGCTCAAATGGATCCTGGGTGATCCCGCCGGTTGGAAAGAGCCCTGGTCGGCCAAGCTGCTAGAACCGGTGGGAGAGGTGGTGTGGCCTTACAATCAGCACGCCGCCAAGCTGACCCCCGATGGGCAGATCCTGCTTTTCGACAACGGTGCCGAGCTTGGTATCCCCTGGTATGAGCCCACCCGCAGCGAGCCCCGACACAGTCGGGCCGTAATCTACGAGATCGACGAGGCCAAAGGCGAGGTCAGGCAGATTTGGAGCTTTGGCTCGTCAGAGGGGGAGTTCTTCTATTCGTCGTTTCTCAGTGACACCGATTGGCTGCCGGCAACCGGCAACATCATGGTCACGGCGGGGGCTCGGGAGCACCCTGCGGCGGATGATCAGGACGATCGCGGGCGGATGTGGGCCAACATCTTCGAGGTCCAACGGAGCTCAAACGGGGAGAACCAGAAAGTCTTCGACCTGGTGATCGACGACCCGGCTTTTGGCTGGGGGGTCTATCGCAGCCAGTTGATCCCGGGTTTCTACTCCAGCGGTGGTTGAGGAATCCGTCGTACCAGCCAGACCAAAAGCAATCCAAGAAGCGCCACGGGCGGGCCCTCGCTGAGGGTCCAGTACAGGGGCAGACCGGCGTGGAGATCGATGCCGGTCAGCAGTAGGCCACCGACAACGGTCGTGATGGAGACGTAGAGGAGAACCGGTCGATATCGTCTCAGATCAAAGGAGAGCAGGATCAAGAGTCCACCCTGCAGGGCGTACATCATCGACAGGGATCGGGTCAGGTAGTCCACCAACGGTGATGCAGGAAACCCCTCGAGGCCCAGCCAATCATTGGTTGCGGCCATCCACCGGGTGGGCATGAAGATGGCGAAGACCGCCATCAGCACTACCGCCCCACCGACGCGCAGGATGATCTGGAGAAGCCGGCCCTGCATGAGTAAAGAATACTAGATGGCAGGGCCTTTGCATTCAATCGAGCCTGCCTGAGGGTGAATTGGCCAGAATCCTGCTGGTTCTCGTGCTCGCCTTCGGTGGCTGGCCGCTGGCTGCCGAGGATTCGCTCGTCGGTAAGAACATCGAAAAAGTCGAGATCGTCGGCCTCGAGTCCCTCACAGAGGACACGGTTCTCTTCTATCTGGGGCTCGAGGAGGGTGAGCCCTACGATCCCGAGCAGCTCAACGACAAGGTCCACGAGCTCTGGCAACACGGCCTGATCGATGAGATCGGCATCGAGGCCCATCCGTACGACTGGGGAGTCCGATTGGTCGTCACCATCGTCGAACGACCGACTCTCGCGGGGATCGAATACCAGGGTCTGAAGCGGCTCCAGAAGTCCGACATCGAGACGCGGATAGCTAAGGAGGGCATCGGTGTCCGGGAAGGACAGCCACTCGAGCCGGGTGAGCTGCGTCGACTCGAAAGGGCCATCGAGAGTCTTTACGCCGAGAAGGGATTCGGTCTTGCCGACGCCAGCTTCAGCCTCGTCGAAGTCTCTCATGTCGGACGTCAGGCGATCTTTATCATCGACGAAGGGCGACGCATTCGCATCGAGGACATCGACTTCGAAGGCAATACCGTCTTCGGCGATCGCCGGCTGCGGTGGGCGATGAAGCAGACAAAGCAATCGGGTGTGCTGGCGAGGCTGCAAAAGAAGGACGTCTACGACCCTGCCGCTCTCGATCAGGATCTCGAGAAGGTGATCGACCTCTACCGCCGCAATGGCTACAAGAACGTCGTGGTGGGCGAACCGGTGATTCAGATCACTGTGGGAAAGCCCGGGGCCGAGAAGATCGAGAGCCAAAAGCGCCGACTCGCCATCACCGTGCCTGTCGAAGAGGGCGATCGCTGGCGGTTTGGAGAAATCCGCCTCGAAGGCAACCAACGATTCAGCGAGGAGCTGTTGCTGAGACAGTTCGAAGCCTCCGGCGGTGACTGGCTGAGCTCCGATGTCATCGACAAGGGGATCGCGGCCATTGCAGAGATCTACAGCAATACCGGGCATCTCTACGCCAAGGTCGAGCCCCGGCTGATCGAGCGTCAAGACCACGTTGCCGATGTGGTGGTGCAGATCGATGAGGGGGAGCAGTACCGGATCGGTCGCATCGAGTTCGAGGGCAACACCAAAACCAAAGACGAGGTGCTACGCCGTGAAATGGCGATTCAGGAAGGAGCCGTGCTCGACACCGGGGCCTTGCGCAACAGTCTTCTGCGCCTCTCTCAGCTCGAGTACTTCATCGTCGACTCGGAGGATCCGGTCGCCCTGGACGTGCAGGCCGACAAGCAGATCGTCGATCTTTCCATCAAGGGCGAAGAGGGCGAGCCCACCGATCTTCTGTTCGGGGGTGGCTTTGGGGAAGCCTCCGGCTTTTTCGGGCAGATCCAGTATCGGACGCGCAACTTCCTCGGTCGTGGCGAGACCCTGAGTGCCTCGGCCCAGGTGGGGCAGCGGCAGAACATCTTCGATCTCTCTTATGGGATCCCCTGGTTCCTGGACCGGCCACAACAGGTGGGCTTCTCACTCTTCAAGCGTGATCTCGAGTACACGCTGCTGACGGGTCAAAACGTCAATCAGGACCGCGTCGGCGGCAGCGTTTCCTATGGGCGACGGCTAGGGATCTTCAGCAATCTGACTGTGACCTACACCCGCTTCGATTCGGACGAGCTGGCAACCAACTTCGCCGATCCCGACAACCCGGTGGTCATCTCGGTGCAACAGGAGGTGTCCATGCTCGGCTTTGGCTATATCCGAGATCGCCGCGATAGCCGGGTACAACCCACCGTCGGTGGACGTTGGAGCCTGGGTCTCGACTGGGCCGGTGGCGCCCTGGGTGGCAACACCGATTTTCTGCGACCCCAAGCCACCTTCAGCCGCTACCTCGGTGTCACCAAGAAGACGTTTCGGTCCCTGGTGGCCGTCAACGTGGAGGCCGGCTATGTCACCCCGATCGGAGACAGCGAGCTCGTCTTCAGCGACCGCTTCTTCCTGGGTGGCGAGAACAGCGTTCGTGGATTCGAGTACAAGTCGATCTGGGTGCGGGACGAGGAAGGCAACACGGTGCTGGATCAAAACGGTCTAGCCCTGGGAGGCAATCGGTCCCTGCAGCTCAATCTCGAGTACCACGTACTTTTTGGCAAGCCCTTCCGGCTTCTGGCGTTTACGGATCTGGGCAAGGTCTCCGCCGAGGGTCAGCCCTTCAACTTCGACCACGCCAGCATCTCGGCGGGTCTGGAGCTCCAGATCAAGCTGCCGATTCTCGGTGCGCCGCTGCGGCTCATCTGGTCCCAGAATCTCGATCCGCTTCCCGAAGACCGCTTTCAGACCTTTCAGTTCAGCATCGGCCCCAGCTTCTGAGATACTGTCACTTCGGTCAGTTCGGTACCTCAGGGGGGAGAAGAATCATGAAGCCTATTCGTTGGTCGATCTTCGGGCTCGTTTTGACGGTGCTCTTTGCCACGGATGTAGCGGCAGCCAGGAAGGATTGCGAGCGAACCAGGGAGAAGAACGGGCCAAAGCTCGCGGCCGAGACCTTTTGTGGGCTCGAGCTGCGCAACATCGGCCCGGCCTTCATGTCGGGCCGGATCGCGGACATCGCCATCCACCCGGAGAATCAGTCCATCTGGTACGTGGCCGTGGGCAGCGGCAACGTCTGGAAGACCGAGAACGCCGGCACGACCTGGGAGCCGATCTTCGACGACCAGGGTTCATACTCCATCGGTGCCATCGCTCTCGACCCCAATAATCCAAAGACCGTCTGGGTTGGGACCGGGGAGAACGTCGGCGGGCGTCACGTCGGCTACGGGGATGGCATCTATAAGAGTCTCGACGGCGGTACGACCTGGAAGAACATGGGTCTGAAGGATTCCGAGCACATCGGCAAGATCCTGATTGACCCGCGAGACTCCAAAGTGATCTATGTGGCGGCGCAGGGGCCGTTGTGGTCGCCGGGTGGTGACCGCGGTCTCTTCAAGTCTGCCGACGGGGGGGCGACCTGGGAGAACGTGCTCAGCGATGGGGACTACAGCGGTGCCAACGACGTCGTCATGGATCCCCGCAATCCCGACGTGCTCTACGCTGCGGCCCATCAGCGTTTTCGCACGGTTGCGGCTCTCATCGACGGAGGCCCGGAGACCGCGATCTACAAATCCACCGACGGCGGTGCGAACTGGCGCAAGCTGGAGAAGGGCTTACCCGAGGAAGACATGGGCCGCATCGGATTGGCCCTCTCTCCGCAGAACCCTGACGTGGTCTATGCCACCATCGAGTTGGCCTGGCGCAAGGGCGGCTTCTACCGCTCCACCAACGGCGGCGAATCCTGGGAAAAGCGCAACGACTACATCTCCGGTGGAACGGGTCCTCATTATTACCAGGAGATCTACGCCAGCCCGCACCAGTTCGACCGTGTCTATCAGATGGATGTGCGGATCCACGTCACCGACGACGGCGGCACCACCTTTCGCCAACTCGGGGAAGAGCACAAGCACAGCGATAACCACGCCATCGCCTTTCGTAGCAACGATCCCAACTACCTGCTGGTGGGCTCCGACGGCGGCCTTTACGAGACCTTCGATCACGGCAAGACTTGGAGGTACATCGCCAATCTGCCGTTGACTCAGTTCTACAAGTTGGCGGTGGACTACGACGAACCGCT
>Ga0255055_10000839_pt1 | contig 23485 bp, 17 predicted proteins | sample JV7_2_27_MG_FD_188633 | JGI IMG/M metagenome (GOLD analysis project Ga0255055, IMG submission 188633) | Seawater microbial communities from Jervis Inlet, British Columbia, Canada - JV7_2_27 | ecosystem: Environmental > Aquatic > Marine > Inlet | place: Canada: British Columbia | collected...
AGTTATTTATACGGGACTTCATCAAACTCCAGACATGATTGTTCAGACGGTTCTACAAGAGGATCCAGACGCTGTAATGCTAAGCATGTTATCTGGTGCTCATAAAGCGTTGTGTCCAGTAATTATGGATAAGCTGAAGGAAAAAGAAATTGACGATGTTCTTGTAAGCGTAGGTGGAATCATACCCGACGAAGACAAACCTTTTTTGGAAGAACATGGATTAAAAGGATTTTATGGTCCAGGAACCGAGCTCAAAACAATTGTGGAATTTGTCAAAAACAATTTAAAAAGATAGTATATTATGGACTATTCCGATTTAATCCAAAAACTACTGAATGGAAATGCTCGAGCAGTGGCGAGGCTTATTACTTTAGTAGAAAATGATATTGAAGCGTCTGAGAATATTATAAACGCAATTTATGGCCACACGGGAAATGCTTATATTTTGGGGATAACTGGAGCACCAGGAAGTGGTAAGTCTACCTTTATTTCCACTTTGACTAAAATTTTTGCTGAACAAGATAAGAAAATCGGAATTATCTGCGTAGACCCTACAAGCCCTTTAACTGGAGGCGCCATATTAGGGGATAGAATACGGATGAAGGACAATTTTTCTCTTAAAAATGTATTTATTCGAAGTATGGCCAATAGAGGACAACTCGGAGGATTAGCGAGGGCAACGGAAGATGCTGTAAAAATATTAGATGCCTACGGATGCGATATAATAATCGTAGAAACCGTAGGAGTTGGACAATCGGAGGTAGATATTTTTAAATCGGCTCAGACGGTAATTGTTCTTTTAGTACCTGGGTTAGGAGACGATATTCAGGCTATCAAAGCTGGAATTATGGAAATTACCGATATATTTGTTGTAAACAAAATGGATTTAGCTGGTGCAGATAAAAAAATTGCCGATATCACGCAAATGCTAGAATTAGGAATGAATTATAAGTACGAAACTGAAAACGATGGAGAAAATGTCTCACTAAAATTTAATTGGACCCCCGAAATTGTTAAGGTTAATTCAAGAACAGGTGAAAACTTTGAAAACCTTAATGAGTTGATCACTAAACATAGAAATTTTTTATCGAAGTCTGGTGTTATGGCAAGCTATCAGAAAAATCGGATTAAAAGCGAAACGCTTCAGATTTTGAAGCATAAAATCACTAAAAAAGTAGAAGGCCTGATAAGTTCCAATCCCACAATTGACGAGTATATACGGTTAGTTATGGATAAAAGCCTTGATCCCTATTCTATGGCAAATTTGATTATTAAACTGTTAGGATTAGAATAATAAGAGGTTTCGAGAGGTTTGAATACTTATTTTTTTTTCTTAGGATCAATCCATTCAGAATATATCTCTTCAACAGCAAGAATTTTATTGCGATGACATTCTTTGCATTCTTCGTCGTCTATCTTTTTAAATATATAATCGCCTTCCCTAAATTCTCGAGAATACTTGGCATTACAATTTTTACACTTTAGAACAGTCGTCTTTTTTGGTATAAAGCGTTTTTTTCGATCCAAGATTTCTCCCAAATCAGGCATATTTGGGAATTGAGGTTCTTCAGCCATTTTTATAACTCTAAGTATCTTTAATATTTGTATTATTAAGAGGTTTACACCTAATAACTTTTTAGGTTTACATTTAGAAGTTAAGACGATTATTAAAGCTTAAAAAAATTTTACAAATAATTTTTACAGAAATGTATAATACTTAATAATGATGTTTGGTTAATGATGAATGAAATCTAAAATAAAAAATGATTAGCCGTTTGCTTTTCCACAGTCTACATAGGCTAAGGAGAAGGCGATGGTAAAAAAAGTTTATAGTGAAATTAATAATGAAAACGAAATTGAAAGTGACCACGGCTCTATTAGCGTCATTATTTCTGGTAAGCATCATAGCAGTTTCGACGCCTGCAATAGCCGCTAAACCTGATTGCACATTAATGATTAATATCATGGCGAAAGGGGATGATGCGGATATTCCTGGATATGACTTAGGCATTTATAATGGTACTACTTTAATCGTAGGAAAGATTAAATTTGATGAGGTCAGCGGTGAAGGTCTGGGGCGATTAGAATTCCATACAAAAATCTATCATGATGAATCAGGTAAGAAAGTCTATACGATTAAGGGAAAACTTAAAAATGCGATGGTTATCTCAAACCATGAATTTGTATGCACAGTGCGGGGGGTCACATGGATTAACCTTTGGCTAGTTGTGGGCATAGGAATGATTAAAACTACAGATACAGTTATCGAGGATTTTGAATATCGAGGGGAAACAATAACTTTGCCCAATACAGGAGGTAAATATGTCCCGGCAACCGTTTTTATGATGGTAAGCCCTTATGGTGATTTTAAAATACCGATCAATGGTGATTTTTTTTACGGATCTGTAGGATTTGGATGGGTTTCCGCAGGAATTATGGGATTCGATGGGCTCGAGATGTTCGGTGGTGTAACCGGTTTGACAAAATATATGGAGATTTAGGTTCCATAACGATTTTAAATTTAATAGTTAAGAGGTATCTCATAATACCTTTCTTTTTTTTTACATCTCAACTTTAGAAAGTATTTTTCTAATATAAAATAAGAAACACTTTCCGTTTATCCATAGAAATCAACTCAATGTGTTATGATTCGAGACCAAAAGCAATTTTAATACTCTTTATGTCAAATATACTTGTATCATACATTATATACTGAGTATTAGATAGCTTTAAATCTGGTTCAATCTTTTCAAGGAATTTACCCTTTAGGTTTCTCTCGTCCGGAGCATAATCAGGATCGGTTTTATGAAAGAGAAAAATAACTTTAGCATCCGAACTGTATTTTTTAATCAAATTAAAAATACCTCTAAAGTACATTACCGAAGAAACAAGCCTGTAGTAATCTTGAATATCTACTACATAATAGAAGAATGATATGGTGTGAAAATATTTGTCGGGATTCGATAAGTATTCGTTACGATATGTTTCCTGTCCACCAAGATCCCAGACCTTGGTTTCCTTCTGAAAAAATAATATGGTGCTTCTTTCCACGCCTTTCGTAGGGTTCATACGGGGTGGTTTATGAGGCGTTTCCTTAATTTTATCAGTAAGTACATCTAAAATTGTGGTTTTTCCAGCATTTTCCATCCCCACGATTACCAGTTTTATTGGTTTTTCTTCATTTTCCCCATATTCCATTAATTATTTCATCTCTTTTTTTATTGTTTACATTTTTCAAATAACCATTGTAAGTAAATATTTTATTTAAATTGATGTCTTTAGGAGGATATCTGATAGCTTATTCCAAAACTCTTTTATATCCCATTTCTCCTGCTTTTTAAATATAGATGATAGTGTCTGAAAGATTTGTTTTATTTCCAATGATTGTTTATATGTAATCTTTGGTGCAATTAGTGAAAACATGTAATTCTTTCTACCTCCTCTGTAAGTGTCATCGGGACACGAATCAAAAAACACATACGCCATTATATGAACGTTTTTTATATTTATTAGAAGGCCTTCTGCATTTAATATATGATCTTGTCCATACATAGCTACTGATCCATCAAAAAGCTGTTCATTAACAGTACTGAGTGAAAAGTCTAATTCAATATCATTAGGGAAATATTTTATTAATTTTGGTCCTATTATATCATCCCACTGTGTTTCAGCTAATATTATTAAATCCCTACGTCCCTCAGGAATGGATACTTTTTCGATATCATATGATGAATAAATTTCGTTAATCGTCTTGTTACGTTTAATTTTACCGAAAACTATTGCCAAGAAATCTTCTTCATTAATGGGTTTAGTAAGATAATCATCTACTCCCAGCATTTTTCCCAATCGAATATCTTCCGGAGAATCAAGAGCGGATAAAAAGATGAAAGGTACATGATAACAATCTGGATTTCGTGAAACTGCATCAAAAAAATCATATCCATTCATTTCTGGCATCATTATATCGCTAATAATGAGATCCGGACAACGTTTAAGCTCTAAAAGAACTTTTAGCCCTTCCCTTCCGTGATTTGCAGTAATAACTTGGCATCCGTTGAATTCTAAGGTAATTTTAAGATACTTTACGATATTTGGATCGTCTTCAACTAGTAGTATTAGGGGTTCCATTTTATCTCCCTCTTGAATAATATTGATATGTATGTGTTTATTAAATTTAAATGTAACATTTAATTTGTATCGAGAGGAAGAAACTATGCTCTGTGAAGAAATTGTGATGCTTTGGGACCCTTATGAAAGACTTTTATGGGGAACGGCATTTACAATAGCAGTAATATGTGGAATTTACTTTATTCATATATCTAGAAAAAGAGACATCTTTAATGAAAGAATCATTATGTTAGGTCTCGCAAGTTTGCTCCTCGGTTTTACATTTAGTTTGTTTTTTACCTATATTAAAGTTCTTCAACTTCCAGGAGATTTTAGTGACAACATCTTCTTTGGAGTCTTTGAAGACAATCCAGCATATGAATTTTTTGGTAGATTAAGCTATATCTCCCTTGGAATTGGGGGATTGATCTTTGTATTTGCTTTTGAAATTATTATTAAGCGAACTAAATATCTTCTCACTATTAGTTTCATAATCGTAATCATTTTAATATCAATTCCATTTGATTTTAATTGGACGAGAGGTGTATTTAATTACATTTTACTACTGGGATTAGTAATATTAGTTCCACTTATTTTATTTCTTTATACAAAATGGTCTCATCTTGAGTTTAAAGCTGTCTCTTCATTCTTATTATTCGGTTTTCTCTTATTCATGAATTCATTAATTCTAGCAGAGAGAGGACATAAAAAGCTTAACACATATCCGTTATTTTTAAGCCCGTTTATTTTTATTGTGGGCTGTTGTATTATTATATTGCCAATAATTTTAAATCCTAAAGTAGTTTCTCGGCCTTTAATTTATTGGATTTTATTTGCTATTTTAGCTTTCCCACTCTTTATAATTATGATTATCGTTGATATATTTATAGGAGTGCCACTAAATTTTAACCAGTTATTTACCATCGAAATTTTTGTTGCGTTCGTTTTCGTATTCATTATATTTCTTCTCATAATAAAAGATATAAGTTCTGAAATAAATTCAGTGAGTCAAAAAACTCGTATTGCTGATGAGGAATCTAAAAAGGACTTTTTAGCAATGTTCACGAGACCTGAGCAAGTTAGTTTTTTAGCGAGTATGAGTCATGAACTAAGAACTCCATTAACTTCAATAATAGGGTTTACAAAAACGATATTGAAAGGTAGGGCAGGGGATATAAACGAAGAACAAGAAAATCAACTTAATATTATACTAAACAGTGCAAATCATTTACATGAATTGATAAATGATGTACTTGATATAACTAAAATTGAAGTGAAGAAATTAGAAATAAGAAAAGAAGCATTTGATCTAATAGAAGAGTTATTAAAACTGAAAGAAACATTTAATATAGCTATTGGTGAGAAAGGGCTTGAATTTTTCATAGATTCTCCTGAAACTTTAACAGTTTACAACGATAAAAAACGAATTAAGCAAATTTTAATAAATCTAATTGGAAACGCAATAAAATTCACTGAGAAAGGAAAAATTACGATAAAAGTGAGAATTAAAAATGAAATGGTTAATATTTCAGTGAAAGATACGGGTCCAGGAATAAGAGAAGAGGATTTGAAAAATTTATTCAAGCCATTTAGCCAGATTATCGAATCAGGGAAAATTAAAGAGGGAAGTGGTTTAGGGCTTCATCTTTCTAAGAAATTAGCAAATTTATTAGGAGGAGACATATTAGTAAAAAGTAAATTTGGGAAAGGCAGTACGTTCAAATTAGTATTAGAATTAAAAGAAGAGGAGATTCCTTATTGAAAAAATTCAAACTCGCTTACTTTTTTAAGTTCAGAAAACCATTGTAATACATCGTTATGATGAGCTACAATTTCAGATGCTTTTAAAACTTCGGAATCTAGTGTACTATGAGCATCTTGAATTAATATTACTTTGTAACCGTGACTCACTGCGGATCTAACAGTAGTGTCTATACACATTGGTGTTGCTAAACCTGCGATGACTAAACGAGTAATTTCACGCTTATGTAGCTCTTCATCCAAAATTGTATCCAAAAATGAATCCGAATTATATTTTTGAATGATTGTATCCTCAATTCTCGGTGTAATTTCAGAACGGATTTTCCAATTTTCTGTCCCTTGTTCTAATCTTTTGCCTTTAGGATCATTATGTTGAATATAAAAAATCGGTATTTTTGACTTTCGAGCTTTTTCTAGAAGAGTCTGTATGTTTTTAATTAGGAGCTCCTCTTGAAAAATAGGGAAATCTTGAATAGTAAATAGTCCATTCTGGACGTATATAATCAATAAAGCAGTTGGTTCACTCATTTTTATTCAACTCTAATTAGATTAAATAAAACTAGGAGAAAAAATAAAGATATCTTATCCTTTGATCCTTCGCATTTTATTTAGTCCAAATTAGATGGATTAGTTTTTACAAATAAGTCAAAGTTTAAATAAGTACTTTTCTTAAATTTTATCCAATTAGAAATCTAATTCAAAATAAAAAAGTTGAAAGAAATGAAAAAATTACATTATTTAATGGGAATCTTTGCTTTTATTGTCATCTTTTCGAATATAATCGTTGGTTGCTATTCAGCTACAACAGTTGCTCCCTTTAATGGGCTGAGTATAAACTACAACATTGAAGCGTCGGATAATCCTTCTGGATATATAGTTACATCAACAGTTACCTACTCAACTATCCTAGCTAATAAAATTAAGGTTACTTGGATAAATAAACAACCTGACGATACAACATATGAAAGTACGTGGGACGAAGACCTTACTTCAAGAGAAGTCTCAAACAGGATAGGTGGCGGACCTGGAAATGGAATGTGTACACACTTTTGGATATTCACTACAGTTTCTATTGATGATGTAGTAAGGATAGCTTGCCCTAATGATTCAGAACACAATTGTAATGTTACTAAATCGCTTCTCAAAGATTACGGAGGTAATATTGGAACATTAGGAGTATGGCAATTAGAAGATACGGCAGGAAGCAAACTTTGGTATTCGAATACGACAGGAATTTTACTAAATGGAACGCAATACTGGACTGCAAGTGGAGGCGGATGGATGACTTATGATATAACGAGCTCAAGTCTTTTCCCTGCTCCAGATACAGGAATTCCGGGATACAATATCTTCTTCTTACTGATGACTTTATCCTTTGGTTTAGTTATCGTATGGATACAAATGAAGAAGAAAAAATTGAAATAACTCACGCTAAATAATTTTTTTTTTTCTATTTATGTTTAATGAACGTACCCCTGTTATATTCATTAAAAGCAATTCTTATTTCTTCTTCAGTATTCATAACAATTGGTCCTCTCCACGCAACAGGTTCTCCTATTGGTTTTCCAGAAATTAGAAGGAATCTGACGGATTTATCTTTTGTTTGAATTAATACTTCATCGCCCCCTTTATAAATTACAAGGTGCTCTGGACCAACAATATCATCTTTGATTGGATCAAAAGTCGCTTCTCCTTCTATAACATACCCAAAAACATTATGGGATTTAACTAATGAGTGTTTAAATTCAGAATTTGGCTCTATATAGACATCTAGATATTCTGGATCGGTTATTATATCTTGAACGGGACCTTTTACACCATTTACTTCCCCACATATTATTTTTACTTTCACTTTATCATTGACGATGACTTCTGGAATTTGGTCTTTGGTTATATCGCGATATCTTGGATTCATCATCTTATGAGATGCAGGTAGATTTGCCCATAATTGAAAACCCGCTAAATAGGGATCATTTTCGTTTTTCTTTGGCATTTCTTGGTGTATGATTCCACTTCCGGCAGTCATCCACTGCACATCACCAGCTCCAATAACCCCACTATTTTTCATGCTATCTCCATGTTCTATTCGACCATGAAGCATGTAAGTAATCGTTTCTATTCCCCGATGGGGATGCCATGGAAATCCTGCCATGTAATCATTTGGATTGTCTGAGTGGAAATCATCTAAAAGCAAAAATGGATCTAAAGTAGGATCATCATATCCAAACGCTCGCTTCAGTCTAACCCCCGCTCCTTCCATTGTTGGTCTACTTTTTAGTGTTACTCTTACTTCTCGAATTTTTGGCATTAATTGTCATCTATTTGGTATATTTTATATGCTAAGTTTACATAACTCAATTCAAGTTATAAAAAGTTTTTATTATAAGTCATAATGCAGACTACTCGTTAACCTTGAATTTATAAATTATAACTTATAATAAATAAGAATAGATATGAGAAATTAGATTCTTAAGAAGTCGAATGGTTTACTATTTCTTTTCTTTTGTTTCCGCTATTTTTCTATCAGCTTCTTCTGGTTCATCCAAAAGTTCTTCTTCATTTTCAATGTTAATTTCTTCGCTTTCTTTATTTTCTTGAGTAATTTTTTCTTCCGAATCCGCTTCTTTTTCTGGCTCTGGCTCTGGTTCTGGCTCTGGCGGTTTAGGTTCGCGAGAAATGATTACTTTAGAGTATCTAATTACATCTTTATCCATCTTCCAACCATCTTGTATGATTTCTATAATCGAATTATTAGGAAGATCGGCTTTTTCAATAGAACTTAATGCTTCATGGTAAGAATAATCAAAAGGATCGTTAATTTTAACATCAATTAGTTCTACTTTATGAAACTTTAAAATGCTAATAAATTGGTCATAAAATTGCTTTAAAATAGCTTTATTTTCGTCATCGCCATCCAAAGCTTTTTTAAAGGAATCGTACAAAGGTAGGAAAGATTTCAGAGTCCGCCCGGTGTATTCAGTTCTTAAATTCTGACGATTTTTATTCCAACGCTTCTGAGCATTTTCAAACTCCGCTTGGAGTCTCATGTGTTTGTTTTTCCAAGATTCACTTTCTTTTTGATGTTTTACGAGTGCTTCTTTGTTTTTCTTGGTGCTTTCTTTAATTTTATTGTATTTAGCAATTAAATCATCTAGATCATGGTATTCTAATACTTTTTGTTCTTCGCCCTCTAATAGTTTAATGTTCTGCTCTTTTCCCTCTTCTTTATCGATACTTACACCTACACCCTTAAATGCGGTGTTTTCTACTTTAGAAGTTGGTTTATCTTCAGATTTTATAGAATCTTTGCTGATCTTTTCTTTATCCTCTTTTTTTCGAGTCATAATTTACAAGCGCTTTATTATGATTAATTTAGATTATATTGTTGAAACACATAAACTCTAACTATCTAATATAACTAAATTACGAACTGAAAAAAAATTTTTTGTTTTTGATTTATCAACCATATTATTTCATTATGAATCTGACATATTCTATCGTTTTGTGTTTTATTTTTAAATGAACTCCTAGTCATAAAATTAAAAAAATAGTAATAATTATATCTCTCATTAAAGTTAATAGAAAATAAAAAAATTATATTTAAAGTAAATTCAACTAATAATCTTAGATGAAGTGAATTATAAAATGAGTGAAGAAAGCAAACCGAAGAGAAAAGAAAAGATTATTGGAATAGACTTAGGGACATCTAATAGCGCATGTGCGGTTTTAAGTGGAACAGGTCAACCAGAAATCATTCCTGCTGCTGAAGGTAGAACGTTAGGTGGTAAAGCATTTCCCTCGTATGTTGCTTTTGATGAAAGTGGCCGGAAGATCGTAGGAGAACCTGCTAGAAGACAGGCAGTTTCAAATCCAGATGGAACGGTTACAGCAATCAAAAGGAAGATGGGTCTATCGTACAAAGCGAAAATAAAAGTAGGTTCAGAATGGAAAGAGTTTTCACCAGAAGATATCTCTGCTATGATTCTAAAAAAAATAAAGAACGACGCAAGCGCTTATCTTGGTGAAGAGGTTAAAAAAGCTGTTATTACTGTTCCGGCATACTTCAACGACGCCCAGAGGACAGCAACGAAAAATGCAGGTGAGATCGCTGGTCTTGAAGTCGTACGGATGATTAACGAACCAACAGCAGCGTCCTTAGCTTATGGTCTCGATAAAGATACAAAAGGTAAACTACTAAAAATATGTGTTCTTGACTTAGGAGGGGGAACCTTTGACATCACCATAATGGAATATGGAGAAGGAGTTGTAGAAGTTTTGTCTACCGCAGGTGATACTCAATTGGGTGGAACGGACATGGATAACGCTATAATAGATTGGGTAGCTGGAAACTTCCAAAAGAAAGAAGGCATTGATCTTAAGGGAGACAGTAAAGCAATGATTAGAATCAAAGACGCTGGCGAGAAAGCTAAGATTGAACTCTCTACTACATTGAGTACTCAAATTAATTTACCCTACATTACTCAAAAAGATGGAAATCCTGTTCACATAGAAGTTGAACTCACAAGAGCAAAATTGGAACAACTGATCGAACCAACTCTAAAAAGGCTGGACCCTATAATGAAAAGAGCAGTAGCCGATGCTAAACTACCGGCTCACAGTATTAATAAAATAATTTTAGTTGGTGGTCCAACGAGAATGCCCTCCGTTCAAAAGAGGTTTAAGGATTTCTTTGGTAAAGAACCGGAACATTCCGTCGATCCTATGGAATGCGTTGCTATCGGAGCAGCGATTCAAGGAGGCATTATAGCTGGAGTTGTTGATGATTTATTACTACTAGATGTTACTCCATTATCCTTAGGAGTAGAAACTTTGGGTGGAGTATTTACAAAACTAATTGAAAGAAATTCAACTATACCCACCGAAAAACAGCAGATTTTTAGTACAGCTGCAGACAATCAACCTGCCGTGACAATAAATGTTTTACAAGGAGAACGAGCAATGGCAAAAGACAATATCCCTTTAGGAATGTTTCATCTTACAGGTATACCCCCAGCTCGTCGAGGAATTCCGCAAATCGAAGTTAAATTCTCGATTGATGCTGATGGTATCGTCCATGTCACTGCTAAAGATTTAGGCACGGGTAAAGAGACGGGGATTACAGTTACCGGAGCAAAAGGGCTTACACCTGAAGAAATTGAAGAGAAAGTAAGAAACGCAGAACAGTTTGAAGAAGAAGACAAGGTTGTTAAAGAATTGATCGAAGCGAAGAATAACGCAGATTCGATGATTTACCAAACAAGGAATTTAATGGAAGAAAACAAAGACAAAATTGAAGAAAACGAAAAAACTGAAATAGAAGCCGCCCTAAAATCCTTAGAAGAAGACATTAAAACAGACGACCTTCAGAGAATTACGCTAGGTGTTGAAAATTTGCAAAAATCTATGCATAGCTTCTCTCAAAGAATTTACGCTCAACAATCTCAAGACCAAACCTATCAACAAGCGGCTCAACAAGCCCAACAAGCTGCAAGTGGAATGGGAGATATGCCCCAAGGTGGAATGGATGGAGTTCCCCCAGGTGATATGGGTGGTGCTGGTGCCGGTGGAGCGTCTTATAAGAAAGATAAAAAAGACAAGGATAAAAAGAAAGTCGTAGATGTAGATTGGGAAGAATCTGACTAAGCTGTTTTTGGACGAGATATGAATAATCTCGTTTAAATATCTTTTTCTTAATTTTATTTTATGTTTTTTACAAAATTTATATTAAAAGTTTAAATAATGCTTTTTAGATATTCTGATACCTAAAAAGATAAATTTCATAATTAATTTTAATTAATAGTATTTAAGCCTATTGGAAGTTATAGCGAGATATAAAGATCATGAGTCGGAATAATAAACGGGATTACTACGATGTTTTAGGCGTGGAAAAAAGTGCGAATGAAGATGAGATTAAGCTTGCTTATAGACGATTAGCAAGGAAACTTCATCCAGATCTGAATAAAACTGATCCAAAAGCAAAAGAAAAGTTTATTGAACTTCAAGAGGCTTACGAAGTTATAAGCGATTCTGATAAAAGAAGTAATTACGATCGATTCGGGTTTAGTGGCGTAAATATAGATATGAGTGGCTTTTCCAGAGGTGGAATTCCAGGTATTGACGAATTACTCAAATCGATCTTTGGTGGCGGTGGGTTCTCAAACGATTTTGGATTTGGCAGTATATTTGGCTCCAGAGGTAGAGGACGTTCAACTCCACGCAGGCAAGTGGGTCAAGATATTGAAGATTTTGTAGAAATAACATTTGAAGAGGCTATGTTTGGTACCAAAAAAGATGTAGTAATTCAAAGATATACTCCATGTGATGAGTGTGAAGGTACTGGTGCTGAAGATCCTTCAAGCGTAAAAACTTGTCCGCAATGTGAGGGGTCAGGTAGAATGAAAAAAATGACTCAATCTGGTTTTGGTACAATCATCCGAGAATCTGAATGCTATGCTTGTAATGGCACTGGTAAAATTATTAAAAAAAAATGCGCAGTGTGCAATGGAAGAAAAGTAGTTGCTGAAACTAAAACTATTCACATTAATACTCCACCTGGCGTAGAAAACGGAGTACACCTTAAAGTACAAGGCGCAGGGCATATCCCATCTAGTAGAGCTATTCCTGGTGATCTTTATTTAGGCATTAGAGTTGAAGAAAACGATCAATTTATTCGTCGTGGAAACGATCTCTTTACTCCATTGAGTCTAGATTTTGTTACAGCGATTTTAGGCGGAGTTGTGTCCGTTCCTACCTTAGATTATAAGAATGAAAAAAAAACTGAGAGAGAGATGAAGATTCCCCAAGGAACTCAGCATGGTACGGAATTTAGAATTAAAAATAGAGGGGCCACATATCTCAGAGGAAAAGGTAAGGGGGACCAATACATAGTAGTTTCTGTTGAAATTCCAAAAAAAGTTACTGAAGAACAGAAGAAAATATTAGAAAAATTCAAAGATTTAAATTAGTAGCATTTATTAACTATTAAGCCTATTTTGATTGGTAAGTGCAAGTTCAATAGCTTTGACTTCAGCTCTGGATTTGATTCTTGTGTTACGCTGTAGATTTTCTAAAATTTTTTTTTCATTGTATCCCATATGATATAATTGTTTAAAATTCTCAACTACATCTTCGTTGAGAAAGATATATCGTCTATTGAGAAATACAATTAACCATTTTTTATTTTTCTGATTTTTAGATAACGAGAATAGAATTCTCCTAACATCGTCTAATGGACGCTCCAATTTATTGGAAATTTCTTTGTCGCTTATAATTGAATAATCTCGAATTACGCTTAGAAGGCTTCTCTTAGAAGAAAGTGACAATAAAAACGATGCTAAGTATACTACGAAAACTAAACTTGCTAGTATTATTCCTACTAATTGATTAATAAAATAAATAATGAGTACAATTCCTAACACAATAAAAATTATACTTTTTTTAAGATAAGTAATATATTTCGATATAGAAGTCACCTTACGGTACTTTTAATTAACGGTGATTTTAGCGTATTTTGTCTTTGTTTAATCTCAGGAGCCTTAAGGTTTCGAATTGCATTCTCAATGGTTTCAAGTTTTATTGAATACTTCTCGAAGAGCTCAGTGAAACTGTTAATATCGATATCGTTATTCTCATAGAGAAGCTTTAATTGTTTTATAGTCCTACCTATACCTGCTTTATTGTTTTTTAACTCTTCTATTTTATTGAAATTCACTAATATATCCGCCATTAAATTCTTATAGCGTAAATAAGCGTCAAAATTGATATCAGTTTGTTTGTATTTAGTTAAATAGTTAGTTGTTCTTGGAATAAATGGTGCTAAATTTTCAGGAACTATAATTAGTGGTTCCGGATCTTGAATCTCCATTGCTTCGTCATCATCTATATTCTCCACATCGTTTTCAATAATGTAATCATTTACTATTGACAAATTGTTTTTTATGCAGTCCTTCTCAGCAGGATTTAGTTTATCAGTTAACATATTTTCCCATATATCTTCTGCCTTATGATAATAATAGTTTGCCTTTCTTCTTAATTTTTCAATAGTTTCTTCATTATTTTCTTCGCTTGATAATGTTAATAAAGATTTAGCTTTTAAATGACACGCCCTGCCTATGTCATACAGGTATTGAGCTTTAAATTGATGCTCCTTGATTCTATCGTTTCTCTTAACAAAAGCTAATCGTTTAGTTAACGCACTCAATCCTGCGGATAAGTTTGCAGCCATTGAATAATTTCTTTTATTTTCTTCACTTGTTGTAGCAAGAGCTTGAGCAAGTATACGAGATTCCTCAGAATTTAATTCAAGATTCTCAACAGATAATGTAAAACCCTTATCTTCTTGCCTAGTACATGCAGCACTGAAATATGCAGCAGTCTTATACATTTTACTACATTCTACCATCGAAACTATTGCATTTTCCATTAAATTTTCTGCGTCGTACTTTTTAGAAAGGTTAGAATATGCTTGTGCCGAAATCCATAACGCTCGGGAACACTCGAATATTAAATCCCATATTTTTATTTCTCTTTTTTCAATCGGATCATAGAAAGTATTGGGAATCTCTAGTTCTTTAATGATCTTGATTTGACTTTGGGTTTTATAATTTATATTTAAAACTTTTATATAATCTATTATGTAATTAAGGTCAGAAGAGGAAAATCCTGCATTTTTCCATAACGCTTCTTCTATACTTTTAATTTTGTAGTGTAAAAACCGGATTTTTTGCATTTTTTCTAAGGGAAAAAAGGTTTTCAGTATAGAGGGTCTGCTTGATGGTTTTTTTTTTTTACCAGTTTTTATATCAATTCCATAACTGGCTCTTTTGGTTGATGTGCCATAAGAAGTCTGTTTTTTTTGATATGGTTTTTCCCTTTTTTGATGTTTTGTTTTAACCGAAGGTTTTTGAGGATATTCCTTAATTTTAAATTTTGATGAAATAGAAACTTTAGTTAATCTTGGTGCTTTAGCTAATTCTTTTGGAAGTTTAATCTCTTTTTTCTGTTCAAGGGGTACTATTTCTGCATCGTATTCATTTCTTTCATTTATCCTCATACTCTCAAGATATTTATTTGCAATATCGATGTACCTTTTTGCATTCGATATTTTAATACCCTTTATTTTGGAAATATCTTCTACATTAGATGAAGCGAGTTTTTTTATGGAATCTATAGTAAGTTTGTGGCGGTTCGTTCCAAATATCGTTAAATCACAAGCTTTCGTTTCAGTACTTGAAGCCGTTGAAGAAGTATTTTTCTTAATCATGTTTTGTATTCTTTCTCTTGCCCCAATACTCTTCAGGTGCTTCTTTGCGATTTCAATGTACATTTTCGCGTTATTAACTCCAATGCCATCAATCTTAATTAAATCTTCTACAGCGGAAGATGCGAGTTTTTCTATAGAATCTATCCCGTTTTGTTTCATCTTTTCTGCATTTAATATTCCGATACCATTTGCTATTTGCATTATTGAGTGCATATTAATCACTTAATATTGAATTCAATACCTATATTATACTTATTCAATAGTTCATTTTAAATTTATTCAAATCCTCCCGACAAATTTGGAATAAAGAAAATATGATTTGTTATAACAAAACTTATTCAATAGTTTATTTTAGATTTATTTAAAACATGCATTAAGGCTTCTTCAATCTAAAAATAACTAAAAATATACAGTAAATTTTTATTCTTATTTTGATGAATATTCTTAGTTTAAAAAAATGAAAAAATAAAATATAACCAATTTTTGCTGATTAATTAAATATGTCTATTAGAAAAAATAATCTTGAGAATTCAATACGAGAATATTTATTAGATGAAGGTATCTTAAGAGAAAAAATATCTGGTTCTGAAGTTGATTTTGGTTTTATTTTTTCTTTTCCTCAAGGACCAAAAAGCCAGAATATGAGTGTTTTTAAACCAAAAAATAAAAATTGCATATTTGTAATAATTAAAACGCAAATATCAAAAAAACATGCTAATACGTTAAATTCTTTTAAGAGTAATAAAAAGTTCCTATTTTTTAACAATTTAAGAAAATTTTATCTAACCAAGGAAGTGTACTTTAAAATAGACGTCCAAAATTTTATAATTGAGATAATTAAGCAAATTTTTCCTGATAACGATGGAAGGATTTCAAAAAATACCTTGTATAAAGCAATTCAAAAAGTTTTTTATTGTTATGTATTTAGTAATTTGTTATTACAGGAATATTGTCTAAAAGAAGAGATATCTCAAACAGAATTCGATCCTGAATTCGATTTTTCACTATATACATAAATCATTATTTCCAGATGAGATTAAGACCTACTTATATTTAACAAACATTAAAAATTGAAACGGATTACTCTTTTTCTTTAAATTTGCTTTCAAATTTATTATTATATGAGTGAGGATTAAAAGATAATGCATAAAATTATTGATATATATTGAAGAGGAATATTAATTTTGTTGGGATTTGATTTATTGTTATAAAAAAACGGAGAATTAAAGGATTTGTTATAAAATTTAATTCTTTGTGTGTTTAAGGTTTGATACCCCAAAGTTTAAATATTAATTTAGGTCTATTTATATTTGGTGATGTATCCTAATAGCACCATAAGTCTCTTCAATGAGACCAAGGGTAGTTATTCTAAAACTGTTTCAGGGATTGTAATAGTAACTTTGGTAATTACTTGCGGACTAGCTATTATGGGAATTTGGGAAGGTTATGTTGATGGCAATAATCAAGTTGATTATAATATGCCATTCATTCCGGAAAATAAATTTTTTGAAGAAAGCTCTTCAGAATCAAAAGATTCTGACACCCTTTCTAAAGAAATTTTGCCGTCTTCAGAAATTTCTGGAGATATTTTTACGGAAGAAACCATTTTGGGATCCAGCGACGTGCCAGTACCAAAAAAAGGTTGTTTTGATAATTATGACACGGTACCTGGCGAAATGGAAATTTTCGACGTAATTATGCCAGACCCAACAGTAGCACTTCCACTCAAATTAGATCAAGTTTGGGCAGATAAATGGAGCTTGACCGTTGGAACCTTAGGCGGTTATAGCCCTATTGACGGATGTATTAAAGTATATCAAGAAAAAACAGGTGATCCTAACTGTGAACCAATAGGTTATATTGATGTTGTATATGGCGCAGTTTATGCTTCTACTGACCCAGCACTTCATGGCTGGGACTTTTATGATGTTACATTCAAAATAGACGGTCATCCAATTGTATTAGATAGTAATCATGTCCCAAATATAGGTAGTGATTTCTGGATATATGATGGTGGCTATTCAGATCTTGACAAATTTGTAGACTTTAAAATATGTACTACATGGGAAGGTTGTCGATTACCAGAACAACAATTTGTGGTAATACTGGCACATAAAGTTTTGTCCCAGAAAATAATCCCAAACTCTCGATGAGAGTAACATCGCCAGTTTAAACGTAACAGTTGGAATAACTGCTACGATGGCAAGTAATCTTGCCATTTTTCTTTTTTTTAATTATCATTAGATTATAATTTTTAGAGATATTTATGATGGTTAATTATTAACCATTTATTTTTTCTTTAAAAAATAATTTTTAATATACTTTACTTACGATTTTTCTAATCTTATTTGGGTAAGTAAAACTTTAATGACTAGGAGAACAATATATCTATGTTCAAGTAAAATTATTTAATCAAAATAGTAATAATAGTATGAATGACAGATCACAAATTCGATAATTTTAGTCACTATTTTTCTAATTGGCAAAAAAATATAATTAATTTTGTTCTCAAAAGAAATCTGGCTAATAAAGAGCTTGAAAATTATATTAGAAGTTTCCGTAATATTGATTCTGAAATCTATAAATCATTATTTACTGCTAAAGAGTTTTACGATAAAAAACGGCACTACTACAATCAGAAGATTAAAAAACTAAAACAAAGAGAAATTGAATTTAAAAAATTATTAGAATACCTTTATAAAGAGAGGAAAAGGGTTTCAAAACCAAAAGAAAATGACGAAATGTCGACCTCTATCAACCACATTAAAGATTCTATTGAAGAGATTGAACATAAAATATACAACCTCAATATTAGAATTGAAGAACAAACTTTAGATATAGTCGAGGAAAGCGATATTATTGAAGAAATCAAAAATCTAGATCGGGATAAACAAATAAATCTTAGGCATTTAAGGAATCTCGAAGGCGATTTAGTTAAAGAAATGCAAATTAATACTTATTTCAAAACTATAAGAACGATTGAAATCCTTGAAGTCAATTTGAAAGAGATGCATAGAAATTTGAATAAATGGTCTAAAAGGAAAGTAAAAATCCACAAACAAATGCTTAATTTATATCGGAAAGCTAAAGAATTTCAAAATATTAAAAGACAAATCGAAAAAGTGCTACTTGGAATTAAACAAACAACCGATAAAAATCTTCAGCTTTTTTATAAGCTGAAAAACCAGAGTGAAAAGAAAGCGTTCCAAGAACAATTAAAATTTTACAAAGATAAAGCAAAAGCTAAAGAATCACATGCGTTAAAAACGAAGTATCTTATTAAGAAAAAGAGGTCAATGAAGAAATATACAAAAAAAAAATTAGCAGTTGCGTTACAAAAACAAAAATCAGGAAAAAAATTGGATTTTTACGAATTAAAACTAATTATGGACCATTCAAGAAGGAGAGAGTAGAATAATCAAGTTTTTATTTTAGTTCTTCGAATATCTTAAAGAATAAATGATAAGGTAAGTAAAGACAAAAAGAACCCTGCAGTAATTAAAACATTTCTCACCTTCTTCTTATCCTTATTATTAATAGATTTATAATATCTAGTTTTAGGTATTTTCAATGTTAAAGGAACTATCGCTACTAAACCTAAAGTTGATAGTATTAGACCAGGCAGGTTTAAAAGGAATTTAGGTAGCTCTACAGGTTTTTCTACAATTAAAGTTAATTCGGCAAAGTCTTCATTTCCGAGAGTATCCGTAGCACAAAATCTAATAGTTATTATAGCTCCTTGAGCTAGATTATCCCAAATTTGTTCCCATAAACTCTGATCAATTCTTCCTATCGAACCTGCAAATGGTGTTGTAGTTCCAACCCCATCAATCGTATACCAACAAGAATCTACACCATTTTCGTCAAAAATTGAAAGTTCAAAATAGGGTGCACTTCTATCAACTTTCTGGTTCTCAGTAGGCAGATTAATAGTAATACTTGGGCCAATTGTATCCTTTGAAAGATATAATGTATTAAAATAATTAACATTCCCCATAGTATCATTAGCAAAAAGTTCTATATTAAACTCTCCTTGGGGCAGAGAGTCCCATATAAAGAAGTCAATAAATTGCGATATGTTGTCCGATATATCTATTAAACCATCATTAATACGATACCAAACTTTATCCAAATTAGGCTCTATAATTGTAAGATTGATAAATGGCATCGATGCAAATGCTGTATGATTAATAGGCGAATTAACCAATATTATAGGCATATCAGGGTCTTTTCTTAGAGCAATTTCATCGGTTCCAATTTTTCCTAATGAGTTGTTTATATAAAACTTAATTGTAACCATTTCATATCCAAAATTAATCCAAGCATCTTGATCTATTACTCCCGTATTGCCTGAAAAAGTGTAATTTACTGATCCTCCAATTAACATATACCAAGTATATGTTCCTAAATCAGTTCCGGATGTATATATTTCAAAGTTAGGAGAATTAATGCCGAATAATTCGTTATCATAAGGAGAATTGATATTAATTATAGGGGCATAGAGATTTTTTCTAACTACAACATCTTCATTATTTATGTTTGTTGCTGTATCATTGGCGAAAAATCGTATAGTAACGGTTCCGTTTCCAACTTGGTCCCAAACAACTTGATCAATAGAACCTGTCCATAGGTAATTATTGGTAACTACAGTTCCATTACTTAGCTGATACCATACTTCTTCTAAATTAGTATCTGAAACATTTAAATTAACGGGTGGAAAATTCTCGCCAAAAATATCCTTAGGTTCAGGTGAAATGATATCAATATTAGGTGGTGTTATATCTTTATATAGCGTTATTTTAATTGAATCATTAATGTGCCCAAATATATCTGTAGCAATAATCTCCAAAATAAATGGACCTTCCTCAATATCAAACCATGGTGAGAGGGGAAGTGTCGTATCATTCCCACTCTCTAAATAACCCCAATAACCTGAAACTTCCCAGGTAATTACATCTAGGTTTGGATCTAAAGCTTCAATATTTATCGTTGGTCTTGAATTCCAATAAGTATTGTTTAGGGGTAAATTGACTGTCACTAAGGGTGCTAATGTATCTTTGAATAATGTTAACATAAGAGTATTGTTTAAATTGCCAACAGAATCATTTGCAAAAATGAATACCTCGAATTCACCTTGACCCAAACTGTTCCATATCGAAAGATCAAATGATTCTACTCCCGAAAGTATCACCTTCGTCCCCATAACAGTATACCATATGGTATCAGGATTGAAGTCAGATATAGATATATCCATAATAGGTGGAGCGGAATAATATGTACTATTTTCTGGAGAATTAATCGTTATCATTGGTACAGTAATATCTTTAATAAGAGTCAGGTTCAAGGAGTTACTAGTATAACCAAAAGTATCGTTAGCATGAAATTCAATAGTAAAAACCCCTTCACTTAAGCCACTCCAGATAGAGGAGTCGAGAAGTTGGTCAGTATTGTTAAGTATAAATATAATACTTGTGCCAATTTTATAATAGATTTTGTCAAGGTTCGGGTCAAGATAAGAAATCTTTAAATTTGGAGGAGAATTGTGGTAAGTGAAATTACTAGGGATTATCGCTTCAAATACGGGCGCCTTGGTATCTTTGTATAAGGTTAAGATAAACGATGTAGTGTGACCAAAATCATCTTTAGCCGTGATACTAACGCGAAATTCTCCTTCAGGAAGAATACCCCAGATTGTATCATTAAGAAAATGGAGAGAATTATTTACTAATGTAAAAGCGTCGGGAAGATATCCAACAACTGTGTAAGAAAAAGATTGAGGGGCAAAATTTGGATCGTATACTGTAATATTTATTGGGGGAGGAGCATCGTAATAATAGCCATCGTAAGGTTGATTTATTACTAGAATAGGAGCGAGTGTGTCTTTATAAAATGTAAGGGTTATAGAATCGTTAAGATATCCTAAAACATCTACGGCAAAAACCTCAATTGTAAATATACCTTGAGAAAGGCTGTTCCAGATCGTGTCGTTTAGATCTATAACAGTATCGTTTATTACTGTTATATTTGTAGATCCAACTCTATACCATATTGAGTCTAAATTTGGCTCATATACTGTAATTCTAAAACTTGGTTCTGTAGCACAATAAGAATTATTACTTAACGGATCATTGAAAGTAATTGTAACTTCTGGGGGATCTGGGTCTTTTCTAAGAGTTATCTCGTCAAATCCTATTACTCCTAGAGTATCGTTGATATAAAAGACGATAGTTACATCACCAAATTCATAAATATTCCACGCAGCTTGGTTGACGACAACACTCGATCCTGAAAAGGTAAAGTTCGTTGATCCACCATCCAATGTGTACCATGTAGTATTTAGGTCGATTCCTGCTTTATAAATTGTAATATTTGGAGCTTCAATTCCGAATAAGTCATTATCATTAATGTGATTAGGAAACACAATAGTTATTATTGGAGCATCTAAATTTTTTCGAATAGTTACTTCGTCATACCCTAAATTATTCAGCGTATCATTTGCATAAAATCTTATAGTTATATTGCCGTTTCCGAATTCATCCCAAGCTGCTTGATTAATTTTTCCAGTTAATCCATTAAATGTATAATTCAATGAACTCCATGTTAGGTTATATAACATGTACCATGTCTGGTTTAGATTAAGCTCATTTATAGAAATCTGAAAATTGGGAGAAGGATCACCAAATAAATTACCATTTGGGCTGTCTATTGAGACGACGGGATCTTTTATATCTTTATTAAGGTCTAACTTGAATAAGTCATTCAAATTACCAGCACTGTCATTAGCATAAAAATAGATAATAAATCCCCCCTCATCTGGTATTAGATTATCCCAAATACTAATATTAAGTTGTAGGATTGTGTTATTTTCTAATGGTATATTTTGAAGACCAACTCGATACCATAGAGAATGGAAATAGGGGTCCATTACTGTAACATTTATAATAGGTGCTACCTTGTGGTAGGTATTATTTAAAGGCGAATTAATAATTAAAGTTGGAGCAACTACATCTTTATAAAGAGTAAGTATGTAGTTATAGTTTAAATGATTAAAAGTATCGTTTGCATAAATTTGAACAGTAAATTCTCCTTCATTTGGTAATGCGTTCCAAATTGAGATATTTAACTGTTGGAGCGTGTTATTCTGCAGAGTAATATTAACATTATTAACACTGTACCAAATACTATCAAAGTTTGGATCGATCGCAGTTATATTAAGATAAGGTCGTGAGTTCCAATAGGTGTTGTTTACAGGTAAATTAATTTCTATAGTAGGAGCTTTAGTGTCTTTATAAAGTGTAATTGTAAGATCAGTTCTATGACCAAGTATGTCAAAACTTGTGAATTGAATTTCAAATTCTCCTTCTGGCAAATCCTCCCATATACTTTGATTTAAAGGAACGCCTGTATTATTATTCAACTCAAAAATCTCCAGCGATCCCCCAGATACGGTGTAGGTACAATCAGGGTAACTAGGATTTGGTTCATAGATAGTAATATTAATTAAAGGTGGTGCTTTGTAAGGAGTATTTTCAGTAGGATTATTAATTACTATTATTGGATCAGTAGTATCTAACCCTATAGTATCGGTGAATTGAGAGATCAAACTTGCGTTATCCTTTACTTCGTAATAGACCGTATTAACACCGTCACTTCCCACTAAAGTCCAAGACATTGTAGCATCTGGAGCCTCCCAGGCAGTCCATGAGCTGCCATCGTTGCTATATCGTACTTCTAGTACTCCAGATGTAGCATCACTATAAATTAACGACAAAGAGACACTAGTAGAACTAGTCAAAGCATCACCATCATTGATAATAATAGAACCTACGGGTGCTGTCGTGTCCAAAATAATTGAGTCAGTGAATTGAGAAATAAGTTTTGCATTATCTTTAATTTCGTAATAAACTGTTTTAGGACCATCGCTACCCACTAATGTCCAAACCCTAGTGGCACCAGCAACTTCCCACGCAGTCCATGAGCTGCCATCGTTACTGTATCGCACCTCAAGCACTCCAGATGTAGCATCACTATACGTTAACGACAAAGATACGCTCGTAGAGTTTGTCCAACTATCGCCATCATTAATAATTACAGACCCAGTAGGTCCTGTTTCGTCCAAAATAATTGTGTTAGTGAATTGAGAAATGAGTTTTGCATTATCTTTAATTTCAAAATAAACCGTTTGGGTGCCATCACCAGAAGATAGAATCCAAACTTTAGTGGCACCAGCAGATTCCCACGCAGTCCAAGAGCTGCCATCGTTGCTGTACCGCACCTCAAGCACTCCAGATGTAGCATCACTATACGTTAACGACAAAGATACGCTCGTAGAGTTTGTCCACGTATCGCCATCAT
>Ga0255055_10000840_pt1 | contig 23485 bp, 20 predicted proteins | sample JV7_2_27_MG_FD_188633 | JGI IMG/M metagenome (GOLD analysis project Ga0255055, IMG submission 188633) | Seawater microbial communities from Jervis Inlet, British Columbia, Canada - JV7_2_27 | ecosystem: Environmental > Aquatic > Marine > Inlet | place: Canada: British Columbia | collected...
GATCTGATTCAATTTGCCGGAGTGGCGAAATTGGTAGACGCGCTGGATTCAAAATCCAGTTCACCTCACGGTGAGTGTGGGTTCGATTCCCTCCTCCGGCACTACTTTACCCCTATCATCATTTGACGTTACACATGTTTCTGGAAAACAATAACTATTTAGTTATTAAGTTCTCAATAATTGACTGCTGTTCTATTTAAGAAATCCCGAAAAAAGATACAGAAAAGAAGAGGTTGGATTATTTATTCAGCAGGCTTTTTGCCAGGTCAACAGCTGTGGATGCATCAGGCGCATATCCATCTGCTCGGATGTCATCCGCAAAGGATTGAGTGACAGGAGCTCCTCCGATCATAGTCTTGACTTTTGTATTGAGCCCCTCCTCAAAGAGCCTCTCGATGACGCTTTTCATATTGATCATGGTTGTGGTCAAAAGTGCCGACATCCCTATAATGTCTGCATTTTCCTCTTTTGCGGCCGCTACGAATTTTTCAATTGAGGCATCTGCTCCTAAATCTATGACTGTAAAACCGGCTCCTTCGAGAAGCATGGCTACGATATTTTTTCCGATATCATGTAGGTCGCCCTGGATTGTTCCGATAACGACTTTACCCTGGGAACCGACATCAGACCTAGCTAAAAGAGGTTTGATAATCCTCATGCCGGATTTCATAGCTTTGGCTGATACGAGAACTTCAGGTATGAAAAATTCATTGTTTTTGAATTTTTCACTCACGATCATCATCCCAGCCACAAGCCCCTCTTCTAAAATTTTATTGGCCGGGATATTTTCCGCCACAGCCTGTTCTGCAAGTTTATGAACGGTCTCAGCATCGCCTTTCACGATATTTTCAGAGATTTTCGTGAATAAATTCATATTTTATCCTTAAAAGGTGATTGGATTCTTTACTCTTTTTATGTGTTTTAAGCTTAAAGTGCAATATTTTTTTTGTTTTTCAGTTTGACACGAGGTTTCTCCAGGTTCTTGCTTGACTTGGTCAATGCCATTAGGATATTTTTCTGTGGAATAATATCAACCGTATGATGCGATTTTAATTGTTAAGGGAGGCTCAATGCGACCAGGCAATATTCCTGTGCTGAGTGTTTGTGAGGAGACCATACCGGCGGCCTATGAGAAAGCTATCAAAGAGGTTTGGGAAAAAGGAATCAGTGTTCAGACCGAATATGACCGGCCAGAAGATCCTCCCAGCCGGGATGCAACGGTGATCATCTGTATCAACCAGCCATTCGGACAGCCCCGATTTCATCGTTCATTTGCTGATGGATTAGGAGGATTGGCTGAATATGTGATGGAGGTCGTTCACGGAGCTCATGATTATTGGGTCAAGCCGATCGAAGAGATAATGAAAGGAACTGACAGTCAGGATACACGCTGGACATACACCTACCATGGGCGGCTCTTTGAGTATCGGATAGAGGATAAAGTTGTGGATCAAATCGATTACATGATCAAAAAACTTGCCGGAACCGGTCACACTCGAAGAGCACAGGCGATCACCTGGAATCCAAAACTGGACCCCCCGACAGAAGATCCCCCTTGTCTGCAGCGAGTCTGGGCTCGATTATCTGAAGACGACAGAGGTGATCTTATTTTTAACATGAACACACACTGGCGGAGTCGTGATCTTTTCAAAGCCTGGTTTGAGAATGTCATTGCCATCACGACTCTTATGAGAACGATCGCTGAAGGGATTTCTGAGCTATCCGGGAAACATGTTCATTTGGGGCGGTATGTGGATATCAGCGATTCTCTTCACATTTATGGATCGTATTTCAGAGAGATCAAAGGGAACAAAGAAAAAGGCATCAAAAGCTTTTTTGAGAAGCTGGAAAGCCGTTCTTTTGCCGACAGAACGTGGGAATCAAGCTATGTCAAACCTTTTTTCATCAATGATGGACTCGGGAAAGGATTACAGCCTATGCTTGAGCGGGAGAAAGAGATGCCGGCCAAAACAAAGGAACTGATCGAAAAAGAATTGTTGTTGATGAAAAAAGATGATTATCTTGTGTAAGGAACAGTTTCGAATTTTAATAGTGAGGTCACGGCATTTAAAAGCTTCTTGACGGCACTTAATCCATAGCATCATGATCCAATACAGCAATTTTAAATCATTATGGTCACATGATTTTAAAAGAATGTGATTTTAAAACATCTTAAGGAATATATGGGATACGAAACTTAATATGATCACTGAATCGTTATACTGCTTGATCTATTACACTTATATGTAACACTGCCTTCATCTTGAAATAATCTCCCGGAGCTTGAATGATAGTACCAGGCTTCCCAACTCAATGTCGCCTGATTTTCAACTGTGTACACAGAGACAGAAACTGTTCTTGTCGTGCCTGCAGGAACATTCACAGAATGAATGAGTTCACCCTCATGATAAATTTGGACTTCTTGATCGAACGAAGTATTGTTTGTTATGACAATATCCCCAGCACATAAATATTCACATGAGCATCCCTCCGTGACGAAAAGTCTCCCGTGAAGATAAAAAGAGATAAAATGACCATAAAGATGAGAAAAATCCATTCAGGTGCTTTTATTCTCATTTTCTATACCTTCCCAATCATCGTTCGATATTTGTTTATTTAATCTTAAATAAAAAAACAATATGTCATTATTTAAATAAATAGTTATTAAACAATTCCTGGATAATCAGATATGTTGGTATGTTTTGTGAATGATATGAATCAAGCATTCATGATGAAAAAATAAACTCTAGGGATGAAAAATCCTCTCGGCATGTGCAGCTTCCCAGGCGATAATCGCTTTTTTTCGTGCCGTTCCCCATCTGTAACCTGAGATCTGTCCTGATTTTCTGAGCACCCTGTGACAGGGAATGATATAGGACACAGGATTGCGGCTTATGGCAGCAGCCACAGCTTGAATGGCTTTAGGCATCTTGATAGAAGCAGCCAGTGATTCATAGGAAAAGAGACCTGCTGGAGGGAGTTTGAGCAAAGCTTCCCATACTTTGATCTGAAAATTGGTTCCTTTTAGATGAAGGATCAATGGCTTTTTATCATATATATCCGATCTGGAAAATATCTTTTTTATGTATCCTGCTGTTATTTCTGGATTTTCTTTGAATCTGGCACCTGCCCACTGTCGAAAAAGTTCCGATCTGGATCTGTCTGGCCCTTCATCTCCAAAAAAGGATAACCAACAGATCCCTCTTTCGGTCAAACCTAAGAAACAGTTTCCGAAAGGGCTCGGATGGTATCCGTATTGGATAAGAAGGCCATCTCCCTTCTGCCGGAATTCGCCAGGAGTGACTGCATCAAAGGTGACGAACAGATCATGCAGACGGCCCGGCCCGGAGAGCCCTGCTTCAAAAGCCGCATCCAAAATGCTGCCTGAATTTTCAAGGACGGCCTTGGCATGACCGCTGGTGAGATATTGTATAAATCGCTTAGGACTGATCCCGGCCCATCTTTTAAAAAGCCGCTGGGAATGGTAGGGGCTTAAGCCTATTTGATCTGCGATCTCCTGGAGGGAAGGCTGTCTTTGGTAGTTTTCTTCGAGAAAAACAATGACTTTTTCAATCCTTGTATAGTCGTCACTGTTCATGATTGCCTGCAGGATCAATGTATGAAAATGTCACCAGTAATACAACCCGATTCTTGCTATAAATTTGTTTGATTAAGAAACTGCAGGGATTAACTGAATGAAGGTAATAAAATGAAAAAAATCAAGAATATTCATCAAATCAAAATAGAAAATAAATTATGAATCTATAACTTAAAGATAAGAAACGAATCTTATCGCGTCAAGATTGAGAAAAAAAGTATGATTTTTGATGAATCCGGTTATATTACGGCCGGATTGTCACTCCTATTACAGCACCGAAAGTGCTCCATGTGGTCAAACCGCCGCCGACTTTGAGGGAAACAGCGAATTTAGGATTAAAATAATAGCGGCCTCCAACAAAAATATCGACTAAAATTCCTGAAGTTCCTGCTCCTTCAATAAATCCGGTTTTCTCTTTAAAAGAATAAATACCGAATCCAATTCCTGCGCCAGCAAATACATCAAATTTCTCTAAATCTAACTGGGTGAAATGATAGGTGCCTTCTGCAGATAAGGCAATCACTGAAGAAGACCAGAATGCCTCGTTCCATAACCACATCATGGTCGTGCCGCCGATACCGATGTTTGGTGTGAGGGCGTATTCGATGTTTAAACCGAAAGGAATGGTGAAAGTGTTTATTCCAACTTGGGGTGTGATGTAGAGTGAATTTTGGCTGAATTCTTGTTCACCGGCATATGCCAGTGAAGTGAGTAAGAAGAGGATCGAAAAAGCGATAAGATAGTTTTTTAGTCTCATGAGACCTCCTAATTAAGATTTTGTTTCCATGAAAGCCTTACTAACACTATAAGAATTCTTTTTTTCCTTGTCAATAAAGCTTTTTGAGATTTTCCCGTTTTTTGATTGATCAATCAAGAAAACACAACTTTTTCATGGCGGTTTGCGTATTGTAATATGAATGGTCCAATGGGATGGAGAAAAATCAACCTGTCTTAAGGTGAAAAAATGAAAAAGAAGATACTGCTTGCCCTTATTATTATGTCCATCATCACGGTATTTTCCGCATTCTCTTCTGAGGAAACAGTGCTTGATGTTCCTAAGATCGAAATCCCTCCAAATATCGATGGGAAACTGGATGATGATGTATGGGAAAATGCACTCAAGATGACAGGATTCAAAACATTCGAGCCTGATTATGATAAAGAACCCCATGAAAAAACTGAAGCATACATGGTATATGATGAGGAAAATTTTTATTTCGGTATTCGATGTTATGATTCAGAGTCGAATAAGATCAAAGCAACTGTCTGCAAGCGAGACGGGATGTTCGGGGATGATTGGGCGGCTCTGGTGATCGATACCTTTAACGCGAAACAGGATGGGTATGCTTTTTTCATAAATCCTTTTGGTATTCAGGGTGATGGCATTTTAGACACATCCGGAAGTCTCGGGGATACACATGACATGGTTTGGTACAGCAAAGGGGAGATAGATGATCTCGGTTATACTGTGGAATGCCAGATTCCTTTAAAGAGTATACGGTTTTCAAGTAAAAAAATTGTCATCATGCGGCTTGCCTTTTTTCGCCAGCTTGTCCGTCATTCCGAGATGTCAGCAGTTCCTGCTTTCAATCCCGAGAAAGGAGGGATTCTCACCCAATCCCAGGCTATTCGTGTCGAAGGGCTGAAATACAAAAGGGTGGTTGAGATCCTTCCAGCTCTGGTTCACAATCAAATAAAAGACATAGATGATGGACAACTTGTCATGAGTGATAAGCTCACTGAAGCGAGTTTAACGACAAAAGTCGGTCTGACATCTGAATTGATTATGGATGCGACACTCAATCCGGATTTCAGCCAGATCGAAGCCGATGCCGGCCAAGTGGATATCAACCTGCGATATGATCTTTTTTTTCCTGAAAAAAGGCCTTTTTTTCTCGAAGGAAGGGAAAATTTTCAATTCGCAGGCAATACCGAGGAGGCCCCTCTCCGGACCATATTCCATACAAGAAATATCATCAATCCTGAATACGGATTCAAACTGGCAGGGAAATTGGGTGGGAAAAACACGATCGCGGTTTTATATGCAAGAGACAATCTCTCTAATGAGGATGAGACGTTTCGCCCACATTTTTCAATATTTCGATACCGCCGCGCCATGAAAGACGATTCCTATTTAGGAGTATTTTACACAGGCCGCGATATTGAAGGTAGCTGGAACCGCCTTTTCGGGCTAGATGGGCGAATCCGACTGACACAAAAATCTTTAGCAGAATATCATGTTTTTGGTACTTTCAGTCATGATTCTGATTCCCAGGAGAATATTCAGGGACATGCTTTTGCTCTAAGATATAACTATGGCACCCGGAAAGTTGTGATCGATACAGGAATACAGGATGTTTCTGAAGATTTTCAGATCGATACCGGGTATATCACGCGAACAGGGATCACACGGTTCACGTTTTTCTCGATGTACATTATTTATCCCAAATCCAAATTTTTTCAGAGGATCGAACCATTTTATTGGAGTTATCATATCTATGACAGAATCTTTGATATGTTTGAAACGCTCAACCTGTTCACGCTTAGATTCCAGCTTCCAGGAAGCACTCAGTTCAGGATAGATGGGCTTTATGCCAACGAGGTGTTCGAAGGAGCGCGGTTCGACCGGAGCGGAGCCGGAATTCAACTTTATTCTCAAGTGATAAAGGAGATATTTCTTTATGCATTCTACCGGGGAACAGGATCTGTCTTTTATGATCCTGATGATCCCTATCAGGGTTACAGCAACCGTTTGAGCGTCGGGGTAGAGTTTCAGCCTTTTGACAAGCTCAACTCTTCTATGTCTTTAAGCTATGTTGATTTTTTCCGCCGTTCGGATAGGGAAAAGATCTACGATTATGCCTTGATAAGGAACCGCACCACTTTTCAGATGAATAAATATCTCTTCTTCAGATCCATAGTCGAATACAATTCCTTCAGAGAAAAACTGACCACGGATTTTTTAGCCTCATTCACCTATATCCCGGGAACTGTCATCCATATCGGCTATGGATCGGTTTACTACAAACTTGAATGGGATAATCAGGATTATGTGGCCAGTGATCATTTCCTCGAGACAAAAAGAGGATTTTTCTTTAAAATCTCATATCTGCTGAGACTGTGATCCAAGCGTTAATTTCAAAAAAGACAATATTCCTTTAAACTGGATAGAAAAATCATGGTTTTCTCTTAAATTCTATCTTGACTTGAATTGCGCATATGTGTCTTCCGGCTTTGGTTTTTACAAAACCATCCCATTCCTATAAAATAAAATTTCACAAAGTTGAATCTGAGAGGAGAAAGAGAAAATGAGCTTAATCTTTAATGCAGATGAAGCACTCGAGATAGCCGAACAGATCGAACGGGACGGCGCTGATTTTTACAGAAAAGCAGCTGATAATATCCAGGATATGGACAAAAAAGATTTCCTGTTAGAACTGGCAGAGAGAGAGATCGAGCACGAAAAAACATTCAAATCTATCCGCGCGCATCTGTCATCAGAAGATCTTAAAGCAACAACATATGACCCTGAAGGAGAGGAGGCGGCATATCTCAAATCCCTTGCGGATACACGTGTGTTTTTCGAAAAAGAGATGAATACCGAGACGCTGGAAGGCATCCTTAAATCTGCCCTTGCAGCTGAAAAAGACTCGATCGCCTTTTATGTGGGAATGAAAAAAATAGTCACCTCTGAGTCAGGGAAGAAAAAGTTGGACGAGATCATCAAGGAGGAGATGTCGCATATCCACCTTCTTAATCAAGAACTTCTTTCATTATCTGGTTGAGACAGAAATCATCTGCCAGCGGATACATCTCGAAAAGGGATAATGGAGATCAGTATTTCTTAAGAGTTCTTTCCCATCGGGTGTGTTTGAAGAAGTTGATAATGGTGTATCCGATTCTTTGAAAAAGATTCTTATTTAAATAATGCTCTGTAGGAGCATCAAAAGACCAATAGTTTCTCCATGGTTTTCCGATGAGATAATCCTGATGAAGAGGGCCCCAAACGCGTGAGTCTGCACTGATGTTCCGGTTATCTCCCATGCAGAAATAATGGTCCTCAGGGACTTGGTAAGCCATACCTAATTCTGTCTCCACAAGATTATATCTATGCTCGAGAGGAAATTCCGGCCACCAGTCACTCAGGTTCTCTGGAGGGAAATTATCAGGAACAGAGGGATTTCCTTTAAAAGATACGTAAGGTTCGTGCAGGGGATTGCTGTTGATATATACCTGGTTCTCCTTGACCATGATGGTTTCCCCGGGAAGAGCAATGACTCGCTTTACATACATCAGTCTCGACATGTTGTTTCTCTTGACTTCAGGTGGAGATTTAAAAACTACTGTCAGTCCTCTTTTCATGTCCAGCTGTGGGAACATAAAACCATCAAGAGTTCCCAGAGACCGTGAATAGGCTATCTTGTCGACCAGAAGATGGTCTCCAATCAGCATATTGTCTTCCATGGAGGATGTCGGAATTCCGAATGTTTGGAGAAGGAACGCGTTGATGAAGAAAACATAAACAAGAACTTCTAGGATCATCTCGACATTATCCCTGATGGAACTCTTCTCCTTTTGTTGTTTTTTTGAGGGTTGTTGTGACTTCTTGTTCATTTTATTCCTGTTGTTAGAAGGGTAACTTTATTCACAGTAAAAACATGATCCAGCTGAATAGAATGACTCCTCCGACCATGTAAGCAAAAAGTTTTAGGGCGGAGCGGATTATCTCTTTTTTTGTATCATACCGCAGAAACGCCAGCAGTATAGAAACAATCACTGAAAACAGGAGCATAGTGATCAAGTGACTTTCAAACATTTTTTTTCACTTTGGCGATGTGGTATGCGTTAAGTGCAACGAGATAATTGAGAAATCCCGCAGCAGTGATATAAGCCAGCCCGTAGCTATAGGTAAACACCTTAAGATTCCCTGCCCCTAATCCTGAAAGCTTCATTATTATAAAGAGGATGCCGTTTCCCAAGCTTCCAAAAAAGGCTAATATTGTCAGGGGCTGAAGATCATACAGATCGGTAAGCCCGCCTCCCATCAGGATTCCGAACACAAGCAGGAGCAATATCCCTGTAAAAAAAACAGATCCTTTTAGAATCCGTTTTTGCATGAAATGTCCTAATCCCGGCATTAACCATCCCAACACCAGAAAAAAGAAAGGCTTTAAACGTGTTACATTCATGATCAATTCCTACATATTTAAACGTTTATCAGGAGTATATCGTTCTATTTGAGTTTGTAATGATTTCTGACCATTTTCTCGACAATCTTATTGGGGAGCAGTCTCTTGAGGAAAACTTGAAACGGACCGAGGCCTCCTACGGTATAGAAAGGACTGGATTTTTTGGACTCAATGATCTTTTTTACTTTTTTTGCCACGATGTCCGGCTCCGGTGCGCGGGCCATATTGACTTCCCGAATGGATATGAATTTACTCAATGCAGCTTGATAATCTTCATTTGCAGTGGATATTGTTTCAGGTTGGATGCTTGTCCTTATATCCTTTGGCTCCAGGACGACAACCCGTATCCCAAAATTTTTGACTTCATGCCGAAGTGACCAGCTCATCCCTGCCAGTGCGGATTTTGCTGCTGAATAAAGAGACTGATAGGGAGGAGAAAACTTCGCTGCCAGGGACCCTATATTGATGATCAGTCCTTTCCTTTTTTTTCTCATCTGGGGGAGAACAGCCCGGATCATTTTTATCGGCCCGAAAAGATTGACCAAGAAGAAATCTTCGATCTTTCTTTGATCGGTCTCTTCAAGAGGGCCGATCTGGCTTCCGCCTGCATTATTGATGAGGATATCGACCTCACCCGCCTGCCGGATACAGGAAGATATGGATTCATTGTTTTCAAGATCGAGCGGGATGTAGGCAACACCATCGATCTTGTCTTCAACCACCTCAAAAGACTGATGGGTGCCTGTGACATCATATCCTGCCTGGGATAAGTGCAGAGCCAGGCTTCGACCGATTCCTCTTGTGATCCCTGTGATGAGAATCTTCTCTTTTCCCATGAATGCAAAAAAGCTGTTAGTATTATTTATGTGCCAGATCTGATTTTACTGAATCGAGATCCAGCTTGAGTTCATCTCTTACTTTTTCAAAAGCATCTAAGGTCGCAGATATATCTTCCTCGGTGTGAGATGCGGTCGGAATCATCCGGAAGAGGACGATGTCTTTAGGAACTACCGGGTAAATGACGCCGGTGATGAAAATTCCCATATTGCGAAGCATTGTCACAAGTTTCATGGCGACAGGTATATCGTCATAGCGGACATAGACGGGACAGATCGGAGAAGGAACATCGCCGACTTTATATCCAAGCTCTTTGAGTCCTGATTTGAGCTTGTTGGAATTATCCCACATTTTTTGGCGTCTCTCCTTGTCATTTTTGATGAGATCCAGTGTTTTGGAAAGAACCTCAACATAGATCATGGGGAGGCTTTTTGCAAAAACCTGGGTTCTTGCATTGTATTGAATCCAATCTATGACAGCTTTTGTTGAGCCGGCAACACCCCCTATGGCCGCAAAAGCTTTAGCGAATGTTCCTAAATAGATGTCTATCTTATCCTGGACACCAAAATGAGCCCCTACACCTTGGCCGTTTTCTCCCATGACACCGAATCCATGTGCATCATCGACAAAGAGCCTTGTATTATACTTGTCTTTCAACGAACAAATATCAGGAAGGTTCGCGAGGTCTCCTTCCATCCCGAAGACGCCCTCTGTCACGACCAGGACGCCTCCTTTTTGGTTCTGGCTTGCCTTTTTGAGCTTGCTTTCGAGGTCCTCCATATCATTGTGTTTGAAGACTCTGTAATCACCCCGCGACAGCCAGGTGGCGTCGATCATGGATGCATGAGCGAGTTTGTCTATGAGAATGATGTCGTTTTCTCCAACGATAGATGAGATCGTCCCGAGGACACCGAGATATCCATAATTGAACAGGATGGCAGATTCTTTTTCGAGATAATCGGCGAATTCCTTTTCGACATCGATGTGGCGCTGTGTGTTCCCAGTCAGCATCCTGGATCCCATGGGGGCGCTCGTGCTGTATTTTTTCGCCATATCGATAGCGATCTGTTTGATTTCCTCGTTGTTAGCAAGACCGAGATAATTATTAATAGACCATTGGACACACTTTTTTCCTTGAAATTCCATAATTCTTCCAGGCGTTGGTTCCAAGATGGGCCTTGAGAAATAATGATCGTTCAATCTTCGGAACATACCGAAGTAACCTGCGTTGGAATTGCATTTTTCAAAAATATCCATTTAAACCTCGCTTCTTATTTCTGAAAGATTTAAAAAGGTTGGTTGGAATCTAGTCAATCTGCTGGTTGCCTTTTTAAATTCAGTTCTAAGAAAAATAGAAAAAAGTATACCAAATGAAAGACCAATTTTCCAGTATTTAAAAATGGCTGTGCTATTGACTTAGTTGGGATGAATGATGTTACATTGTTTTCTTGGCAAGATATACAAGTTTTGTCTAAATTTCAGGTTGATTCAGGTAATGGGAAAAGAGGCAATCATGAAAAACTGGATAAAATATGCCCTTGTCTGCTTGGTCATTTTTACAGCTTTGTCTTTTGCTCATTCTTCAGGTTCAGGAGAGCTGATCGAGCTGGCCAGAAACTACAGAAAGGCCCATGAATATAACATTCTCCAAGAATATTTTGAACTGTTGGCAATTCCTAATATTTCCTCTGATCACAAGAATATCAGACTCAATGCGGAATTCATTGAAAAGATGTTAGAAAAAAGAGGCGTGAATGCACGAATCCTTGAGACAGATGGAAATCCTGTCGTATATGGAGAAAAAATAACTTCGGAGGCAAAACAGACTCTCCTGCTTTATGTTCATTATGACGGCCAGCCAGTTGATCCTTCCCATTGGGTAGATTCGCAACCGTTCCAGCCTGTTTTGAGGCCCGGAAAATTGGACTCCGTTTCAAGATTTCCCAAACCGGTCTCTCTCTCGAAAGGAGAAGGACAGTTCGATGATGATTGGCGGATCTATGCACGGAGTGCAAGCGATGACAAAGCGCCATTGATCGCACTCTGTGCGGCACTGGATGCACTTCAAGATGCTGGTATCCCTTTGAAAAACAATCTGAAATTCATTTTTGAAGGAGAGGAGGAGGCTGGATCCACCAACCTGTTTGCATTTCTGGAAGAGCATAGGGACCTGCTTGAGGCAGATGTCCTGTTCATGTGCGACGGACCGGCCTATTATTCCGGAGCTCCCATTTTGTTTTTCGGTGTAAGAGGCATCTTGACCATTGAGATCAAAGTCTACGGAGCCAATACGAGCCTGCACAGCGGGCATTATGGTAATTGGGCGCCAAATCCGGCTATGATGCTGGCACAACTTCTGGCTTCTATGAAGGATGAAACAGGAAAAGTCTTAGTAGAAGGATTTTATGATACATGCATACCTTTAAGTGTGACTGAAAAAGAAGCCATAAAAGCCATCCCGTCCTATGAGGATTTCGTGAAGAAAAATTTCGGTTTTTCAGGGGAAGAGAGCGGAGATGCATCTCTCCTCGAAGCCATCCAGTATCCTTCCTTGAACATTCATGGTTTGCAGAGCGGCTGGGTCGGCGATCAGGCGCGGACAATCATTCCTCCTTTCGCTGAGACTTCAATTGATGTGCGGCTTGTTAAAGGAAATGATGCAGATGACATGTTGAAGAAGATCGTAAACCATATAAAAGGAAAGGGATACCATGTGGTCAATAATGATCCGGATTTGGAAACGCGTATGAGGTACAAGAAAATCGTAAAAATTTCAAGTTCCGGCGGAGGATACAAAGCCTCTCGCACGTCCATGGATCTTCCCGTATCCCGCAGTGTGATCCAATCATTGACCGATCATGGTGGAACCATGCCTGTTATGCTACCTTCGCTCGGAGGATCGCTGCCGATCTATGTCTTCGATCAGACACTCGGCATCCCGACCATCGGGATAGCAGTGGTGAACTATGACAACAACCAGCATCAACCCAATGAAAACCTTCGTATTGGGCACCTCTGGAACGCGATTGAAACCTTCACGGCCGTGATCATGATGAAGGATGTAAAGGATTGATCTCATGGGGAACAGAAATTTTTTGGTGCTGGGAGCCGGGCGGATGGGCCGTGTTGCAGCAGCCGACCTTATTAATTCAGACAAAAAAAATGTTGTCACCCTTGCGGATATATCATTTGATAATTTAAGAAGAGCACAGGAATCTATAAAAAATGATCGCTTGATTACTCTGCAAAGAGATATCGAGGATGAATCACAGCTTCAAAGCCTTTTTGAGGATCAAGACGTCTCTGTGTGTGCTCTCCTCCATCGTCACAGCCTATTGGTTATGGGGACTGCGGTCATGATGGGGGTGGATTATGTGGACATGGTAGGGGAGAATACTTTAGAGCGCATGGCATTCCATGACGAAGCTTTGAAAAAAGAGATCACGGTTCTGTCTGGAATGGGTGTTTCACCTGGGATCACAAACATGTGTGTCGGATGGGCAGTCGATCTCTTAGACGAGACAGAGAATGCTCTTATCTATGTCGGGGGAAATCCGGTGGATCCAAAACCACCTTTGAACTACAGGATCGTGTATGCACTGGACAGTCTCCTGAATTTTTATGAAAGAGAGGCCTTGCTTTTGAGAAGAGGAATAGCTGTTAAAGTTCCTCCTCTTTCCTCAGTCGAGCAGATATCATTTCAATATCCTTTCGAAGAAATGGAATGCTTTTATACCGAGGGATTGAATTCTATGGCGCACACGCTGAAAAAGAAGATAAAAGGCGAACTGTCTGAAAAAACCATCCGGCATAAAGGGCATTCCGATGGGATCAAGACCCTGAAAGAATGCGGGCTTTTCTCGAGAAAACCGGTAGAGATCCAGGGGCAGAAGATGAAACCAAGGGATTTACTGGAAGTTCTCCTTCAAGAGAAGATGGATCTGGGAGAGGAGAAAGATGTGATTCTGCTTCGCATCCATGTCACTGGATTGAGTTCCAATAAGTCTACGGCCCATACTTTTGAAATGATCGACTGTTATGACTCTGAAAAACATTTTACGTCTATGGCCAAAACAACCGCGTTTCCTGCATCGATCGCGGCGCAAATGATCGTGGCCGAGCAGATGGAACAGAAGGGTGTCGTTTTCCCTGAACAGGTTTTCAACGGGGAACTTTTTATTCCCATGATGGAAGAACTAAAGAAAAGGGGAGTAATCATATCTCATACAGTCCATCACTGATACGATTTTAAAGTTAAAACAGATAGTTGGAGAAAGGATGAATTGACTTCTATATCATTGATTATATAGTATGTTACAGCAGAAAAAAAATGCAATAAGGTTTATGAGAGAAAACCGGTATATAATTATTCATTTATTGAACCGATAAATCCGGGATGATCCGGATCAGAAATGAGGAATTAGGATGATGTCAAAGGGACAAGAAAAAAAACCTTCAAGTGAATCTGAGAAAAAATATAGGATGATTTTTGAAAACGCCAATGATGGAATAGTCATCCATGATCTGAAGGGGAATATCATCGATGTCAATCGAAGTATGTTTAACAGGCTCGGCTATACCAAAAACGAGATGCTCCGTATGAACTTGAACGATCTTGTGTCTTCTAAATTTGCAGAAAAGATAAGAGTTAGGACAAAGAAATTGGAGAAAAATAATGTTGCCATCTTTGAGTCTCAGGACAAAAGGAGGGATGGAACCATCATGCCTGTCGAAGTGAGTGCAAGAATGATTGACTACGAAGGGAGAAAAGCCATTCAAAGTGTTGTCCGGGATATTAGCGATAGAAAGATAGCCGAAGATGTGATCCAAAATATTCAGAAGTCAAAGGAAACACTGGTGCTTGAGATGAAAGCTTTTAATCATCTCAATATCCTGATAAATGAATTCTTACTAGATGCTTTGGAAAACTGCCCTCTGGATGCTCAAAAAAAAGTTATACAAAAATTCAAAAAGCGTCAAGCAATTCTTACATTTATTCTGGATAAAATCTTAGATACACCAGACATTTTAATAATAGATTTCCGAGAATTAGTCCGGAGTCTGATCGTATATCTCACCAATCAATACAATTTCGATATGAAAAACAGGCAGATAAAGTTGAAGATGGAAAATATATTTCTCGACATCTCGCATTCTTTGCGGTGTGCCTTTATCCTGAGCGAGCTTATTCTACAATCACTTTCCTTTGCTTCCACTGACTCCAATAAAGGACTCATTGAGATCTGTGTGTGGAAAACGGAATCATCAGAGGTGAGTCTAGGTGTCAGAGACAGCGTAGCTGGCCAGGGAAAGGAAATGGATATGCTTCCGCCAGAATCAAAAGGTTATCAATTAGTGGATACCCTTGTTAAAAAGATCAATGGTTCGATTCAACCTGTTTCCAAAAAGGGAAGGGAATTCTGCATTTCATTCCAAGACAAAGAATAAAATGAGAATAAATACCAAATTGAAAGACTGGAATTTGAGGCACAAGATCATCCTGCATGTCGTGGTCATCGGGGCACTTGCGACCGGTTTCCTTGCCTATACCTTTATATCAGCACAGAACAATATGCTCAATGAATTGAACCGCCAGAGGTCTGATCTCGTAGCCTCCATGATGAGATGCAATATCATTTATTTGATGCACTTAAGAAGAGCTCAGGAAGTTCCTGTGACTTTCCAAAGGCTTATTAAAAACAGTCAGATCAAACTTATTCGTATTGCAGATCTGAAAGGGAAGATCTTGAAATCTTCAGAGGAAAACGAGACTGGAAACCTGATGAACGCAATGGATCGGGAAATTCTCGCCCGTTTATATACGAAGATAGATACGGAAGATGTCTTTACTGTTAAACCTGTTTCTCCAAAAAGAAGCTTCATGGCCATCGAAAATGAAACCATGTGTTTGGAATGCCATAATAGGGAAAACACTATTAACAGTATTCTGATAGTTGATATTGAAGATTCCCTAACCAGGAGCATCTTAAAAAGGAACAAGATAAAAAGCATTCTGATTGCTTTCACCGCTCTTATAGTTTTGATATTTGTGATCGTCAGGTTATTTGAAAAGATCATCAACAAACCTGTTTCCTATTTAAAAGAAAAAATGAGAAAGATTCAGGAGGGGGATCTTGATATCTGTTTAGAACCCAAAAAAAATGATGAGATCGGAGATTTGACCATAAGTTTGAATGTGATGGTCCGGAATCTGCGAGATGCGAATGATAAAATAGAAAAGCTGCATAGCCAGCAGATTGAAAAAGCAGGTCATCTTGCATCAGTGGGGGAACTGGCTGCAGGTTTGGCGCATGAGATTAAAAATCCGATCGCAGGAGTCAAAGGAGCGCTGGAAGTCATCATGAAAGAGATGGAACCATCAGACTCGAGGGTCGAGATATTTGGTGAGATGATCAGGCAGGTTGAAAGGATCAATGATCTTGTGCAGGATTTACTCAGGTATGCCAGGCCTATGGAGATCCATAAGAGAATGACCGATCCCCGTAGAACTGTGTTGGAAGCCCTGAGGATGGCAGAATCACAGACGAAAGACAAGGATATTTCATTTGTTTATAAAGGATTGGAAAAGGATGAACCTGTGTATATGGATGGAGACAAGATTCAGAAGGTCATCCTCAACCTCCTAGTGAACAGCATTGCAGCCATCGATAAAAAAGGGGAAATATCCGTTTTCATGAAAAAGACTGATGATGATCTTATAGAGATTGTGATCGAAGATAACGGAACTGGAATCCCAGAGGATAAGATGAATCAGATCTTCAATCCTTTTTTTACGACAAGAAAAACTGGAACTGGGCTAGGATTGTCTATTTGTGAAAACATAATAAAAGAGCATCAGGGGAGGATCGAAGTGGAAAGCCATGAGGGGAGAGGGACGTGTTTTAAGATCTCTTTCCCTGTTATTTCCAATAAGCAATAAAAATGATCAGACAAAAAATTCTGGTTGTGGACGATGATAAGCTCATCCGATGGAGTCTGCATCAGAAACTCTCCAGTTGGAACTTAAAATCCTTTGAAGCCGAGGACGGAAAATCTGCGCTGCAGATGATCGAATCAGATGATCCTGATCTCATTTTGCTGGATGTCAATCTTCCCGATATAAAGGGATTGGATGTGTTGAGAAAAGTGAAGAAAAAATGGCCGGAAATACCGGTCATCATGATTACAGCATTCGGAGAAGTGGACGATGCAGTTTCTGCAATCAAGCATGGGGCTTATGAATTTCTGATCAAACCCATAAATGAGTCAAAGCTCCAGCAGACCATAAAAAATGCTCTGGAAGCGGTCTGGTTACGAGAAGAGGTGGCTTATTATAAAGAAAAGGAAAAAAAAGGATTCGAACTGAGCCGGATCGTGGCTGAATCACCCCAGATGAAGTCAATTCTCGATATGACCGTCACCGTTGCACAGAGTGAAGCATTTATCGTCCTTCTTCAAGGAGAGAGCGGAACAGGAAAAGATCTTCTGGCCCAGGCGCTGCATTATTTAAGCCGCCGGAAATCAGCTCCTTTTTTAGCCATCAATTGCTCTGCCATTCCTGATAATCTATTGGAGAGCGAGTTATTTGGTTACGAAAAGGGCGCTTTCACAGATGCCAAACAGAGAAAAAGAGGATTGATCGAGATTGCGCATAAGGGGACACTCTTTTTAGATGAGATCAGCACTTTAAACCTACATCTTCAAGCAAAACTGCTCAGATTTTTAGAAACGCAGACTTTCATGAGAATTGGAGGGCTGAAAGATATTGAGGTCGATATTCGGGTGATCACTGCCACAAATCAAAACCTTGAGACAGCTGTTAAAAATGAGACTTTCAGAAAAGATTTGTATTTCCGGCTGAATGTTTTCCCCATATTGATTCCCCCCCTACGTGAACGGGAAAAGGACATTCTTCCACTTGCTGAGCATTTTATCCATGAATACAATCTGAAATTCAGAAAAAAGATAAAAGGTTTGAGTGAAGAAGCAAAAAAACTTTTTCTTAAATATCAGTGGCCTGGAAATATCCGGGAGCTGAAAAATGCGATTGAAAGAGCTATGATCTTCGAATCGGGCTCTTTGATCACGAAAAAAAATCTACTGATTAATTTGAATGGAAAGTCAATTTCTTTTGATAACATCTCGAATGGAAAAACCAAACACCAGGATTTGACTTTATCCCAGATAGAGAGAACCTTTTTAGTGGATGCATTAAAAAGAAAAAATGGTAACAAATCACAAGCGGCAAAGTTATTGGGGATCACGCGGGATGCACTCCGGTACAAAGTTAAAAAGCATCATATCAAACTTAAAGATTACATAAGTTAGTATAAAAAATAATCTTTAAAGTGGGGGATATCACCCACCTAAGGGGGATATACCCCATAAGATTTATAGGTTTTTTATTGAAGAATTTAATCCATCCTTAACTTCTTAATTATCAACTAGATACATACGTGCTGATTTCTTAAGAATTGGCATGGATTTTGCTAAGAAAGAGATGAGAATATTTGTATGTATAATGTGCTTATTATCGATGATTCAAAACTTGTCCGCTGGTCATTGAAAGAAATGATGAAGCAAGATGACATCAATGTTGTTGAAACCGAATCTTACGATCAAGCATGCGATTGTATGAAAACCCAAACTTTTGACCTTATTTTTTTTGATCAGGAGATGGAAAGAGAAAAGAATTTAATGCTTATTGAGCAACTGAAAAAATTGCAGCCTAAGTCGAAAGTGATACTTTTTACAACCATCGATAATCCAATAAATGCAAAACTATTTATTGCTTTGGATGTTTATTCTGTCGTCCATAAACCTTTTAACACACAAGATGTAAAGACAATGGTCATTCAGGCCCTTGGAATTACTTCTATAAAGAATAGAAATGATCATCATGATCATTGAACAAGTATCCAGAAGAGGAGGTTTGAGTTGCAAATGATAAGAACAAAAGACTCAAAACAATTGCTTTTTAGGATTGCTGGACTTTCTGGATTGATCTTGCTCTTTACCGGTTTCATTATCTCAGCTGGACCCTTGACAGTCGGTGAAGAACAAGAAACATGTTCAGAATGTCACGACGATGTCCCGCTTCAAGCTCCCCATTCTTTGATCGGGGAGAACAGCTGCACAGCGTGCCATGGAGATGCAGAAAAACATCTGGAGGAACCGGATAAAGGGACCATTTTTTCCTTTGGAGAATCTGCGATCCCGGCCGAAAAATCAAAAGCCTGTCTGACATGCCATACAAAAAACAGCGCTAGGTTTATGGCTGGTCCTCATGGAAAAGCATCTCTTGACTGCCTCAGCTGCCACATCGTTCATTCTGAGAAATCGTATCCAAATTCACTCAAAATGACCTCTCACAAGAGCTGCGCTATATGCCATGAAGATATTTATGCCCAGTTCAACTTGAACGAACGCCACCGCTTGCAAGAAGGTGTCATGAGCTGTTCAACATGTCATGATCCACATGAACCGGGTATGAAAGAAAGGCTGGGAGGATTCAAGCATGAATCCTGTTTCCGCTGTCATGCGGACAAAGGCGGGCCATTTCTTTATGAGCATGAAGCATCCCGTATAGAAGGCTGTACAGTCTGCCATGAGGTCCATGGGTCGCCGAACAAGCACATGTTGATCTACCAGAGTGTCTCGGATCTTTGTTTCAGTTGTCATATTGTCGCTCCGTCCTGGCATGCTCGATTTGATTCACTCACAACAAACTGCACCGTATGCCATTCCACGATCCATGGCTCCAATCTCGACAAGGAATTTCTTAAATAGGAGGGATGAGATGAGAAATAAAACAATCCTTAATATGTTTCTGGTGCCTTTGTTTATCCTTTCTATGACCGTTGTACTTTTTGCAGAAAAAGATGAGACAGAATTGCATGGAGATTTCCTGTTTGGATACAGGATGGTCAACCTGAAGGGAACGGATTTCAAGTATAAAGAAGATATCAATCTGGATGATGGATTCAGGCTCTTTAATTTTAATCTCTCTTACACACCAACCGGGAAGCTGAATTCGCTCTTCGACCGTCTCGATATTAACGTCTATAATTATGGCGGTGATCCATTCGAGTCTTTCAATCTGTCTGTCCAGAAATATGGGAAATATCAATTCAAATACGACAGAAGAAAAGCTGCTTATTTCTATAATGATCTGCATGATGTAGGTGGAGGGCATCTCTATGATTACCACACCTTTGATTTCAACCGGGTCATGGACAGCGGGCTTGTTAAAATTTGGTTGGGAAGTATCGCCCAGGTTTATTTCAATTTTGACCGTTATTCAAAGAAGGGCGAAAGCATTACGACATTTGATTTTAACCGGATCGAATTTGAGTTCGATAAACCCATTGATGAAGATTATAAGTCAGCAACTATCGGAGTCGATTTGAATCTTAAGTGGTTTTCACTGTCTATAGAAGAAAAGATCCAGGATTTTTCAAACACCAATACTCTGTTCCTACCCGGGTATGCTGACGGGGGAAGTGCTGCAAGATATCCTTCAGCCTTTTATTATTTCGACTTGAGTCAACCTTATAATCTTGACACCGCCACTACTACCTTGAAATTCAGTGCAAGGCCATTCAGTTCTCTGATCATGAAAGGAGCTTACAGCACGAGCAAACAGAATATGGATCTCGAGTATTCGGAAAGCAGCTCAGGGCTTGATTACCTTGGATACGGTTTTAGTTATTCACACACAGGAGAAGGCAGTTTTGAGCGGAATATTCAACTCGTTGATTTTGATGTGACCTATATGGTGTTCAAAAAACTTGCTGTTGTTGGAGCCTTCCGTTACAACACCTTCGATCAAGAAGGAGACCTGACGATCGATGGAACTCAGACGGATACAGCTGTTGTTTATGAAACAATAGCCGCAGAAGGTGGACTGCAGTTTCAAATAAGCCCTGATTTCGCTCTCACAGCAGGGTATAGATTTGAACGGAGGGATCTTGAGGATCTCGAGACAATTACTTATGAATTTGAGACAGTCAGAAACGGCTTTTTCGGGAATTTAAGATGGGACCTCAGCAAGAATATCAAGCTAACCGCTGATTATCAGCATGGAAACACAAATGATCCTTACACCTATATATCCCCGACTGATTTCACTCGATTCAGAACGACACTAAGAGCACGTTTTGATCAATTCAGTATCTCGACTGTCTACCTGTGGAACAAAACCTTCAATGATGTGTATTCCAACAATTGGGAATCGGTTAGAAATCAATTCAACCTTCGAGCTGGATATCACACCAAAAAAATTAAAGTATTTGCAGGGTACTCATTGATCGATGTCATGAGCCAAGCAGATAAAACGATCGCTTATCCTCCATCCTGGAGTGGAGCCGGGTCTTTCCTTTGGGAGATCATGTACGAAGGAAAATCGAATTTATTGGATGGATCTGCATATTTCCACTTTAGTGATAATTGGAGTTTAGGCGCATATTTCAACTCTTATTCCAACAAAGGTTTTTGGGAGATCCAGCGGACGACCTTTAAAGGATTTTTAGAACATGTCTTCGAAAATGGACTCGTCGGGCAGATCGCATACAGATATGTTGATTTTAAAGAAGAAGAATCTGGGTTCAATGACTACACCGCAAATATCGTTGAGATCTCTTTCGGATATCGTTGGAAATAAGTGAGGAGGATGACCATGTCAAAAAAATCAATCTTTGTTAGCATTATCTTGAGCGCTGTTGTTGTGGCTGTTATCTCTGGAACCCTACTCAGCTCCAATAATTCAAAACCTATGACCAAGGCCTCGCATGCAGAAAGGCTCTGGAAAACCTCAGGACATGCGGACTCTACAGCTGAAGCTTTTGTTCACTGGGATGAAGACGGGGAGATCCCGACTTTTTGCGCCAAGTGCCATTCGACTCATGGTTTTCTGGATTTCTTAGGAGCCGACGGATCGACAGCCGGAAAGGTTGACTCTGCGGCAGAACTCGGGACCACAGTTGAGTGCGAAGTCTGCCATACAGATAAAGATAATGGCGTCGTCCGCAACCATGCGTCGGTCAAGTTTCCATCCGGAGTTATAGTCGAGGATCTCGGTCCGGAAGCGCTCTGCATGGAATGTCATCAAGGACGGGAATCATCTGTTTCTGTGAATAAAGAAATCAATGATGCTGCAGTTGGAGACGACACGATCAGCGCAGATTTGGGATTTCTCAACATCCATTATTATGCGGCTGCATCCAGCCAATTCGGGACGGTTGTCAAAGGCGGCTATGAATATGCTGATAAGATGTATGATGCCCGGTTCTCTCATGTCACAGGATACAATGCCTGCATCACCTGCCACAACTCGCATTCTCTCGAGGTCGATTTAGATCCCTGCCTCACCTGTCACAGCGTCAATGATCCTAAAGACATCCGTTATTACGGCTCCGCCATGGATTATGATGGGGATGGAGATATCTCAGAAGGCATCTATTATGAAATCCAAACGTACAAACCCAAGCTCTACACTGCCATTAAAAGGTATGCGATGGACGTGCTAGGAGAGCCGATTGTCTATGATTCTCACTCATACCCCTATTTCTTCAATGACCTCAATGCAAATGGTATGGTTGATTCCAATGAAGCAAACTACGGAAACAGATACCAGTCTTTTTCTCCTCGTCTCCTTCGAGCTGCTTACAATTATCAAGTTTCACAAAAAGAACCCGCTGGGTATGCTCATGGAGGAAAGTATTTCATCCAGCTCCTTTATGACTCTATTGCTGATCTAAACACCAAGCTTCCTAATCCGGTCAACATGGCGGGCATGTACAGAACAGACGAGGGACACTTCGATGGATCGGCTGAAGCCTGGAGGCATTGGGACGATGACGGGGAAGTCAGTGCAAGCTGTGCCCGCTGCCATTCAGCAGAAGGACTTGCTTACTACCTTGAGCATGGGGAGAATGAGGCAGCACATATAGCGAATGGAATGCTCTGCACGACCTGTCATACATCCCCACCAGCCATTCGAAAAGTGTCTTCTGTGAAATTTCCATCTGGTGAAGTGCTTGATATTGGGGACAACAGCAATATCTGCATGGTTTGTCACCAGGGGAGATCATCTAGAAATACCGTAAATGACGCGACTAAAAAGGCCGGTCCCTATACATTCATCAACATTCATTATTACCCTGCTGCGGCCGTTCTTTTCGGGTCTGAAGCCAAGGGAGGATTTGAGTTCTGGGGCAAAACCTATGCCGGAAAGAAAACCTGGCCCAATCATCTCGGAAAGTTCGATACATGCGTGGAATGCCATATGGGCACCATGAGCTCCAATATCCCTCCTTCCGGTCCAATGAAATCGCACAATGTCCAGAAACCGAATCCAGCAGATTGTGTCGACTGTCATGGTGGGGATATTGCCCAGACTCATCCAGGCGCTGATCCCAAAATGTTCGAATTCGAGGGAATAAGACCGGCCACAGTTCCGGATTACGATGGAGACGGAAATACTGCTGAATCAACCAAAGCTGAACTACAGGGACTGGAAGCAGCTCTCTATGCCCAGATACAGGCGTATGGGATTAAAATTGGATTTCCAATTATCTACAATTCCCATGCGTATCCCTATTTTTTCAATGATTCTAACGGAAACGGGCTTATTGATCCGGGGGAAGCGATCTATCCCAACAGATATAAATCATTCAATGCCCCATTGTTAAGGACCGCATACAATTACCAGATGAGCAAGAAAGATCCCAATGGATTCATTCATAATTCTCGCTATGTGGCGCAGCTCCTCGTGGATTCTATCGAGCATATCGGAGGAGATGTCAGTCCTTATACCTGGCGTTGATAGGAAAATATCATAGTTGATATCAAAGAGCGGTAT
>Ga0255055_10000841_pt1 | contig 23465 bp, 17 predicted proteins | sample JV7_2_27_MG_FD_188633 | JGI IMG/M metagenome (GOLD analysis project Ga0255055, IMG submission 188633) | Seawater microbial communities from Jervis Inlet, British Columbia, Canada - JV7_2_27 | ecosystem: Environmental > Aquatic > Marine > Inlet | place: Canada: British Columbia | collected...
ATTCCGGTTGAAGAGCTGGCCGAGAAGGCCACCTTTAAAGAGACCGCTTATCTTTTGATCAATGGAAGACTGCCCAACCGTGATGAGCTGACGCGTTTTTCTGTTTTGCTCAATGACAATTCTCTGGTGCATGAAGATCTGCGCGTATTCTATGAAAGCTTCCCACGTTCTTCCCACCCCATGGGGATTCTTTCGTCGATGGTCAATGCCCTGAGAAGTTTTTATCCGGAGCTTCAGGATCTTGAAGAAGAAATTAACATGACGGTGACCCGTTTGCTTTCCAAGATTCGAACGCTGGCGGCGATGTCGTATAAAATTTCAAGGGGTCATAAGGTGGTATACCCCAGACCCGATCTGGCCTATTGTGCCAACTTTTTAAACATGATGTTTGATTCACCGGTTAAACCTTACGAGATTGATGAAGATGTCGTCAACGCGTTGCGCGTATTCTGGATTCTGCATGCCGACCATGAGCAAAATTGCTCCACGTCGGCTGTGCGGCTGGTGGGCAGCGCCCGGGTAACACTTTATGCCGCAATTTCCGCCGGCATTGCCGCTCTATGGGGCCCGTTGCACGGAGGGGCCAACCAGGCGGTTATTGAAATGCTCAGCGATATTGCAGAAAATAAGAATATGGCCAGGGTCGTTGAACGGGCCAGGGACAAAAAGGATCCGTTCCGCTTGATGGGATTTGGTCACCGTGTTTATAAAACTTACGATCCACGGGCCAAAATTATGAAGAAAATGTGTGATTCGCTGTTAAACAAACTGAAAATATCAGACCCGCTGCTGGATATCGCCGAGGAACTTGAAGCGTTGGCGTTAAAAGATGATTATTTCATTGAACACAATCTGTATCCGAATGTCGATTTTTACAGCGGAATCGTTCTGCGGGCCATTGGCATACCCGCCAACATGTTTACCGTGATGTTTGCCATCGGCAGATTGCCGGGCTGGATCGCCCAATGGAAAGAAAGTATGGATGATCCCAACTGGAAGCTCGGCCGACCACGACAGATCTATACCGGCCCGACCCAAACAAAACTTGTTCCGATTGATGAAAGGTAGGTGTTGTTATTTATTTAATAAAAGTATGAAATTATAAAATTTTGAGATGCTGCTTTGTTGGATTTGTCTTAGCTATCCACAAAAAATGAGTTTTGCAGATTAATAGCCGAATGTTACAATTTCTTCCGCTTAGATATTACGATACGCTATATAAACAATTTTGACGAACTGATTTATATTTAAAATATTCGGACTTTTTAATTTTTACAATTTGATACATGGTTGAAAGTAGATAAGGGTCGCAAAGTGCACTCCTAAGGTTAGACCGGCGGCGAATGGATCAAGAACTGCACTTCCGTTGACGTTTCCAGTAAAAGTGGAATAAGACCAAAGGGAAATTCAACTCACGTGATCCAGTTATCAGGATGTAGGGATAGTCTTTGGCTAGTTGAGGGGCTGTTTCGTAGCATTCCGGGGGATAGCTGAATACCGGTAATGGGTCTAATCCGACCTCTTCCAGCAGGGATGCATATAACTCGAATTTGCCGGAAGGGGTGGGGTAACCCGGGTTTTTATCAGAGCGCAGCAGCCCTTTTTCGTGTTTATTCCAAATCTCAGGTGCCGGATAGAAACACGTTTCGATAAGCTTCTCAAAGTCAATGCCCAAGGGCTCCAATTTCCAGTCACAGAGTTCGCGCTCGGTTTCCCACGGCCATAAATCAGGATTACCCATCTTACGACACAAATCCCTGAAAATATAAAAATCCGACCTGCTTTCACCCACTGGTTCAATCACGGCCTGACCTGCAAATAGACCCATGTCAAAGGCATCATGAACCCAATCCCTCTCAAATGGTCTCTCATCCGAACCCAGGCACCGTCTATTCGTTAAGTTGTATGTGGAATTACATGTAAAAAACCTACATGAAGCTTCAACTCTGGTTATTTTTTTATCAATATAGCCTGTCCAATAATCAAAATTCAGTACGAGGTTGATTTTGCCAGATTTTAGGTAATCAGGGTGTACGGTATTGAAAACTAGCATAACCATTTTATAATTAAAGAGATTTTGTCTAATAACCATTAATTATTGGGGATAACTTGGCCAATTAGCCCCACATTTTTGGAGATAACTTTTTTCAACATATTGAATTTTCAGGCAATTCCTCTTTACAACTGCAATATTTTGGGGATAACTTCAATTTGATGCGATTTTATCTTATTGTTTTTATGATTAAAATAAGTATTGAGCAAGCTCTAATATCATTAAAACAATTAAACAATATTATAATTTAAACAAAAAATATAAATAATTAATGGAGGAAAAATATCTTGACACTGGCTATAATTACATGCAATTAGATATCTGAAATACTTTTCATCACGGGCTGAGCAATCCAAGGAAAGGAGTAATCATGCGTAATAATAAGGATTATTTCATAGTTGACTGTGAAGCACATGTCATGCCCTGGGAGTTTCGTAAGCACATCAGTTACTACCCTGGGAGTCAATATTTTTCAAAACCGGCTGAATCCCCCACAGGAAAGTGGTGGTACACCAATCCCATCACTAAAGAGAGACGTGAAAAACCCACAGATTGGACATTGCAGGGACTCATCGAGGCCATGAACCAGGCCGGGATCGATGTGGCCTGTATGTTGCGGGAATCATTCCTGCCACTCTCCTATAACGGTGTCCCCTGCTCCACAAACTACCATACCATTGAAGCGATGGAGAAATACCCGGACCGTATCATCGGATGTTCTAATGTGGGCCCCCATCTCAATCGGGGCGTTCAGAATGCCATTAAGGAACTGGAGATTCTTCATAAGGAATACGGATTCAAATGCACAAAGATCTACTCACCAGAGGATGGCGGTCCCTTCAATCATCCGGACATGTTCCCCTTTTATGAAAAGTGTGTGGAACTGGAAATTCCTGTCTTTTTCCACACCGGATTTGCAGTGGGCGGTCACATGGAGTATTGCCACCCCATCCTGTTAGACAACATCTGCCTCACCTTCCCGGAACTTAAAGTAGTTGCCTACCATTTTGGCTGGCCACAAACTGATACCTTGAATGCCATTGCGTGGAAGCATCGCAATGTATCCATCAGTATGAGCGGTTTGCTGGGGCCCTGGTTCTATGCTCCCGTGAAACTGGCCCACGTGGTAGGGTCTGTCATGAATGTCCTGGGAACGAGCGAGAGACTAATTTTCGGAACGGACTGGCCCGCATCTCCGGCCGATCTGTCCGTGCAGGCCGTCTTGAACCTTGAAGTCCCGGAAGAACTCCAGCAAGGGTGGGGATATCCGCCCATTACCGATGAGGACCGGGCGAATATGTTTGGCCTAAACTTGGCCAAAATGCTCCACATTGAAGTCCCTGAAAAATACACCAAGTAGAGTTCATTCTAATCAAATGAGCCAAACAAATCTGAATACCAAAGGCATCTCCAAGGATGAGAGGAATCTCACCTACTGGGTATACAGCAAGATCAAGGAGATGATGCTCCACTATCAGATTATTCCTGGGCAGCGGTTGGTTTTTATTGAACTGGCTCAAAGGTTAGGGGTCAGCAGGACGCCTGTAAATAACGCCCTGAGCATCCTGGCCAACGAAGGTTTCTTGGATTTTGTCCCCGATCAGGGTTACAGGGTTCACGAGATCACACTGGATGAGGCCGAATCCCTTTATGAAATAAGGGAGATGATGGAACTGGGGGCCATCGGTAAAGCCATTAGAAAGTCGACACTGGAAAAACTTGAGAAATTAGAAAAACAGAAGACCGAATATGAGAAAGCAGTGGTCCAACGGGTAAGTAGGGGAAGGTTTACGCTTGATCAAGAATTCCACGCCTCTATCATTAAGATGTCCGAGAACCTTTACCTGGCCGACTATTTTCGTGAAATCTTTCAAAGAACCTTTCTGCGCCATTCCATCGAGGGATTTCGGTCAGGCCGGGCCCAAGAGGTGGTCTTGGAACATAACAAAATTTTCCAAGCCATAAAATTAAAGGACGTGGAACGGGCTAAAGATCTGATCAAGTCCCATATCCACAGAGGAAAGGAGTACATTTTCTCCACCATATTCAAGTGAAATTAGAAATCCAAATCCTTCGGGTCTATGATTCGAAGGGCGCCGTGAGAGACATTTGGCCTTGTCTTAGAGAAATACTACGGAGTGTTGGAAAGTTCCACATAGATCCCATTTAAGATTCTGACGCTGAGATAGGATATGAATGATTAAGTAGCTCGCGGCGGATTATTTCAGTGTTTACCGTTACTCCATCGCTTCAGTACTGCAGAATAAGATCGAAAACTGCAATGCTTGGGACGGATATTCTATTCGTTTAAGAAAACAGAGGGATGACCAGGTCAATTGAACTCAAAGAAGGAATGGCCTATTATTTGGCCAAACTCACCTCACAGATTGGATCAAAATCCCCTTCTGAAGAGGCGTGTTCCCTTATCCGTCAACATATACTGGACGCCGTAGCCTCTGCTTTTATTGGATGCAAAAAAGAGACCTTTGTCAATCTCTGCAACCTTGCACCTAAGTTGGAAAAAGGATGTGTTTGGCCCGGCAGTGGGCCTCAAAGGATAGGTCGTCTGGATGCCGCAATGGTTTGGGCCTTTGCCGTTAATGCCTCTGTTTTTGAGGACGGCTCAAGGGAAGGGGCCTGTCATCCCGGTGCGGTGGTCGTGCCTACCATCATCGCCCTGTCAAGCGGAGTCAACTGGGAGCAAATCGACATGGCAACCATGGCCGGTTACGACATCATGGTAAGGATGGCGCGTGGCGGGAATCCGGCCTTTACGGCCAGGGGCTTTCATCCCACATCTCTCACCGCCCCTTTTGGTGCGGCTGCTGCCGCCTCTGTGCTTCTGGGACATGACATCCTCAAAACACAACATGCCCTATCCCTGGCAGCCATGGGCAGTGCCGGATTGATGTCTTCTTTCAAGGCGGGAGATTCCCAGCCCCTCCAAGTGGCCTGGGCCGTTCGATGCGGTCTTGCCTCTGCTCTAATGGCCGGAAAGGGTCAGGTAGGGTATCCGCGTATTATTGAAGAGGGCTTTTACCCAGCATATCTGGGACACGGTCCTGAACCTCCTCTGGACTATCCCCTTGACCAGGATTTTGCCATTTTGGGATCTTACCTGAAACCCTATCCCGGATGCAGGCATCTTCATCCATCCATCGATGCATTCAGTAAGATCGTTGATGAGGACCTGGTAAACCCTGAAAAGATTAAAGAAGCACACGTGGGGACTTACAGGGCCGCTGTTTTAACAGAGATTCAAACCTTAAATAATCGTGGAGATGCTTATTTCAACATCCCATATGCCCTATCGGCCAAGGCCTTATTGGGTAGAAACGATTACGACGCCTTTTCAAAAAGACATTACAAAAATAAGGCTCTTATCGCACTTATGAAAAAGATCAAGGTGGAAATCGACCCGGAGGTGGAAAAACGCTATCCCAAACAGAGAGGTGCCAATGTGGAAGTGCTGACACAGGACGGCAAAATCTATAAATCGAAGGTATCCTATCCATTGGGAGAGCCGGAAAATCCTCTGCCACTCACCGTAACCCTTGAAAAATTCCGGGTTGCCGCAGGGGATTACCTGTCTCACGAGAGCATGGACAGGATTGAAGGCCTTCTCAATGTCTCCGATCCTTTAGAACCTGCTAAGCGATTATTTGATGCCTTGAGTGGAGGCGGAATATGAAAACTGAAGATTGGAAAAAGTCACTCGCCTCAGATTATGAAACAAGGGGCAGAAGGAAAGCCACTTTTTATTCAGAATCCAAAATAGAGCTTGCCGATGTCTATGATCAGGATGATCTCAGGCAAACGGATTTCAATCCCCAACGGGATCTGGGACTGCCAGGTCAATTCCCCTATACGCGAGGGATCTACCCGGGCATGTACCGGGCCGATTTCTGGATGATGGGACAATACTCGGGGTTTGGGAATCCTGAAGCCACTAATGAAAGGTTTAAGTATCTGTTATCCAAGGGGCAGACTGCTTTGGCCTTAGCCCTGGATCTCCCCACCCAGTTGGGGATTGAATCGGATCATGATCTGGCCGACGGGGAAGTGGGGAAGGCGGGTGTGGCGATCAATTCCTTAAGAGATATGGAAGCCATTTTCGACGGTATTCCCCTCAACAAAGCCCGCCAGATATTTACCACGGCCAATGCCATCGGGCCCATCATGCTGGCCCTCTTTTTGGCATTGGGTGAAAAGCAAGGCTTGGGGTCTTCCGAATACACCATCGTGTTGCAGAATGACGTCCTTAAAGAATTTGTGGCCAGAGGGGCCTACATCTTTCCACCGTCGCCATCCCTAAAATTTTCTATTGATGCCGTTGAGTACTGTACCCGTCACCATTTGCACTTCAAACCCATTGTGATCTGCGGTTCCCATATGAGACAGGGCGGCGCTACAGCGATCCAGGAAGTGGCCTTCACGCTGGCCAATGCCCAGGCTTACATTGATGAAGCGGTGAGCCGGGGTCACCACGTCGATGAATTTGCACCTTCCATGGAATGTCAACTCTCCGTGCCCATGAACCTTTTTGAGGAGATCGCAAAATATCGCGCCTTTCGGCGGATGTGGGCCCGAATGATGAAAGAACGCTACAATGCGAGGAACCAGGAGAGTATGAAATGTTTCATCCGAGTCTACACAACAGGCTACACCATGACCGCCCAACAACCCCTCAACAACATCGTGCGCGTTACCATAGAGGCCCTCGCAGCTATACTTGGCGGTGCCCAGAGCCTTTCCTGCAATGCCATGGACGAGGCGGTTTGCATTCCTTCCCAAGAGGCTGCCCATGTGGCCCTGATGACACAGCACATCCTGGCAAATGAAACAGGCATTGCCGATGTTTCTGATCCACTCGGCGGCTCTTACTATATAGAATCTCTCACCAATGAGATCGAAAAAAGAGCACTTGAGCTTATGGAGGAGATTGCTCATAAAGGGGGGGCTGAGAAGGCTATAAAGGAGGGCTTTTATCAGCTGCTCAGCCGGCAGTCTGCCAGTGAGACCCAACAGCAGATCGAGAAAGGGGCGCGTATCATCGTTGGGTTGAATCGATTTCAAGAAGAGGACGAAAAAGTAAAGATTGAATGTTTCAAAGTGGATGAAGGCGCTCAGGAGCGGGTGATTCAGAGATTGCATCATCTTAAGGCAGAGCGTGACAATGAGGAGGTAAAAAAAGCACTTAACAAACTCGATCGAGAGGTGCGTCTTGGAAAAAATTCAGTACCCGCATTGCTTGAGTGTGTCAAGGCCTATGCAACGATTGCGGAAATGTGCCAGGTGCTTGGTCATATTTGGGGGCATTATCAAGAGGGATCCACATGGATATAAAAAGACCTGAAAGAATACCCCGGGTGGTGGTGGCGAAGATGGGGCTGGATGGACATAGCCGAGGGGCCATCGTGGTCGCGCACGGGCTGCGGCAGGCAGGGATGGAGGTGATTTATACCGGTATTAGGCAGACCCCCGTTTCGGTGGCCAGGGGAGCCATACAGGAGGGTGTGGATGTGATTGGCATATCTTCCATGGTGGGCGCCCATCTCTCCATTGTAAAAAAGCTGAGAGGCGAGTTGGGGGCGCTGAATGCCGCGGAAATACCCATAATTATTGGTGGCATTATTCCAGATGAGGACTATGATACGCTTCTGTCGCTGGGCGTAAGAAGGATTTTTACTCCCGGGGCAGAGGTTAGGGAAATCGTTGAATACATTCAGTCGGTTTTGAAGGGCCCTGCATGGACGCCCGAGGTGCCGGGAAGTTTAGCCGGCATAAAGATAAATCAACTTCGATTGTTGGGTATCAAATGTAAAAAGTGTGGACAGATATATTTTCCTTTGAGGAGAAACTGTCCGCGCTGTCCAGATGGAAGGGTTGAAGACCTTCCCTTAAGTGATAAAGGGATATTGCAGAGCTTCGTGGTGGCGTATGTGGCACCTCCGGGTTACGAGGTGCCCCACGCTCAGGGATATATTGACTTATTCGAAGATGGCCCGCGGATTTTTTCGTTGCTCACAGACTATGGAGATGGGTCAAAACTACGAGTCGGATGCGAGATGGGCTTAAAGATCGTCAAGCGTGGCACCGATGATGACAACAGAGTAATCGTAGGATATCGATTCACTCCCCTCCCCCAACCAGAAAATAAGGAGAAATAGGTTGAGAGAATCATATATCTTGGGGGTCTCCATGACCCGGTTTGGAAAGTATTTGGAGAGAAGTTTACAAGACTTGGCCTATGATCCGATCTGGACGGCTATACATGAATCGGATGTGGATCCCCATGACATTGATATCGCCTTTGTAGGTAATGCATATGCAGGTTTGATTACGGGACAGGAATCTGTCCGAGGCCAGGTCATAATGCGTGAGGCGGGTATCACAAAGATCCCTATAATCAACGTGGAAAATGCTTGCGCCTCCGGGTCAACGGCCTTCTACCTGGCCCACAGAGCGGTTGCCTCGGGACAAGCTGAGCTTGCCCTGGCCGTGGGGGTGGAAAAGCTATTTTGTGGGGATACGCGACAGAGTTTGAAGGTTCTCTCCACTTCCTCTGATCTGGATATAGAGGGGCGTATGGGCATACTCTTCGCCGGGATATATGCCATGCGCGTCCAAACACATATGAAAAACCACGGGCTGACAAGGGAACAACTTGCCATGGTCGCCGTCAAAAACCACGATCACGGGGCTTTAAACCCCCATGCCCAGTACCGGGACAGGGTTACGGTGGAAGAGGTTCTAAATTCAAGAATGATTGCCGATCCCATCACTCTGCTCATGACCTGCCCCCTGGGAGACGGTGCGGCGGCCCTTCTTGTGGGAACAAAAGAGATGGCTCTCAGGATGGGAAAGAGACCGATCAGGATTGCTTCAAGTGTCCTGGGAAGTTTCGATTTTACGAGGAAAGGGGAGCCAACCATCGCTTGCCGCGTTTCCAAGAAGGCTTACGATGAGGCTGGCGTAACACCCCAACATATTCAAGTAGCAGAGGTTCACGATGCAGTAGCTCCAATAGAACTTTATCTTTATGAGGAGTTGGGATTCTGCGGGCAGGGGGAGAGCGGTCGCATGATCGATAGACGCGAGACCTGGTTCGATGGAAAATTGCCGGTGAACACCTCCGGTGGACTAACCGCAAAAGGCCATCCGGCTGGGGCCACCGGCTTGGCCCAGGTGGCTGAAATTGTCTGGCAGATGCGTGGGGAGGCGGAAGAACGGCAAATCAATCCCATTCCCAATGTGGGTTTGGCGGAAAACGGCGGAGGAAATATGGGTGGGGAAACGGCTGTTGTGGCTGTCCACATACTAAGAGGACACTAAAAAAACAATGAGGTCTCAAGGCACAAGGAGCAGGGGGTAAGGAAGAGATGGCCCGGTTCATGAACGCTGGATATCTAATCACAAGAAGTGCGCAATATTTTCCTGATAGAACAGCTTTTGTCATCGAAGGGGAATCCAAATCCTTCCGCCATCTGAACATACGGGTGAACAAGCTCGCCAATGAGCTGCTTTTGCTTGGTCTGAAAAAAGGAGATAGGGTGGGCCTCCTTTTTCACAATAGCTTTCCCTATCTTGAATCATACCTGGCTCTTTACAAGGCGGGTCTGGTCTGGGTGCGTTTGAACGCCCGCCTTGCACCCTCTGAGATCAGGAGAATGATTCAAGATTCAGAAACACTGGCTCTGATTCATGGACCCGAGTTCGCGGAGGTGGCCGAGGAGGTTTCCGCGGAACTCCAATGGATCATTCATTCTGGTGATGGAGATGGGCTCGACTACGAGGAATGCTTACAAAAAGGATCTGAGCAGGAACCGGAGACCGACGTCTACCTGGATGATCTTTGCGATATCTGGTACACCTCTGGGACCACTGGCTCTCCCAAGGGCATCATGCTGACCCACAGGAACATTATATCATGCACCCAGTTCCTACTTTCCGATGTCTATGACATTACCAGTAAGGATCAGTTTCTAACGGCCGGTGCCTTGAGTCATGCCGGGTCTGTAAGGGTTTTACCCTTTGTCATTCGCGGGGCCGTATGCCACCTTCACCGACATTTTGATCCGCTGAAAATACTTCATGAGACAGAGACATTGAAGATTACGGACTGGGCTGTTGTTCCCACGATGCTCATAGCCATCATGGACCATCCAGAATTTTCGCGTTTCGATTTGAGTTCCCTGAAAAGAATCACCTATGCCGGATCCCCTCTACCCGTTGAGAGAATTAAGGAGGCTGTTGAAAAATTCGGACCGATTCTGGATCAGTCATACGGTCAGGCCGAGTCCATCATCACCATCACCCATCTCCCAAAGGAGGAGCATAAAATTGATGGTGATCCCACCCGTGAGAAGCGTTTAGCCTCAGCAGGGAGAGAGTATCCGGGTGTACAGATTCAAATCGTAGATGATAACGATAACATTCTCGGACCGGGGGAGATCGGTGAAGTGATCACGCGTTCTGATCTGCTCATGCGCGGGTACTGGAATCAACCCCACAAAACGGAAGAGGCCCTCAGGGGCGGCTGGCTTCACACCGGTGATATCGGTTATATGGATGGAGATGGTTATCTCTATCTGCTCGATAGAAAGCATGACAGGATTATCACCGGCGGCCTCAATGTCTTCCCAAGGGAGCTGGAAGAGGTGATTTCCACACATCCAGCCGTGGCGCAGGTGGCGGTGTTTGGTGTTGAAGATCCGTTCTGGGGAGAGGCGGTCACGGCGACTGTGGTGCTTAGGAAAGGGGCTGAAGCCGGGGAAGATGAATTGATGGCCTTTTGCAAAGACCGCTTGGCAGGCTATAAAAGGCCGAAGAAATTCCATTACTTGAAAGACCTACCGAAAAATCAGTATGGCAAGGTATTACGAAAAGACCTGAAGAAAAAGTTTAGGGGGATAAAACAGGGCGTTTCATGAATTCCGGAAGGACGTTCCAAGTATGTAACCTTTAGCTGAGGATTTAAAAATGAGTAAAGACCATCTCTTGCTTCTGCACGGTGCATTGGGGGCTAAGTCTCAATTTACCTTCTTGATACCGCTCCTTGAAAATAAATTTCATATTCACGCACTGGATTTTGAGGGGCATGGAAGTTCTCCCATGAGGAAAAGGCCTTTTAAGGAGGTCCATTTCGCAGAAAACGTAATGGAATATCTGGATGAAATTTCTCTGAGTCATGTCAACATTTTCGGTTATAGCATGGGCGGGAAAGTCGGATTATTCCTGGCAAAAACATATCCTGAAAGAATCAATAAAGTTTTCACATTTGCAACAAAATTCTTATGGACACCTGAATCAGTGGATAGTGAGACATCTTCCCTAGACGCTGAAAAGATTTCAGAAAAAGTGCCCCATTTTGCCAGGATGCTGGAAGAAATGCATGCTGCGTCAGGATGGAGGAATGTTTTGCAAAAAACGAAGGAAATGATGCTTACTATAGTCACAGAGAGCAGCCCGACAATCGGGGAGATGGATCAGATTCAGCAGGAGGTGAGAGTAACTGTTGGAGATAAAGATAGCCTGGTAAGCATTGAAGAAACCGTTAAGGCCTATCGATCACTGCCAAAGGGACAACTTCAAATCTTTCCTAAAACGCCACATCCCATCGAAAAAGTTCCACTGGCTCATTTGGCGCATTCATTGGTGGAGTTTTTTAATGGCTAAAGGGGCTGGGCATTACCTAATTCAATCCAGTCTAATCCATTTATAAAGGGAGGCAAAGGATGAGCAAAAAACCAAAACTGCTGGCCAAACCGGGTAAGATCGGCACCATGGAACTCAGGAACAGACTCGTTATACCTGCCATGTGTACCAACTATACGTATCAGGGCCACTTAACGGATCAAGCGGTCTATTATTACGGTCTGCGGGCTCAAGGTGGGGCTGGTTTAATCATCATTGAGGCCTCTGCGATTGATTATCCCATAGCGCGATCGGTTTTAAATTGTGCGGTCTCTGAGGACAAATATATTCTCACATTAAAAAAATTGACCAATGAAATACACAAACATGGAACAAAGGTGGCCCTGCAAATCATGCACTCAGGAAGACAGACCAGTGCGGAAGTCTGCGGTTCGCAGCCTGTGTCCTGTTCCGGTACCGGGAGTGCCCAGGTGTTATATGATCAGCCCCGTGCGCTGACCCTATTTGAATGTAAGAACGCCATTAGGCAATTTGGTGATGGTGCCCTGAGGGCCCAAAAAGCGGGCTTTGACGCCGTGGAGGTTCATTATGCCCATGGATATCTGGGCAGTGCATTTCTTTCTCCAACCCTGAATACAAGGACAGACGAGTACGGAGGGATGGAAGGGGGAATCAAGTTCTGTGGCGAGGTGATTGAAGAAATAAAGAATCGCTGCGGTCAGGACTATCCGGTCCTGGTAAGAATTAACGGTGATGACTATCATCCTTCCGGAGGCGTGACCCATATTGATGCAAGGATGATTTCCGTGGCCCTGGAAAAGGCTGGTGTGGACTGTATCAACATTTCCTCCGGCTTAAGGGAATCGGACCACAATCTTCACGATCAGAGCATGGCCTCTCCCAGGGGTTCCTGGGTGTATCTGGCCGAAGGCGTGAAGAAGGCGGTGAAAATTCCTGTGATGGTGGCCAAAAGAATCTCTGAAGACATGGTGGAAGATATTCTCGAAAAGGGACAAACGGACTTTGTCTGCATAGGAAGACCCAATATCACAGATCCAGAGTATGGCAATAAACTCCTTGCAGGAAAGGCAGAGGCGATCCTACCCTGTATATGGTGCGCCCAGGGTTGTTTTGATGTGCTGTGGATGCTTGCTCCCACCACCTGCCTGGTCAACCCTGCAGCCGGGCGCATGGATGAAAGGTCCATTGACAAGCTGGAAAAAGCCCCTAAGAGCAAAAAGGTGCTGGTTGTGGGCGGTGGCCCGTCGGGTTGTGAGGCAGCCCTTGTGGCGGCCAAAAGAGGGCATGCGGTCAGCCTTTACGATAAGAAGGAGAGACTGGGAGGAGCCTACAGGTTGGTGGCCCGTTCTCAGATCAAATCAGAGGTGGAGCGCCTCTTTACCTATTTTGAGCGGGCCTTACCCAAGGCAGGGGTGCAAGTGCACTTGAACACCGAAGTCACGCCCAAAATGATTGAAACGTTAAAACCCGATGTAGCGCTGATCGCAGTAGGCGCTGATCCAAAGAGGCCGGCAAAAATGAGTGGAATCAAAGGTCCAAACGTGGTGTCAGCGGAAGAGGTAATGAGTGGTCAAGCTGAAGTGGGGGATCGAGTCGCCATCTGGACCTGCAGCTACCACTGCAGATATACCTGTGGAGCCAAGATTGAACCCATAGCTGGAGATCCGACGAATGCCAACTCCCACAATAGCTATGCTTGCGCCGCAGGATACGGGGCCACGGATACGGCCGAACACTTGGCTTCTCAGGGCAAACTGGTGAGTATTGTCACTGAGAGAGAGACTGCTGTGCCAGGTATGGGATACACCTCAAGAAATTATCTCTTCAAGCGATTCTATCGTGAAAACGTTCGGGTCTGTGGAAATGTGAAAGTCAAAAAGATCACTGAGGAAGGAATTATCTTAGAGAAAGCTGGGATCACGTTCTTGCTCGATGCGGATACCATCATTGTTAGTGTGGGGGCAAGTCCCAGAAGGGATTTGGCCAAGGCCCTAAGGGGAAAAGTGCCTGAAATTTACAAATTGGGTGACTGCGACAAGATTGGCAACGCCATGGCGGCCATTGCATCGGCTTATGATGTGGCGATGAAAATTTAAGGGAATAGGCCTGTTCTGCCCCTCATAGGGGGATGCTTGACCGGCGTTGTCACCGATGACTGGCTCTGCTTAAAGTTATATCTGATTCGGGCATGGCCTCACAGGTGAATAGGTGAAGGAGGGGTAGCTTCAAAAGAGAAAATAGATCCAAAAAGAAAGGGTCATTCCAGTTCAAAAGAAGATAACGATAGTTTTTCATTGCCACATGGTGGTATTAGCTGTCAAGATAATTTATCATTTTTATAGATCCAATCTTGGAGGGATAGAATTATGAATTACCATTAAATAGGTATTGCAAAAGAGGTGATGAGTGGTTTGGGTTTAATGGAAGGTATACATAATTCGAGAAACTACCATAATATTGCGGTTGCTTCTCATTGAGCAAAAGTGCTGATTGCCAGAAACACAAATATCACCCAAGTACAGATACATTGAGAGACTGTCGAAAAAGTCCAAAAATGGCGATTTTAGCAATTTCGCGTTCAATAAAATCAATGACTTACGAGCATCAAATTCACCGATTTAAGGTTCTTCGACAGTCTCTGAGAGTATCACAATTTTGGCAATTTTACAGATATGAAACGGATATCACAAGAGTTTTCAAATTGTGGATTACAAAATGACAAATATACAAAAAATCAGCCAATCGAAAATTGTGTCTTCCGTGCCTGCATCGAATCTTTAAGAACACGCGAAAATTTAGGATTGGCGAACGGAAGATGCAAAGTATCTCGATGATGGGTTCATAGCCGATATATACAGTTTTTTAGATTATTGGATATGACCACGCAATCTAAAATATATGATGATTCTTTCTCAGCAGTAAATCTTTCAAAGTCAGCTCCGATTAAAGATAAAACAATACCATTTCTTCAGAAAAGCAAAAGGCCGAAAATTCATACTGTTTGTAAACTTTATGTTGAAATAAAAAATATAGATCTGGTTGTGAGATATTTATTGTGTCTGAATGCGGGCATACGGTTTGCTTAATGCTTTTTAGCCACTTCCACCATGGCCAGAAGATTTTCCAGGGGCGTTTCGGGCGCTACCGTGCAGCCTGGAGCCAGAATGCGGATACCGTCGGCGATAGTTCTTTCGCATTCTTGGATGACGGTATTGGCATCCTTTAAATAGAGCGTTTCAGCGGTATCGACACCCCCCATTAAAATGATGTCGGGGCCACATTTCTCGCGGGCAAGTTTGCTGCTGGCTTTAGGCTCTATGCTCAGAACATCGGCTCCGGTCTGGCCCATCCAAGTCACAATTTTATCCACATTGCCACAAATATGAAGAATCTTGGGGACCGATATCGCCTCGAATTGCTTCCGCTGGTACTCCAATTCATAATCCTTGTAAGTATGGGGAGAAACCATCATGGGAGATGCGGTCATATCTTCACAGCAGATGATATCTGCGCCCGCATCGATAAGCGCCAGGGCCAGGCTGGTTCCTGCCTTTTCCGCCACTTCAAGAAACGGTCGCATTTTCTCAGGTGTCTGGAGACTTGCTTTTAAAAGCGGCACCATGTCGAGCAGGGCGGCCGCAATGGTAAACGGGCCGATGATACCCCCCACTACGGGCACCCCGTCACCCAGCTCTTTTTTGAGGATTCGGACCGCTTTGAGTAATTCCGGAATTTTACCCCGCGATAAAAAATCATCAGGAAAATCGATGGAATCGTCCAGTTTATACGGTGGTGGATGGCCGATGCCCGGAATGCCTTCGATACCTTCCACCGCACGTCCAGGCTTTATTATACAGCCTAACGCCTCGGCCTCAAATGTCTGGGAAAAGGGCACCCGGACCGCATCAAAGCCCAGCACGGTATAGGCGGCCTGGGCCTGTTTGGCCATAACCTCACCATTTTCATGGCCTTCCGGCCAGAAGGCTTGTACTTTTTCCATTTGCCCATAGGTAACGGTTGAATTGGCCGCGAAACAGGGCATCCGGTCCGGCTTTTGATGGTTCAGCACGCACAATACACGTTCTCTGGCATTCATTTAGATCTTATCCCTTCCAAAAAATAGCGGGAAGCGTTCTATCCAGAAGGAAGGTGCTCCCCAGATAACACGGGTGACTCTGTTTTCTTCCATTAGGATCCTTGCCCTTTAGGCAAAAAATTATAAGAAAATTCAGACACGCGGCTATATGCTCTAAAGACCTCAGGCCTCAAAGTCTTTATGTTTCAAAGTTGCCTCGGCCTTCGAACGAATCTCTTCCAGCGTCTTGCGCACATCTGCGTGCAAGGGGGCCGGTTCATGGGTTTTGAGAATCTCGCGGGCCTTGTCGGTGACCATCCGGCCCCAGTCCTTTTTCCCTTTCTGGGTCCAGCCTGCCAGGCTGTCGCGGTTGCATAGATTAGGGATCCAGTGCTCTTGTCTGAAGAATTTCATGGTCTGCTCTGCGGACAGGAATTCTCCTCCGGGCCCCACCTGTCGAATTACGTCCAGGCCGATATGGGTATCATCGAGTTCAAAGCCGCGCATCAGTCGTTTGACATAACTAATGATTTCAGCACACATCACCAGCCCGCCGGGATGACCGATCAGGCCTTGTCCCAGATAGGCGATGTCGTGCACCAGATTGGCACCGTGCAAGGCATCGGCCATGATGGAGATGCTCCACTCCATGCCGGCTTGTTGATCCAGGCAGTTGGCGTCGCTGACTCCCGCGGTCCCCCACATGGGCAATCCGTAATAGTGGTATAAATCGGCGCATGCAGAGAGAGCCAGGCGATATTCCGGACAGCCGTAAACACAGGTGGAGGTGCGCATATCTATCGTGGACGTGCCGAACCCCGATATGATGGGTGCACCTTTGGCCCTCAACTGGTGCATCACCAGACCGCTCAGCGCCTCGGCATTGCCTACGGTGATCGCGCCGGCCAGGGTCACCGGCGCACTGGCGCCGGACATCATGCCTGGCGTGTAGGTGACCGGGACGCCGTTGTCGGCGCAGAAAAACAGTTTCTTAACGGCCCCGGTGGTATGGGTCAGGGGCGTTAGCGGCTCAGAGTAATGGATTTGGATAGGTTTTTCCCGTAAAACGTCCGGACCGCCGACCACTTCGGCGGCCATTTCATTAATCAGGGCGATGTCGTCCAGTCCGGCAGCGGTGAAGAAAATCGGTTTGATAGAGTTTTCCAGTTCGGCTTTGAATGAATCCAGATACATCAGGTTGGTGTGGGAGTCATGGGGCAGCGCATAGGAGCCGATAAAATCGATATCTTCAAGCGCGTCGGCGATACGGGCCGCATTGGCCACATCCGTGAGCCGCGATTCCCTGAGTTCCCCCGTATCCAAATCGTACGTCTGGATTAAATCGGTTCCCATCCCGAAATGAACGCGGCGATCCTCAAGACGCATGGCCTCTTGGCCCAACCGGTTGTATAAGATAATACGAGACGGCGCGCTCGAGATGGCCTCTTCCACCAGCCAGTTTGGGATTTTGACCAGATTGTCCTCTTTTACCCGGCAGCCCGCATCCTCCAGCATGTGCACTGCCTCGGGCATCATTACGCGTACACCCACCGACTCCAGAAGCTCCAGTGTCGCATGGTGTATTTTTTTGATCTGTTCCGCCGACAACAAATGATAAGTCGGCACACATCGGGATTTAAATCCGGTGTGCATATTTATTCCTTTTCTCTTATCTTTGCGGCATACAATTCAACGTGCTTCCCCATTGCGCACCTTGCCCCCTGCGGATCTTTTTGTTCACACAGCCCCCTAAAGCGCAGCACTCAACGAGTAAATGTATTGATGATTTGTTTATAATATATTAATAGCCTTAAACAAGTTCTGATACCAATGGTTTAACACAATGTTTTTCAGATCTTGCGCGTCTTCAAGGCGAATCGCTTAAAAAAGGTTCGTTATTATTGATTCTACTAATTCCAACGATGGTTACGTAAATAATAAGGAGGTGTAATAATGTCATTTAAAGCGCTTTGCCAGGCTGTAGAATCCGGCAACACCAGTGAGGCTGAAGACATAACACGCAAACTTCTGGACGAGGGTAAAGAGCCTCTAGAGATGATTGCAGCGCTCACAGAGACGATGAATAAGCTTGGAGAGCTGTTCGCGCGTTTGGAAATATTTCTTCCCCAATTGATACTATCAGGGGAGGCCTTAAAAGCTGTGGTCGATATTCTGCGCCCCAAAATAATGGAGACTGGGGAACAGGAAGCCCCCAAAGGCAAGGTTGTTATCGGTGTTGTCAAAGGCGATCTTCATGAAATCGGAAAGAATATCGTGAAATTGATGCTCGAAACCAACGGATTCGAGGTAAAGGACCTGGGATACGACGTGGATTCACTCACCTTTATCAAAGAGGCCGAGGCCATGGGAGCAGATATCATCGGGGCGTCATCTCTGATGACTACCACCATGCCGGGACAGAAGGAAATCATAGAACTCTTAAAAGACAAGGGAATCAGAGACCGGTACAAAGTGGTTATCGGTGGCGCACCCACAGGCAAGGAATGGGCGGACCAAATCGGTGCAGACCTGTGGTGTGAGGAAGCCAGCTCAGCGCCCCGGATGATGGCCGAGCTTTTGGGCAAGTAAACAAGATGGGCCTTAATCCAAAAGGTTATGTTTCCATCGAACGAGAAATTCCAAAATGTTGTAACTAAGGAGGAAAATTATGTCTACCCCGTATCGTCTCTGGGAAATTTTACAGCGATCCAATACAGGTCCATATTACGATGAAGATGATTTCTTGCCAAAAATATTTACACCGAAGCTGCAGGACGTCATAAAAAAATATGAGATAACCTATGATCCCAAAACTCCGGTGCCGACAGACGACGATCTGGCGGACAGGGTGTGGCAGGCCGGCTGGGAGTTATTCCGTGAGGTGGGCCTTTACAACACAGACACCCACCGGATCATTCAGATCTCTGACGATGAAATCAAAGAAGCGCTCTATATGACGACGGGGGCATACTGGGTCGGCGCCGGAAAAGACGCTGTGTTATGGAAGCACCGCCAGGTGGAGGATCGCGAGCCGCCATTTTGCATCTTCAGCCCGGACATAACCTGTGATGAAAATCTGCACCACTCCGTGTGCCTCGCCTATCTCAAGGAGCCGCTTCTGGATGGTTTTTGTGCCCCAATCCTGGAGGACTCAATCGGCCAGAAAATCTCATCGGGCTCACCTACTGAAATCAACGGGTGTACCCAGCACATATATAATCTTCGATTGGCGGCAAAGCAAGTCGGCCGGCCTGGTGTTTTTTTTGTTGCTGTCGGGACCGCTGAGCACGACACCGGTCAGATTGCCGTATCTGACAACGAGTGGGGGGTGCGAACCACCGATTCTCGACTCGTCGGAACGCTAACCGAGTTTAAAACGGCGAATACGCTGCTGAACCGGGTAACCCACTACGCGCAATATGGATGTTATACCGGCAACCTTACAGGCCCCATCTACGGGGGCTGGTGTATGGGTTCGGAGGGGGTTGCCGTTACCCTGGTGGCTTACAGTCTCAGCGGCCTGTGCATCCATGGTGCGATCTACAACCAGCATTTTCCTTTTCACCTGCATTGGGGCTCCAATACCACCAGAGAGCTCCTTTGGCCGATCAGCGTGGCCGGACAGGCCATGGCGCGCAACAGCAAGCTCCTGCATACCTCCAACGGATTTGCAAACGCAGGCCCCATGACGGAAATGGTCTTATACGAAACCGCCTGTCATGCCCTCGTCAGCACAGTATCAGGATGGCACCTGTGGGAAATGGCCTCGGCTCGTAATAAATATAGAAATCGGGCAACCCCGATGGAGGCCCGCATCGGTATGGAAGTCGGCCATGCCGTTGCAGGTCAGGGAATGACAAGAGAGCAGGCCAACGAGCTGGCCCTGAGGCTATTGTCAAAATATGAGGACAAGGCAGCCGATGCCCCCATGGGCAAAGAATACCCGGAATGCTACGACGTGGCCACGGCGCTGCCGACCCCGGAGCATTTTGATATGTACCGTCGCGTCAAGGATGAGCTGGCTGAAATAGGTATCGAATTCCCATACTAACGGTTATGGCTTAATGGCGGGTGATATGAAATGGATCTATTCAATCATAAGCCTAAGAAAGTTTGCCACAGAAAACAAAAATTTCTTTTCCAATGAATTGATTGTCCGATATGTCTATTGGAATGTCCCAATCATACCAAAAAATCTGGTTAAAGCTGAAGCGTTCTCCGGTGATGGATGTCACCAAATTCCTGATGGTGGTGGCAGTACTCATCTGGGTTATGGCTCGCGGCACGCAGCAACTCGGTTATAACTGGCAATGGTACCAGATTCCCAAATATATCTTTCAGTTTCAGGATGGTGAATTTTCTTTTGGGCCCCTTCTGTTCGGGTTGTCCATGACGTTTCGTATTACCGCCTGGGGTCTTGTATTGTCTATGACCATCGGATTGGTGACCGCGCTTTTACGGCTATCCAATTCTTTTTTTGCCAGGATCGTTGCCAGAGGATATCTGGAGCTCATCCGCAACACACCGCTTCTTGTTCAAATCTTTTTCCTTTACTTCGTCCTGGCACCCATCTTCGGCTTCAGCCGCTTTTTTGCAGGCGTCCTCGCGCTGAGTCTTTTCGAAGGTGCCTACGCCTCGGAAATTTTTCGCGCGGGCATCGTGTCCATTCACAAAGGCCAGTGGGAAGCCTCGCACAGCCTGGGTCTGAACATATTTGACACCTACCGCTGCATCATCCTGCCACAAGCGATCCGGCGTATTCTCCCTCCGCTTACCAGCCAGGCAATATCACTGATCAAAGACTCGGCCCTTGTCAGTACGATCGCTATTTATGATTTGACCATGGAAGGCAGGGCAGTTATCGCTGAAACATTTCTGACATTTGAGATCTGGTTCACAATTGCTTTCATGTACCTCATTATTACGATAACGCTGTCTATTGTTGTCAATGTTTTGGAAAATCGGTTTCGAATTCAGACCTGAGGCGACAAGGAGGATCTGTCTGTGCAAGAAAAGAAACTGGGTGATTATATGGTGACGGTGGATAAGATCAGCAAAACATTTCCCAACGGCGTTTGTGCCTTGCGTGATTTTTCCACCAGAATACGCCGCAGTGAGGTGGTGGTCATCATCGGCCCTTCCGGTTCGGGAAAATCCACGTTTCTGCGTTGCCTCAACGGATTGGAAGAGATCGATAGCGGTTCCATCGTTATTGACGGGACTCCGCTCGACGAAAACAAAAAAAATAGACTGGAGATCCGCAAAGAAGTCGGCATGGTTTTCCAGTCGTTCAATCTGTTTCCCCATAAAACCGTGCTCGGAAACATAATACTGGCTCCCGGGCTGGTGCGTAAAAAGAGCAAGGATGAGGTCATGAAGATGGCTATGGACCTCCTGATGAAAGTTAATATTCCGGAAAAAGCTGACAGTTACCCTTCTCAGCTGAGCGGAGGCCAGCAGCAGCGGGTTGCGATTGCCAGGGCACTGGCAATGCGTCCGAAAGTAATGATGTTCGATGAGGCCACATCCGCTCTGGATCCTGAAATGATTGGTGAAGTTTTGGACGTTATGAAAAACCTCGCCAGAGAAGGAATGACCATGATCGTGGTAACTCATGAAATGGGCTTTGCCCGTGAGGTCAGCGACCGGGTGATCTTTATGGAAGACGGTTGCATTGTCGAAGAAGGAACGGCAGAGCATTTTTTCTCAAACCCCCAGAAAGAGCGGACCAAGCTTTTTCTCAGCCAGATTTTGTAGAAGTGGTTTTGAAACCACTTCTAAGGATAAGCGATGAAAGGGGGTGATGTTTCAGGCCGAATAGATTCAAACTTCAATTTGCTGTTATTTGTTATTCGTTAATAGTGATTCGTTAGTTATTTAAAAAAGGAGGGAATGATGAGAAAACAATTCTTCGTTTCAGCAATTGTACTTGTATGTGTTTTCGTTCTCAGTTTGGCTGCCAGCACTTCTGCAGGGGAGATCCAGAGAAAGCTGGTCGCAGAAAGCGCCGTCGAACAGATCGCAAAACGCGGTGCCATGAAGGTGGGGATGGACGTTTTCGTGCCCTGGGCCATGAAAGATAAAAAGGGGGAATTAATCGGCTTTGAGATCGATATCGCCAAAAAACTGGCAGAGGACATGGGTGTCAAAGTAGAGTTTATACCTACGAAATGGTCCGGAATTATCCCCGCCCTGATTACCGGCAAGTTTGATGTGCTTATCGGCGGAATGACAATTACGACCCAGCGTAACCTGAAGGTCAATTTCACAAGGCCTTATTACTATACCGAGCAGGGATTAATGGCGCATAAAAAGAAAGCTGCGGGCTTTAAGGTCTCCGACTTCAACCGCTCGGATGTCACCATCGCCGCCAGATTGGGGTCAACGGCCGCCATTGCTGCAAAGCAGCGGTTTCCAAAAGCAAAACTCCGCCTCTTTGATGACGAACCCGCGGCTGTCCAGGAGCTGCGCAATGGTAATGTGCACGCCATGGTTTCGGCTCAACCGCTGCCGTCAAGCATGGCCATCGAATATCCCGATACGATCATGGTTTATGACGAAGTGATGATGCTTGAGGCGATCGGCATCGGCGTTCGCAAGGGCGACAGCGACACCCTCAACCTGATCAACAACTGGATTGAGATTAACCGAAACAACGGCTGGATTCAGAGCAGATACGCATACTGGTTCAAATCAAAGGACTGGAAGAGTCTGATTGAATAGGTTTTAGTGTTATATCCCACAAAAATGATGCAAAAGTCGTGTGGTATATTTTCGTTCAGTTGAGATCTTTAAACAACACAATGTCTATGGTTTCAGGTGTCAGTGTTCAGGTGTCAGCATTTTGGCCGATAGCTTCTCGCTTGTGCCTGCTGGCCGGTGGCCAAGGGCCTGACACCTGACACCCGAAACCTGAAACCTAAAATAAAGCCGTGTTTTGTAAATTACTTGCGGGACACAACACTAGTTATCTGTTATTTCTTGAAAGGGAACTAAGAGAAATACGGTGCTGCAAAAGAAAAGCAAAATTACAACCCTTGACGTTCTCGTATTGCTCACCCTTCTCGGGGGGCTGGCATATGTTGTTTATCAGGTCAAGGTCAAACTCAACTATAACTGGCAATGGGGAATCATCCCCCAGTATCTCTTTCGCTACGATGCTGAATCCGGAAAGTGGGTATCCAACTACCTGATCCATGGCCTAATGACCACCCTGCGGTTGAGTTTCTGGGGCACCCTGCTGGCCACCATCCTCGGCACGCTGATGGGACTGCTGCGGGTCAGCAAAAGCCTATTTCACAGAATGATCGCGCGCTCATATGTTGAGCTCATGCGCAACCTTCCGCCACTGGTCATCATCTTCATTTTCTATTTTTTTATTAGCGACCAGATAATGCCGGTCATCGGCATTGACGATTTTCTCAGATCCAGTTCTCCAGGAACACAACGACTCTTTGAGGTGCTCTTTTCACCGCCGCAATTTGCGTCTGCATTCATCGCCGCCCTCTTCACACTGGCTATTTTCGAAGGCGCCTATATCACAGAGATCGTGCGAGCAGGTATCGAGTCTGTGGAGAAAGGGCAATGGGAGGCATCCCATGCCCTGGGTCTGTCAAAATATCATAACATGCGCCATATTATTCTGCCCCAGGCGATGCA
>Ga0255055_10000842_pt1 | contig 23460 bp, 28 predicted proteins | sample JV7_2_27_MG_FD_188633 | JGI IMG/M metagenome (GOLD analysis project Ga0255055, IMG submission 188633) | Seawater microbial communities from Jervis Inlet, British Columbia, Canada - JV7_2_27 | ecosystem: Environmental > Aquatic > Marine > Inlet | place: Canada: British Columbia | collected...
ATTTTTTTCTTTTTTTATTGTTTATTTTTTTTTTTTCATGTGATCTTGAATTTATTGTTGTGTATGTTAAAAAATATTACACATTATAAAAAATTAAAAAAAATATTATTTTTTAATGGCTAACAAATGAACTTGTTAAAACCTGGGAGTATATTTTGCATTTAACTTCTTCTATTGCTAATTTTTTGTTGTAAGTCATGATTTTTTCCTCCATTTTGTTTTTTTATTCTATTTTTTAATGTTATTTTTTTGTTTCTAATAAACATATTATTTTGATCCTATTTAAATGTTTACACAATTTATACACACTGATGTGGATCAATACCATCAAAAATTAAAATCTCTGATCTCGCAAAGTGCTTTAAAAGAAGGGATATACGCAATAGAACAAAAATTAAGACTACATTTATATACTATCATGACAAAAGAAGAATTATTAAAAATTTATCAAATTAAATTTATAATATTATCATATTAGAGTTTAGAATTGCTCATAATAGAATCTAGTATCACAAAATCTACTGAGAAGACACAGTAGAAGATAAATAATTATTTACATTTTCAACTAATATAGAAAAAGCTTTTAAGTGAAATTAATGGGTAAGCAAGTATTTTATCAAGCAGAATCGTTAGGTTTAACAAAACTCCCATTCACGACACTTTATGCCCAACCAAGGCATATGAGAACGCTTGCTTCTAAATTTAAGCCTGATATTGTTGATAGAATTAGAGATCTTATGAAACAGTATGACTCTTCTTTTATTGAGGATAGTACTGGAGGGGGGAGAAACAGTACTTTTTATCTATTAGCCCCTCAAGCTAATTTGTATGTAGAAGTTAATGATAGAATGGCAACAGCAACAGGACCAGGGTGGACAGCTCACAAACGAGTTAGCCAAATTAAAATCTTTAGTAATAATAAGAGTTACATTCGCGAAATTGCCCATATTCTAAACAAAATATGGGATAACGAGATTCTAAAACATATTAACTGGGAGAAGATTGAAAAAAAATATGATGTTAAAAGAGAGGATGCTATTATTGTTTGGAAAAACTTCATTGCTAATTAGGCACGTTAGTTAGAATCTGACAAGCGGAAATGCGAGGAATTGTTTCTTTATTAAGGTTTAATAATAATAAGATAATTTGTGAAATACATTTAAATATAATATAGATAAATTGTATATCATTAAAAAACAAACGAGAAATGTGAGAATATGGTAGATATTTATATTATTCGTGGTGGTTTTTTCGGGTGGGAATTTACGCTTAAACTTCTTTATGTTATACTTGGACTTATCCTCTGCATTTATGATTGGAAGAAAAACAATCGAAAAGATTACTTCTGGGTACTTATATTTGGGACACTGTTGTATGTTGGATCTGAAGTAATGTTATTTTTATTTGAAGGGAGGATTATGCAGGAAAAATTTTTATTTGGTATAAATGTTACGTCCTTGCATTGGCTAACAATTCCTCTATTGGCTGTAGCAGACGTCGTAGTAATAGCAATTATCGCAATTTTCTTCGCTGATAGATTAAGGAACCCTGAAACGCGGAAAAAGTGGGGAATTATTTTTATAATTTGGGTTGTAGGGAGAGATGTAATACCTTATATAATTCTTGTTGGTTTAGGGTATAACTTTACCAATGTTTCTGTTGGAGATTCCTTTATTCCATCTAGAAGAAATATGACGGAAACAGGCACTCTAATAGCTCTATCTATTATGATTGTAATTGGACTAATCTGGCTTTTTAGGACCGATAAGAAATCAAGAAAGCGAGGTTTGTATATGATTGGAGTAATGATTATTCTGATGATTGTATGGACAATAGGAGAATGGTTCGCAGGTCAGAGATGGATCGAAATTGGACCAGAAGGAGCGCCCCCTCTCCTACAATTTGGGATGTTATTGTATGATATCGTAATTGAAATGGGGCTTTTTACGGTGTGTTTTCTAGCAATTCCCTCTCTTTTAAAATTGATAAAGAAACAAGAATAACACCCTGGATTAAAATTTTATAATCTATTAAATTTCTAAATTTTCTTATCATTTCTTTGTATAATTGAGTTGATTCAATCCCTCTTACTCATTTAAGGAAAAAAATGTAGTAAATTAGAAGGATTTGAAACGTTTCTTTCCAGAGGAGTATATCAAATTCAATCTCCTGTTGGTTTAACGGTACATTCTTCAATTACTAAAACAGATGTTCGAGTAGGAGCTCGTGTTCTATGCAGTGTTCCTTTTGGGACCGTGAAGCCTTGTTTCGGTTTTAGTTCAATTAGCTTGTCTTCCAGATCAATTAAAAGGAGTCCATCAATTACATAGAAAAATTCGTCTTCTTTATTGTGCTTATGCCAATGAAATTCCCCCTCGATCACTGCCAATCTAATTATAGAATTGTTCACAGTACAAAGAGACATATTCTGCCATTTCTTAGTACTCTTTTCTATTAATTTAGGAACATCTATGATTTCCAAAGGTCCAAATTTAACTTCAAGGTCAATTGAATATTTAGTATTGTCATTCATTTTTCATTCTCTTAGTTGTTGATTTTAATAATTAAGGTGATATTGATAAATTTTTAAAATTAAATTTTTATCTAAAAATTACCGAGGATCTAATTTAAATGTAAATGAGTTTGGCTTCTCTTCGCATTTTCTTAATCCTGAGTTTTTCGTAGGCCGCTAAAATCAAGGCATACAACATTTCTTCCGACATCTCATGGAGTTCTTCATCGCTATATTCCTTCAATAACTCGTTTTCTATTTCATATTGAGTAGTGTCTCTTAGCTCTTCAAGAAGCGCCTTAATTTTTTGTTTTAAGAAGTAGCACGGCATTGTATTCGTTTTCACATTTTTATATATATTTAGAATTCTTCTTAAATAATAATTTCTATCCGTTATTTACTTTTTCAAAGGTTTAAAAGATCAATTTTGTAATTTTTCCATGAATACCTGCTATCATATTTCCGTTTAAGTAATAACCATATCCGCCAAACATCTGTTTTCTTTTAGTATTTTTCCATTTAGAGATAAAATTATATATTTTTGAATCCATTTCTTCTTTTAGAGTCATAAAATTTCAACTGTTTCCTTAACTAAGATTACCTAATCTTAGCTGAGTTTTGTTTATAATGTTACTATTTTTGGGATTAATTAAATTAAGAAAAATATTTTTATCTTCTAGCAAATCTGAATATTTCACTAAATGTAACTGTCGATTTTTCTCACTTAAACCATTAATATATTTTTCTTTGATCCTGTAATCAGAATATCTCCCCTCTGGAGGTTCTTGTAACCATTTTTTAGATGTGAAAGCTAATCCTAAAAACAGCATCATTAATAGAAGCATTATTGAATTATGATAAGAATTCCGCGGTGAATAAGGGGCAAATACTGTGTTTATTATAGTTATATTGCTATATTGGAATACCATAAAAAGTATAACGCAAAAAAGCACAGCTACATTACCAATTTTACTAATTCTTGTTTTTCTGTATCTGGCACCCCAATATTTTCCGTGATATCCATCAGTTTTATTGCAGTATATATTAATGAAACGACTGTACTTTTTTCTACTAAAAGGGTTTTTCCACCACATTATTCCATCACCACAAGCGATGGTATCAAATAGAAAGTGACCAAAATAAATACCTATAACAGGAATTACAGATATTAGAGGATTTGAACCCATGAAAACATTTATAATAAACATGATAATAAAAGGAATATATAAAAGGGGATAATGAGCTACAGAACTAAAATGGTGTTGAAATTTCGTATCGAGCTTAAATTTACCTTTCTTTCTAATATAATAAACTATTGCATCAAAATCAGGGCAAATTGAAAAAAAAATTATTGAAGATATGTAATAACTTGGCATTATAAAAGAACCGGTAAATAAAATATAGATAATATAATAGATTAAGAAACCAAATGCTGCATGTTGCTCAGTTCTGCTCATATTATTCAATTAAAAGGTTTAATAAATGTTTTAATTCAAAGTTAATAAAGGAAAGAATTTAAAATCCAAATATAATATTACTAGATGCTTAAAATTACTTAGCCTTAGTAATTATAAGTACGGTATATTTAATTTATTAAAAATAAGAGTTTGGTGAAAAAGGATTTAATATTCATTAAAAATCAGCCAAATGAGTCTGAGAAATTTACTAATTTTCATTAGAAGTGTTATGAGTATCAGAATCTGTTTTTTTCTCTTTCTCAAAGTGTCGGATGTTTGTAAATGCATAAGTTGCTAACGTAATAGCGACTCCAACAATGCCACAATATAGAAAGAGGGGAGTTACACCTAAAGGAACGCTTAGTAATCCGGTTAAAATAATCCCTATTGGCGAAATCATCATAGAAAGTGTGCTATCTATTGACATGACTCTCCCTATTTTATCGGGAGGTACTATAGTTTGTTCTATAGTCTGAAAGATAGTGTTAATAATTGGTAAAGTAATACCCATTATAAGTAATCCAAGTATCATCATAATAAAAAAACCAGTAGGAATAAGAGCCAAATAAGCGTACCCCAAAAACAAGATTACGACCCCAATAAAGGTTGTAAGAATTCTGTGGTTCCAATTTTTCTTTTTTGTAGTAACAATTGCTCCTAAAATCATTCCTGCATTCATAGAAACAGACACAATAGCATATTCATTAAGAGTTCCCCCATGGAGTGTATTAACATAATATGGTAGTAAGACTCCTAAAGGTTGAATTAGGAAATTGAGAAACATAGCTAGAATGATTATAGTTAACAACACTGGAATAGATCTTAATAGCACAAAACCTTCTTTAAAGTCTTTGTAAAAAGAGGGTTTATCTGCTGATGTCGAGATTTCTTTTCGCTCTACTGAAGGTATCTGGATTAAAAGCAGTGGGATAAGTGCTATAATAAATGTAATTATATCAATCCATAAAATTTGATGGAAAGTCAGAAATAGTGAAAGTGCAGCAGCTAATGCGGGACCAATTAACTGAACAAGTCCTGAGAATAAAAAGTTAATTCCATTTATCCGGCTCAGTTTATCTTTTGGTACCATCAAAGGAATAACAGAACTAATTGTAGGATAATGAAACCCTTGAAATATGCTGCGGATTGCTAGAAATATGAAAATTATCCATATCTCTGTGAAATTCATAAGAAATAGTATTATAAGTAAAAATGTTGCGACAGCCTGGAGTGAGTCGACTACAAGTATTATCTTTTTTCTGTTAATTCTGTCAGAAAGCACACCAGCAATAGGTGTTGCTATTAACATAGGTAAGAAGTACATTAGGGACGCTATTGCGAGAAAAATTGGATTATTCGTTTTTTCTTGAATCCACCAAGTAATAATAAAATGGACAACCATCGAACCTAACAACGAGAATAACTGTCCTGACCACAGCACCAAATAACTCTTAAATGTTTTCTGATTCGCTATTTCTTCCATTTAAAATACTGTTTCTGATTTATTTATAATCGAAAATAAATATAACTATAGCATGCCAAAATAATGGAAATAAAATTAAGTTTATGCTAAATTTTATTTTATACTCTTTCGTCTTGCTTTTTCAATTCAAAAGAAACAATTGCAGCATCTTTAATTCCAATTTAGTTCCGTAATTTGATTACTTAATAAGATTCCGAGTTAAAAAGATTAACTGAAGTTAGTTTGCTGATTTAAGTTATTTAAAATAAATATGGATTCGTGATACCTAAAAATTTCTCAATAACATTTAAAATTTCTTCTCTTGAGCCAATGTATCCTAAGACTTGGTGCTTTGCTTTACCGTGAGATGTATTATCAATAGTTTCAAATTTATTTAGTTGGAGTTCAATTTCTCCAAATTTTAACGAGTTTTTATCTAAAGATTCTGAATTATACGATTGAATCACGCCAATTTCATCTTCGGGATGATCTCTGGAAACATCAAAGCATTCTTCTTGCGATTTAGGGATATCCTCTGATAGCTTAACAAGAAATCCGTATTCTTCTGAATCAGGAATTTTAAGTACGTAACCGATTTTTGCCTCTCGAGAAAAATCAATATCTTCTGGCCGGATAGCCAGTTTGTAAACATCATCAACATCAATTTTAAAGGCAACATAATTATCTCCTACGCATAAACGATCTTGTGGGATAGCTCGGAAATAGGATAGAGGTTTCGGATTGGATTTCGTAGGAATTAAAACTGTTCCTGGATATGACGAACCCCCACTAATTATACAAGCTAACGACCAACCATTAATTCTTAAATCGGGTTGGAAAAAAACGCAGTCGTCTACGAATTCAACGCCGCAATAACTCAAACCCGTCGAAATCGGCTCTTCTATAAGAGTAATTTGGCGAGTTATCTCTCCATTATAAATTTCTTTTTTCATTTGTGATTCTACAGTTATTGGACTTGAAAGCGTGCACGATTTTGAGGATTCAGCTAAAATTTCGTAATAAGCGGGATCCAACCCGTGAGGACAAAACCATCCTTCCCATGTTTGAGGCTTCTCGTAAAAGAATTCTCTTTCAGGGCTAATCCAATATCGGTCTCCACCTATGTCTCTTTGCCTTGATTTTATTACATTTTTTATTTCTGGATTTATCCATAACAGACTGAAACTCTTATTTTTTGGAAATAATCCGAGTAGACGCCCTCCATACTCGGAGACTATCGCAGAGCTTTCGTCGTTAAAATCTAATTCAACAATTTTACCAATATTCTCTTTAATGGACATTAAATCCATTTTAGTAAAGAAGTTCATATTTTTAATTAAAACAAATTTAGTAAAAGAGTTTACTATTATGAGAGGAATTTCGGTATTGGTACTATAATTTGTTATGATAAACTTTTTAATAGTATCCTAACATCATTTATTGTAAATTTTATGAAGAGGAATCTAAAATGATTATAAAAGCTACTGATGAATATTTAGCACTATTAAACAAAGCAGCTGCGCGTGAAATTCAAGTTTCGGCACAATACATGCTCCAACACACTAAAATGGAGAAGCTTAGGAGAAAAGTGATCAAAGAAAATTATTTACTGGAAGAGACGACCTACGACGAGTTTGGAGAGATCTTAAAAGATTTAGCAAAAGAGGAAATGAAACACCTTGCTCAAATAATGGCAAGAATATACTTATTGGGCGGAGAGGCAACTACTAAACCTGACAGAGTTATCATCGGAAATTCACTGAGAGAGTTTGCTGAATTAGATTTAAAAGCAGAAGAAGAAGCTTTGGAATTGTATCGCATATTAATTGAAGCTGCTAAAGATATTGGAGACCGAGAAACATGGGTTTTGTTTACGAAGATTTATAGTGATGAAGAGGAGCATTTTTTGAAATTTCAAGATTATGTAGAGATGGAAAGTGAGCCTGATTTAGGAGAAACTCCTGATTCTGAATGGAGGTCAATTTTTGGAGAAGAATACATTGCTTTGCTCAATAAAGCTCTCGCTGGTGAAATATCGGCAGTTGTTCAATATACCAACCAACACGAGAAAGCTGAAGGATTAGAGCGAATGAGGCGAAAGAAAAATGCTTTAGAAGTTGTTACTGGAAAAAATAAAGCGAGTGTAGTCTCAGGAATTCTTAAAGAGACTTTCCTTCAAGAAATGGAGCATATGGAAAAAATCTCAGATCGAATCTATGAAATTGATAGAGAATCTATAGCTACAGTTGATCCATTACCTGAAATCGGAAATTCAGTTGATGAGTTTATAAAACTAGATAGAGAAGCGGAAAACTACGCTATTGTTTTATACAGAAAAGTTATAGCGGAAGCAACTCGACTTGGAGATATTAAAACGAGAAGACTTTTTGAAGATATTATTCAGGACGAAGAAACCCATTACTGGAATTTTGACGACTTTCTACCTTAGAACTTCTTTTTTTTTTTATTTTTTATATACCAATTTTTTAAATTATTACATAGTAATATTTTAACTAAGTCAAGATATTATTATGTTATAATAATTTATAGTGATAAAAGTGCCGAAAGTTGTTCATTTTGAAGTTAATGCTGATGATCCTTTAAGAGCAAAAAAGTTCTATGAAGAGACTTTTAATTGGAAAATTGAAAAATGGGAAGGTCCAATGGAATACTGGACTATTGATGCAGGGGAGGAAGACGAAGAGGGGATAAGTGGTGGATTGCAAAAGAGGGAACTACCTGAAGATCAGATTTTTAACTATATAAAAGTATCTTCAGTAGACGAAATTAGTAAAAAAATCGAAAAAAACGGTGGAACTTTAGCATCTCCTAAGATAGCTGTCCCCGGAGTAGGTCATTTCTACATGTTTACAGACACAGAAGGAAATAAGTTAGGAATAATGCAAGAAGAAGATTCAGCAGAATGAGTAGCAATTAATATCTGTTTTTCTTTTATTTTTAAATTTAAAATTTTATATAGATTCCTATGATTCATAAAGATTTATTACTAATTCTAATTTTAAGTTGATTGGGATAAATACTATGGAAATTGAAGGAATATGTGATGAGCGCTTTATTTCGGTAAAACATGCCTTTGAGAAAAACTTTAATTTAGGATTAGAGGTTGGAGCTTCTTTTGCTGTTTCCTTAAACGGTAAATTAGTAGTAGATTTATGGGGGGGATTTTCCAATTCAGGTAAGACAAAACCATGGGAAAAGGATACTATTGTCAGCATTTTCTCAACGACAAAAGTGATGACAGCATTATGTATCCATCTTTTGATTGATAAAGGCTTAATAGATGTGGAAGAACCCGTATCTAAATATTGGCCTGAGTTTGCTCAAGCTAATAAAGAAAACGTATTAGTCAAACACTTATTAAGTCATAGCGCAGGGTTACCTGGATTTGATGAAAAAATACTTGTTGAAGCGTTGTATGATTGGGATCGTATTATAAATTTATTAACCGCACAAAAACCATGGTGGAAGCCAGGAACCAAAATTGGATATCATATGACCACCTTTGGTTATCTCTTAGGAGAACTAGTACGAAGGGTTACTGGTCAAACCCTGGGAAATTTTTTTCGAAAGAATATTGCTATTCCACTAAATATTGATTTTCATATAGGACTATCAGAAAATCACGATTCCAGAGTTGCAGACATTATTGTACCTGAAGAAGTCTTTGCTAAATGGCAAGTTATCTTAACTAAATTGTTTTTTAGAAAAACTGTGAAAGTATTCTATAATCCAAACCTAGAAACTGTTGATTTTAATAGCCGAGCTTGGCGGTCTGCAGAAATACCAAGTGGGAATGGACACGGAAACGCGAGATCTATAGCTAAAGTGGGATCGATATTAGCATGTGGGGGTATGTACGATAAAAAGAAGATCTTATCTAGATCCACAGTAGAAAAAGCTATTGAACCACAAATCAGCGGACGTGATGTAATTAGGTTCTATAGGCTTGCCAAATTTGGCTTAGGAATTGGTCTTATTGATGATAAATATTTCCTTGGACCTCGTAGTTTTGGGTGGGGAGGAGCAGGTGGATCTTTATGCGTTATGGATCTTGAAAAAAAACTTAGTATAGGATATGCTATGAATAAAATGCATATGAAAGGAGAAGACCCGAGAACGGGACCGGTTTTTAAAGCTGTTTGGGATGTTGTTAATGAGTCAGATTAATAAAATAGTCATTTATTTTTCTCATAACCAACTTTTATCGTCATGGAGAGTGTTTCATCGAAAGTTTGACCTTCAATTATGCACTTATACGGTAAATCCGCGGAGTTAAACAATTCTGTAAAGTACCCTAACCAATAACGAGAATACCGTTTATTTTGTCTGTGCTTGAATAATAGATGGTACTCATCCCCTTCGTGATGCATATCTATTTTATAAAAGTAATTAGCTACAACCCATATCTTCTGGACAGTTGTGATTACTTCTTCAAGTGAAAGATTTTTTAGAGGTTTCCCGGTATACCAAAGAATTAAATCGATCGCAACATTTTTTTTAAAAGGTTTTTCTAAAGCGTCTTCAGGAGCTTCAGCAGCCGCGATTAGTTGATTGAAGGTCGTTTTCCCTATGAGCATCATCTTCATTTCATCCCGAGTTCTTACCCATAAATCGCGATCAAGGTTCTTCTGTTGACCATAATACTGAATTGCGTGTTCTAAGAAGGAAACTAAATTTTCCTCTTCTTCCTTATAAGTATCAATAATAGCCTTAACATCAGGTGACATTGAATTATATTCGTCATACATCTCAACTGCGTCTTTAACTAGATTAGAAATTGTTGTTCCTAAATGTTTATATTTATCGATTATGTTACGAGTTGTTTCATCTACTTGAACAAATAGTGGTTTAACCTTAGAATCTGTTTCCTTTGTTGCGTCAGTTTTACTATCATTTTTTGCCATATTCAACACATCTTCAAAACACGGATATATATTTCTATATTAAACAATTATGTTAATAAATATTCAGATTATTTATAATTAATTACCCGTCTGTAAATTTAATTATATTGATAATATAAAAAAATATCTATTAATTTAATATTTATAAATATTTATAAATATATACAGTGGATAATACTTCTTAAGTTTTAGAATTATTTTTTAACAATATATCATTGGTGCGAAATATTTAAATAGGTAATTATATAATTATTATGTGATATATAGAAAATAATAGAAAAAAATAGAGAAAAATATTATAAAATATAAGAAAAAATGCCGAGAAATAATTCGATAATAGGTTCTTTAGTAGGATTAATAATTTTTCTAGGTTTTGGCGTATTCTTTCTATTTGGTTGGGGGTCATTCAATCTCTTTAACTTTTTTCCGTTTGTTCCAATGATATTTGTTATTATCATTATAGGAATAGCTGGAGCTGCGTCAGCGAGTTCAAGACGCTCAACCTCTTGTTCACCGAAATCAAGTAATCAATATCAGTATTATCCCCAAGAAGTTCAGAGATCAAATCCATACATCGTAAGGACTTCGAGTAGACCTACGGTTCGACCTATATATATAGAGGATGCTGAACCTGAAAAACCCTTAGCTAACTTCTGCCAATATTGTGGTACGAAAAAAGATAGAAATGCTGTATATTGTTATAATTGTGGCACAAAAATGTAATAATTAAGATAATAATCGTTAAAACTAAATTACGATGGGAAGAAGGAATAAAAAAAATATAAATTACAAAGGGTTAAGAGAAAAAAGGCGTTCAAGGCGAGTTAACATAGAAACGAAACGCTTAGAAAAATTAGAGAAAGCGAGCATTCGAAGGAAATTAAAAGTAAGTATTGAATTGAGATTAAAAAAGTTAACGTATATAATAAATTTAAAACTTCAATATTTAGGCGAATAATTAACAAATTTGGTTAACTTTAATAATAATATAGGGTGGAAGATAAATGGATATATTCGATATATTCTTTAGTATTTGTTTGGGGTTGTTCATCGGGGGTCTTCTTTTCAGCATAATCTCAGTGTTCTTAGCTCAAATGGAGTCGCAATCGTTAGGTCAGGAAATTGACACTGATGTAGATATTGATGCAGATGTGGATGTAGATATTGATGCAGATGTGGATGTAGATATTGATGCAGATGTGGATGTAGATATTGATGCAGATATGGATGTAGATATTGATGCAGATATGGACGCGGGGGTAGATATTGATAGCGATGTCGATATAGATGTTGACACGGATATTGATATTGATGTAGATTCTGATATGTTCGGTACTACAACCTCCCCTGCTCCAATTATGCTATTAATATCTGCATTTCTCTTAGTATTCGGCATTTCAGGAATCTCGTTTTACTATATAATCACCATTGAAGCTTTAAAGTTTATAATGTTCATAGGATCCCCTAGTATTGCGCTTATCACTTCGAAATATCTTAATGTAGCTTGGAAACATATTGCGAAATCGCAGTATTATAAAATATACTCGACGCAGAATTTAATAGGAAGAGAAGGAGAGGTCGTATTACCTATCGATGAGAGAGGAGGTGTAATTAGAATAAAGTCAACCACCCCTATGAAATACGAGAAGCTTCATGTTATGCCTTATGACGACACATTCTATGAGAGAGGTATGAAAGTTTATATTGTAGCAGTTAAAGATAATAAAGTCAGGGTATCCCCTAATAAAATTATAATTAAAAAGAGAGGTGAAAAATAAAAAAATGAGCGTGAGTGAAAGAGAAGTGGAGGAGAGTAAATATAACTGGCTCTATTTTCACGGAGAAGATGTGCGTACTAAAAAGTTTCAAAAGAAAATTAACAAAAAGCCTAAATTAACTTATGCTATTTTGATAAACACCGTTATTATTGTAGGGTGTATCTTGATAATTTGGATATTAGCTAACCCAGTGAGTTAGTATTTTATAGAGAATTAAAATTTAAAAAAAATAGATTCAAAAAATAAAAAAAAAAGGAGGTTTTAAAAAAAAATGTTGTTTCAAGAGATAAACGGATGGCTTGTCGGTATTCCAGTGACTTGTGCGATAGTAGTGTTCTTATTCATAATATTTTACGCCGCACGATATCGGAAATTTAAAACAAATCAGTTTGTAATTCATTTGAGAAGAGGTAAGGTAAAATCAGCAGGTCTCGGTGGTAGTCTTCTATTATTGCCTTTATTTGACGAATATGTTGTTATTCCGACTACTAGTATACAAACGATTTTAGAAGCCCACGATCAGGTAGTTTCAAAGGAATACCAAAATATCGAATTCGTAGGCATGATTATTTGGAAAGTCATTGATCCTGAAAAGGCGTTTAGCGCAGTTTCATGGAACTTGCGGGATGAGAACTACGTTGAAAAGATTTTAAAAGGAGCTGCTGAAGCAGTTATCAGAACAATCTGTGCGAATATGCCCCTAGAATTAATCATTAGAGAAAGAAGGGAGATAATAGACCATGTTTTGAAAGACTTACATGAGTTATCAGCTGATTGGGGAATATTAATAGAGACTTTCGAAATATTGGAAGTTATAATCGTAGAGTCTGAATTAAAAAAGAACATGGAAGCTCTCAAGCAGCAAATTGAGTATCAAAAAGCTAGAATTGCCACAGCCAATGCAGAACAAGAATCAAGATTGAAAGAGTTACAAGTACAAAACGAGATAGGAACTAAAGAACAATTGGTTCTGAGAGAAATCGGATTGCGCAAGAAAGAAAAAGAAATCGCAATTGCTGAGAAAGAACGAGAGCGTAAACAAGTTGAAGCTGACGGTGAACGCCTTAAGGTAATAATTGAAGCTGACGCTCAAGCTTCTGCAATTAAGAAAACATTAATTGCTCAAGCTGAGGGTGAAGCTGAAAGCATTAGACAACAAATGCTTGCACAAGCTGAAGGTTTTCAAGAACAAGTGAACGCTATGAGTAGTGCCGATCAGAGATTCTTAGCGGTTCAATTAACTAATATTTTACCTGAGATATTTAAAAACTTAAGCCCGGATAAAATGTTCATTATGGGAAATGGCGACGAAGCGTTTAGCGCTCTATCAAAATCTATTCTACCATTTCTGCAATTGTTACCTGAATATTCAGATAAGATAAAGAACTTCTTAGGAAACGGAGATTTAAAGTCTAAGGTTCAAGAACTTCTGATCCCGAAAGAAAGCTAGATATTAATGTGTTTTTTTTAATTTTAATTATTTTTTTTTAATTTAAATTGTAATTGTCCCAAATAAGGACGATTGGTTAGATTAATGATAATAAAAAAAAAGCTAAAGAATGTTGGAATATTGAAACTTGATGAGTTGTTAATAAATGGAAATTTGAGATATCGTCAAAAAATTTATGATAAAACAGAAAATTTTCAGCCTGATTTGAAATTTCCAAAATACCCAATTATAATTCTCACTTGTATGGACCCAAGGATTGATATATGCCGAATATTCCAATTAAAACCAGGAGATGTGTTTGTTTTAAGAAATGCTGGAAACTTATGCACTGAAGATGTTTTAAGATCTGTTTTAGTTGCCATATATAAATACAACATTCAATACATAGTAGTTTTAGGACATCTCGACTGTGGAATGAAAAAACTTCATGTAGGTAAGTTAATCGATAAATTGACCGAGTCTGCAATTAAAAAGATTGGTAGATCTGGGACGAATTTTTATCTTGAGTTGCAGAAATTTTTCAAAACTTTTACAGATGAAATTAAGAACATAGAGAATCAAGTCCAGAAATTCAGGAATGCGCGCGAGATTCCCTCGGATATAAAATTCACAGGAATGCTATATGATCCTAATACAGGTTGGGTGTTCGGAGATGAAGACTTAAAACTCTACTCAAATTATGAAAACTTTGCTAAGGATTATCGAAATATTTTACAAACTAAAAAATTTGAACTGGTTGATTGCATAGAGGATAATAAAGACGAGATTATTGGTGAAGGTGTCTTACAAGAAGTAGAAGAGTCTATGGAGATTGATGAAAATAGAGAAAATATACAACCAGTAGAAATTATAGAAAATCAAGAATCTGTTATCAGCGATATTTTAGAAGAAATTCCTATTGAAACAACAATTTCAAACGCTAATAAAATTGTCTCAAGGGGAGTTCACACCAATTTAATTTCGATTCCTAAAATTAAAATTCCTAAAATATCCATCCCAAAAATAAAAGTTCATGTTCCAAATGTGTATAAGAAGAATGAAATAGAATGAGTGGATGTTACAAAACTTATATCATATTTTTTTTTTTAGTCTCATTATTTTCTTACTAAATAGTTTGAAATGAGTAAAAAAATTTTTAATTTAATAATAATTTATTAATGTAAAAATTTACATATATCTGAATTAAGCCGTGCCTCCGTGGCTTAAATTATTTGTATAACACAGATAATAGCTAAGGGGTAGAGCATTGCCTTGGTATTCATAAGATCGAACCAAACAGGCAAAGGTCGCGGGTTCAAATCCCGCCGGAGGCTTTATTATGCCGGTGTGGCTTAGCTTGGTTATAGCGCCAGACTCATAATCCTACTGAAAAAATGGGTCAGACTGGATGTAATCTGGAGGTCGAGGGCTCAAACCCCTCCACCGGCATTCTTATTTCTTTATTTAAGTAATTATTCTTTTATATTTGTGGAGAAATATAACAATAATAAATTATGGTGTGATATCATCAAGGTTACATTGGTTTTCTTAACATGCACCAAAGAGGAACATCGGTTTTTGGGATTATTACATGTTCAAGTATTTCAAAGCCATATTTCTGGTATATTAAAACATTTTTATCTGTATTAGTTTCTACATAAATCGGCAACCCATCGCTCTCAATATTTTTAATCATCGTATTTATGAGTAGCCTACCATATCCCTTTCCTTGTTCCTCTGGTTTAACGGCTATATTTTGAAAATACCAATGGTCATAGGGTACAAGCTCTTTATGTTTTTCGTCCTCATAATTAAATATAGCCATAGTTCTTTTCATTGCTTTTATTTTTAAACCTACTTTACGTATTGTATAAAAACCCCCATATCTCATCATGGTCCAGGTAGACGGATATGTTTTCTTAGGGGGTAGCCATATTGTGATTCCCTCTAAGTTCTTAGAGGTAGCATAAGTTAGTCCATGTTTTATTCCATACTTATAGAGCATATAAAATCCATATTGTAGTTTTTGCTTTCTTTCTCTCTCATCGGGATATGTAAACATTGTGACAGGATCATCTTGAAAAGCACTACCTGCTACTTGAATTGCCTTTTCAACATAGGCTGATGTCAATTTAAAAAGATTGTCAAAATCATTATTCATATTCATATTAGAATTTAAAGAAAATTCTTTTATAAAAAATTTGTAGACCATTGTTTTAAAACTGTTTTTGATTAAAATCTAAAACATTTATTATCTCATAATCTTAAATTAAATTGATATGGAAAGATTTATTTCAAAAAAAATTTCTTCTGAAGAGTTATCAATATTAGATAATAATTCAGAATGGTTAGGAATCCCCAAAAGCCATCTAATGGAGTGTGCTGGTTATTCGTTCGCAACTGAGATTATTGCTCAAGGATTCGTTAAAGAAAAAACAAAAGTGGCTATTTTTTGTGGAACGGGAAATAATGGTGGAGATGGTTTTGTTGTAGCTCGGCATTTATCTTCCTATGGAGTGAAGGTCTTAGTAATTTTGGTTGGAACACCAGAAAAAATAAGAACAAAAGAAGCCCAAATTAATTGGAATATAATATTCAACCATCTTACTTACTCAATTAAGACAGTATTCATTAAGGATTCGACAGACACTAAGAAAATTAGGGAAATAATAAAAAAGGATCAAGCTTACTCTTTGATTGTAGATGGCTTATTAGGTACCGGGGTAGAAGGCAAAATTAGGGAGCCAATTTCTTCTGCAATAGATTTAATAAACAGCATCAAAGAAGAAGAAAAAGATCGTATTAAAGTTGCCTCCATAGATGTGCCTTCTGGATTAGATCCAAATACAGGAAAAATTTCCGATAAAGCCGTAAATCCCGATTTAGTGGTAACCTTCCATCGAGTAAAAAAAGGACTGAAGACAACAGCCAAATATCAGATAATCGAAAAATCTATTGGTATCCCCCCCGAAGCAACTATTTTTGTAGGAAAAGGTGATCTACTTCCAAACTTAAAGTCCAGGGTTGCTGATACCCATAAAGGCGAATTTGGAAGGGTGTTAGTCATCGGTGGTTCAAAAAATTACTCCGGTGCTCCCGCGTACACTTCGTTATCATGTATTCAGTTCGGATGCGATCTGGTTATAACTTTTGTTCCGGAAATAGTTGGTGATGTTATTCGTAGTTATTCTCCAAATATGATTGTGAGAACGAGTCCTGGAGACTGGTTAGCAACAAAAGCTTTAGAAGATATCTTATTGCTAGCAGATTGGGCAAATACGATTGTTATTGGTCCAGGATTAGGAACTGAAAACGCAAGCGAAGAGCTCTTAATAAAAATATTCGAAAATATCGGTACAGCCAAAAAATCGTTTGTTATAGATGCCGACGCTTTAAAATTAATAAAATCACATCTTGATTTAATTAAAGGGAAAAATGTTATTTTAACGCCCCACGAAGGTGAATTAAAGGTAATCTCGGACATTGATTTACCAGATTATATTGATATTGAGCAGAGAGGAACAGAGATAATTAAATTAGCTAAAAGCCTAGATGTTACTTTACTAGTAAAAGGACCATACGATTATATTAGTGATGGAAAAAAGTTAAAAATTAACAAAACTGGATGTCCAGAAATGTCTATTGGTGGAACAGGTGATGTGCTTGCAGGTTTATGTGCTAGTTTCTTAACTACTGGAAGTGGTTTGTTCCAAGCAGCATGCTCTGCTGCTTTTCTTAACGGTTATATCGGAGAATATTGTAAGAAAGTAATTGGCCCTCGATTTACAGCAATGGATATGATTAATAATATTAATACTGGAACTTTGGACTTATGGAAGAATACCACATCGAAAATATGAGATATCCAATTGAAATTTAAAAGATACTATTAATATCATATTTTTGCATCATTTTTTAAGATGTATTATCTTAAAAAACACATTTTTAAGTGATTAATTCACATTTTATTTAACATAATTTATTTCATAAATGTTTATTAACATCTAACCTATTATTATAGTATAAAATTTTAATTCTTTCAATAACAGAGAAAAATTAATTGGTTGAGAAGATATGGGTATACAGGTGTTCAAAATTAATCCAGACGGCACCACAACTCAAATTGAGACAGAAGGGGCTATTAAAGAAGTACTTAAAACAGAGGAATGTTATGTTGTCGTTGCTGACGAGTATCGTAAAGTTTATCTATGGAAAGGTATTGAGAGTAATGTAAGATCCAAATTTATTGGAGCAAAAAGAAGTCAAGACATACGAGGCCAAGTCGGTCTTATGTATGCGGTGATCCCCTTAGATGAAGGTGACGAGGACCCAGATTTTTTAAAGCTTATTGGTGGAAAAACCGAAGGTGGAATCGCTAAAGGGATTAAAGCAGAACAACCCAAAGGAAATATCTCCCCTCCATTAATTAACCCTCTAAGAGAGAAGGACCCTTTTGGAATTCCAGAACCTGCTGAAGGTATGAACATAGCTGGTTCCAGAGATAGACTTTCTCAAAATAACGGACCCTTATATACGGGAAAGGAGTCGTTTTCATCACTCGTTCAGGAAGAAACGCACGTTAATTTTGACTTGATAATGCAAAAATTAGAAGAAATTAAAATACCGGATGGATTTGAAAGAGAACTAATAATTATTGGTGATCACGCATACTCCGTCGTCGAGAAAGTTCAAAATTTTCTAGGAAAGAAGGAAGTTACCAAGGAGATTTCTAAAGTTGGAGCAATTCCAGAGGGAGTATTTTTCGCTGAAGATTATTCTCCTAGAATACTATCTGAAAACGGTAAAATATTAGCAATAGAATTTCTTAAACGCATTGGTGGCCCTATGGATGCTAAAGTAGAATATAAATCAAAGAAGGAAATTTTAAAAGATCAAATTAAAACTCAGTTAGAATATAAATAGATTGTTATTTTTCACACTTTTTCCTCCTAAAATCCAAGATTAGGGAAGTTTTAAACATTTCTTCATATTAGTTTATTGCAAAGCAATTTATAGGAATTAATCGAAAAAGATTCCATACTAAACTTTAAAACGATTTGACCTATTAATTCTATAAATATAAATATTTAAGTCCGAAGATTATATTTTATATTAATTAAAAAAGAATAATAAAAGAAATTAAAAGTCAGAGATTATTCAAATGAGCGATTTAACGCAAGAGCAAGCCACTGGTCTATCAAAATTTCTTGGAAATATTACAGAACATACCGAATTAGAAGCTCTTGCATTAGTAACTAATGAAGGTCTACGTCTTGCCTTTTCATGTATCCCCGATTATGATGTCGACCCCGATTTATTTTCGAGTTTAAGTGCTGTCGTAATGCAGAGTGGTCACGATGCTATCAATTCTATGGGGTATACAAATATGTTAGAAGTCGTATTAAGAGGGGCTAACGCTTTCATCATTCTAAGTGGAGCAGGAAGATTCTTCCTAATGGGCGCTAGCAGAAAAATTGAAGATCTAGGTAAAATTGTAACAGTTTTTCGTTATTATGCCAGTGAAATAGCAAAGAGGTATCCTTTAACTTAGTAATTGAACGCGTTTTATTTTTTACAAAAAAAAGTTAACATAAGTATGGAAGTTGATAATCAATGTCAGAAATTAAGATATTTGTTGATGTAAGTGAAAGTACCACGGATAAAGTGGTTATTTGTCAAGAAAATGCTGATAAATTAGGGATTAAAAATGGATCTTCAATTGAAGTTTATAACCCTGATAATGAGAAAAAAACAACTGCTGTAATAGAAATTTCTAATATGGTTTTAGATTTTGCTGGTCAAGTTTCTAAAAACATTGTCGATTCACTCGATTTTATGGGGATTGAGTTAATCCTGCGACCTATGAGTAGTACTGGATTAGTCACTCCTAAAATACAGGTTCCGAAAGTTCCAAAACCAGTAGTTCCAGCTACGACTAAACCATCTCAACCAAAACTAACTCCTTTACCAACAAAACCGTCTCAATTGACACCGTCTAGACCAACTCCTAAACCTCTTCCCGAAAATACAGCACCTTCAGGCCCAGTTAGTGGTCATGTCCCGCTTCCGGCTCAACAACCCGATCCTATACCACCCCCTCAGTTAATACCTAAACAAACCCCAGTTCCATTTCAAACACCCACTCCTCCACCACAACCAACTATAGCACCTGCACCCACTCCTCCACCACAACCAACTATAGCGCCTTTACCACAATTTACACCTACCCCACCAGTTCCAATTCCAACGCCACTACCACAGGTTCCACCGCCTCAAATGGGTCAAACCCCAACCATTCAGGCTCCATCACCAACTCCAGGACAAGATTTTGGTGCACCAGTACTTCCAGCACATCCATATCCTAATAGAATTGATGTGAACATGTTGAGTAGTCAAAAAAATGGAGTTGTTTTAAACCCCATTGTAGACGCTTCCGTTGAAGGAGGTCGAATCAAAATAAGTAGTACGGTTGTTCAACAATTAGGATTAGGTCAAGGGATGTTAATTGGATGGGAAGATCCTCTCACGCGTGCTATAGGATCTGCTAGAATTGATCAAGGCATGATCAGCCCCTCTGAAATTAGAATGAGTAGAGATACTAAAGAAGATACAAATGTTATCGCCGAACAAATAGTAGTGTTTTCCACTGAACCTCCAATCCAAAGAGCTTCTGAACTCATGTTAGAAGTTCAATCGCAACCAAATTTGATGGGCTACGCACTTGTAAGCCCAAGAACACAACACACGCTCTCACTTGTTCAAGATAACATTATAGCTTTCGAGGACGAACTTACGGGAGCTATCGGAGCAGGAAAAGTAGAAATACTGGAATCTGTGCCAGATAATACAATAATTATTGATAGTGAAATCTTAGAGGCGTCGGGAATTGGAAGTTTTGAAGTTAGAGTATATAAAAATCTTCGACCGATAATACCCTTACAAAATATATCGTTAGGAATTTCACCAATTTCAGGTGAAAATATGTGGGAGATAATTAGTACTGCTCGACAAAATGTTGCATCTCTAAAGGGTTGGCTAGCTAATTATGTAATATTCAAAGGAATTAAATTAAGATGGAACGCCGTAAATATCGCATGCTCAATACTTTCGACTACTCCAGATTTAGCTGGTGATATTTTAGCACAAGTTAATGAAAATACTGCAATAAATCTAAGTCCAACTGGCTTGGTTCCGTTCAATGCTATTTTAATCATAGATATTAGCCGAAGCATGATGGCTAGAGATGTCCGAGTTGTAAATATCGCTCCCGCTATTGAGGGTATCAAGGCAGCAATGGAATCGCGTGAAATTCAAGAGTTTTTAAAGCACTTCAAGCCGGGCGTTAATGTCCCTAGAAGAATCTCTGCTGCTTTTGCGGCAGTTCTTTTCTTAAGTGAAAAAGTAGGCAGAGGGTTCGGCGAAAAAGTCTCCGTCATCAGGTTCGCAGACGAGAGTCAAATACTTCCTTTTGGGAACAGCTACTACATGGATTCCGCAAGTGGGAAAAAAGGCGTGTTAGAAGATGCCGCGCGCATGATAGTGGATCGCATAGGAAACGCTTACGGGCAATCTACCCGCATGGGGGGAGCGATGATCAAAGCCCACCAAGTTTTAACGGAGTTCGATAAAATGAGTCCGGAAAATCCCCAGCCGACGATGATTATTCTTTTAACAGATGGTATCCCGACGGATGGAGATGATTTCCTCAAAACAATAAAAGTTTTCGCAGATAACCCAAATGTTGTAATTTACATCGTCGGACTCGGAAATCCAGATGACGAAATGATGACCAGAGCAGCATCATTATGTGGTGGAGAGTATTTCAAGCCAGAAGACGCTGGTGAGCTTTTAGTGTGGTACTCCAAACGAGCTCGGGATTTAACGGTTAAGATGAAAGCTCATAATGAATAAAGTTGTTCCTACTTGTTTTTCTTTTGTTAAAATAAAAATTCTTATTTTAATCTTTAAGATTTGCTAAATTTTTGAACTTTCTATAAAATTTTTATACTTATAATTTAATACTATTTATAACAAAAACAAACAAATTGTGTTAGATTAATGAAAGAAGTCAAAATTCTTACAATAGACGAACGAGGGAGGATCGTTATTCCACAAATCGTAAGAAAATCGTTAGGTATTACAACTAATTCACAACTAATGATGGTCAGCGACTCAGAGATTAAGGAAATAAAGATTACTCCTATTGGCTTACGGAATGAAAGTAATCTCATTAAATTAAGAATTACAATGGGAGATTCTCCTGGAGCGTTGGCAAAATTAGCAACTACTTTTGGAGATTTAAAGCTTAGCATGATGTATAGCGAAGCAGTCATAGTTGAGAAAGACAAAACAGCTGTATGGACAGTTATTTCAGAAAGTCCAAATTTTTCCTTAGAAGAACTTGAAAAAGTTTTAAAAGATAAGGGAGAAGCACTTAGAGTAGAAGTCCTATCATTGGAATGAGATATTAATTAATTATTAAATTGATGATTAAGTCGTATGGCTAAAAAGAAGAAGAAGGTTAAAGAAAAACCAAAAAGCAAAGATCTTCTCGATAACATAGATAATGTTTTGAAATTGTCTAAGAAAACCGAATCAGCTCTGCACAGCATGCTTAAAGGTAACAACGAGGAAAAGGTATTTATCTCTTCAAAAGAAGAAGAGGCCAAAATTGCCCCTCAACTTTCTTATGAAACCAAGAAACAAATTGCAGAAGATTATATATTGGAAGAGACCCCACTCACTAAGAGAGATTCTATTAAGAAGAGAGAACCAATTTCAATAACACCGGAAAAAGATAAAATAAAAGAGAATAAAACTACGAGTAAAGCCCCAAGTACAACTCAAACGCCTTCCTTCTCTAAGAAAGATAATATATATGTTAAGCTAGTTGATTATTTTGAAGAAGTATTTGACAGTTACGTAGATAGATATAACCAATGGGAAAATTCTATATCTTCCATTCTTTCAATTCTTAGAAAAATGAGAAAAATAACTAAGAAAAACACTGAGGAATTAGTATCATCAATAGGTGGTACGTATGATAGAATCCAGTATAATTTAGAGCAATTTAAATTAAAAAGAGATGTAGTCGAAAAGATTGCAGACATTGACATCGAATCTATGTCTAGTGAATTCAAAAAAGTCTTAGGATTATTAGAATTACAAGTAAAAGAATATCAATTAAAGAAACTATCAGACGAGTACATTCATCAACAAAAAACTTTTTGATAATTGTTTTGCCTAATAAATCTCAATATTAACAATTTATATAAAATTATGTCAAATACGAATAACAACCAATTACTTCCATTAATTTTAAACATAGGTAGTGACAATTTTCGATTAGGTTGGGCAGGAGGTGACTTTCCCGATATTATTGCTCCTAGTGTTTATGTTGACATTACTGATTATTTATTCAGTTCTAAAATAATCGCATCTGACACGATAAATGGTTTAGAAGATATTTTTTTAGAAATGAATAATCAGCCTCATTTAGTCGGTCATGATGCGTTAAAGTATCAAAACATTTTAAAAATTCGTGAGTTTAGTAAAGAAAGTAATTATAATATTCTTTCAAAATTTTTTTCTCAATATTATCAACAATTAAATATTACAGAGGAATTCCAATTTAAGCAGCCTCTCATAATTATTACTCCATTCTATAAAGCAGAATTAGAAAAAACAAAACTTCAAGAATTATTCTTTAATTCTTTTAATTTTCCTTACATCCTATTTTTACCAGAAACCCAGGCTATTTTATCAACTCTACAAAAATCTAGCGGCGTAATCGTTAATATTGGAGAGTCTTACACTTATATTTCTACGATTTTTCACGGGTTCACAAACATAATGGCTAGAGACATGTTTCCGATAACAGGATCCCATATAACTAAG
>Ga0255055_10000843_pt1 | contig 23457 bp, 19 predicted proteins | sample JV7_2_27_MG_FD_188633 | JGI IMG/M metagenome (GOLD analysis project Ga0255055, IMG submission 188633) | Seawater microbial communities from Jervis Inlet, British Columbia, Canada - JV7_2_27 | ecosystem: Environmental > Aquatic > Marine > Inlet | place: Canada: British Columbia | collected...
TCAGGCCGTATTGGAATTTTGAGTAATGAGCTATGCATATTTAGTAATCTATGAGGAGCAACCTGAAGATCCCGAAGCGTTTCTGCGATACTATATTGAAAAACACCTTCCGATTGTCTGGAGATTTCCGAGGATTCGTCGGGTTGAAATCGAGCGCGGTGTGGATGGAGGTGATTTTTTTATGATTGCGCGTTTTACCTTTGATACGCTTGAAGATCTGCGGATGGCCATTGCGTCCAAAGAACGTGAGCGCGCGCGCGCCGATATGCAAAATTTTCCGACCTACAATGGGCGTGTAAGACGTCAGGCCGTTGAGATATTGGAGGTTGGGTCTCATGGGGTCCAATAAATCCGGCCGCCAGGTAAAATTGTTTTCACCTCTTAAATTACGTGCGGTAACCGTATCCAACCGGATCATGATTTCACCCATGTGTCAGTATTGTGCAAAGGATGCCATCCCGCATGATTGGCACTTTACCCACCTGGCCAGCAGAGCGGTTGGGGGCGCGGGGATTGTGATGACTGAAGCGGTTGCGGTTGAGCCGGTGGGTCGGATTACACCTTATGATGTGGGGTTATGGAGCGACGAACAAGAAGCCGCGTTTGGGCGTATTGCTTCCTTTATCAGCGAGCAGGGCACCATTCCAGGGCTGCAGCTTGCACATGCCGGGAGAAAAGCATCCCGTAGTCGCCCATGGGAGGACCGTCGTCTCATTCCGCCGTCTGAGGGGGGCTGGAGTGTTGTTGGTCCCAGCCCTGTTCCCTGGGAGCTTGAAGCTCCCGTTCCGAAGGAATTAACAACCGATGATATTGCGCGTCTTACTGCGACATTTCAGCACGCTGCTGAACGCGCTCTGCGAGCCGGATTTCGTTTGATCGAACTTCATGCCGCCCACGGGTACTTGCTGCATTCTTTTCTTTCGCCGCTGACGAATCATCGTCAGGATGGGTATGGCGGCAGTTTCCAGGGGCGAACGCGTTTTCTCATTGAGGTCGTAAATGCTGTGCGCGAAGCCTGGCCGGCAGACCTACCTTTTTTTGTGCGCCTGTCGGCGATCGATTGGGTCAGCGGCGGCTGGGAATTAGAAGATACCGTGTCTCTGGCTCGAATTCTTTCTGGTTTGGGTGTCGACGCCATCGACTGCTCTAGCGGGGGCATTATGCCCGAGGCAAACATAAAACCTCATGCCGGTTATCAGGTGCCTTTCGCTGAGAGCGTGCGACGGGAAACAGGGGTTCGGACGGTCGCGGTGGGGATGATCAGTCAACCTGCCCAGGCTGAAGATATTATTGTCAGAGGCCAGGCGGATCTTGTAGCGATTGGCCGGCTTGCATTATGGGATCCTTACTGGCCGCATCACGCTGCAAAAAAATTACAAGCCAAGGTTCTACTGCCAAAGCAGTACGAGAGGGCGAATATTTTTAATTAAATAGGAGAAAATGAATGTCAATAGCGGTTTGCATGCACGGTAAAACATACAGACGCCAAGGAATACAGAAATTGTTGGAACCGGCGTATGTTAAAGATAGCGTTCATCCGTTTGAGCGCTTTGATGAGAAGATGACTCCGCTTTCCAGAGGTTATGTGCCGCCCGGCGGATGGCAACAAGAGTTTCTCGATACACTGGTGCCTGCCATTGGCCAGCAGGGATTGGTTCCCCGTGATGAGCCGGGGTACACCCAGATCGACCTTGCGCTGCGAATTGCTGGATTTCATAATGCCATGGCGACCAACTGCCATACCGGAAATTGGACGCGACCGCGGCTCTCGGATGAATTGGGCTGTTTTTACGATTGGGAAGGAATTTGGAGCCCGGGGACAATCGGGCTGCCTTGGGAACCCCCAAAACTACCGGTGGCATCTCCGGCAGAAATGTCTGAAATCGTTAAAGACGCGGCCTTGTTCCTTGGCGCCAGTCTGGTAGGGATTACCGAGCTCAATCGAAACTGGCTTTATAAAAAGGGATGGGAACGCTACGGTCATAAAGAAATCGATCTGGATGTCAAAATTTCGTCTAACATAAAATATGCGGTCGTAATGGCCATTGAAACCAATTATGACTATGTTCGGCACGCCCCAACTGCCAGAGCAAGCGCGGCTGCCGGTCTGGGTTATTCGAAGATGGCATTTCTCAGTCCGGCAGTAGCCAAGTTTATTGCTTCGCTGGGCTATACTGCCATTGCCTGCGGCAACGATACGGCATTGAGTATCCCCTTGGCTGTGGATGCAGGTCTGGGGCAACTGGCTCGGTTGGGAACGTTGATTACGCCGGAATTCGGACCCCGGGTAAGGTTGTGCAAAGTCCTCACCGATCTTCCTTTGAAACCGACAGCCCCGGTTGATTTTGGAGTGACCGAATTTTGCCAAATGTGTGAAAAATGCGCCGAGTACTGTCCCTCTCAGGCCATCTTATATGGCAAACGGATTCCATCGGCGCGCACAGCCTCTACCAATCCCGGGCTCTTGAAATGGCCTCTTAATGGCGAGAAATGTTTGCGATACTGGTATAAGAACGGTGCTAAAACCGAAAAGGGAATGTACCACATCGATTGTTATCAGTGCATTAATGTGTGTCCGTTTAACAAACGGCCGGGTATCGGCCATGATATGGTTCGCTGGTTTGTGAGAAAAAAGATTCCGTGGGTAAACCAGTTGCTCAAGTGGGGCGATGATCTGTTTTATAAAATAATTTACAAAACCGGCAAGTATGCGGCTAAAAGCTGATGCGTTTATCCGTAATTTTATGTAAAAAGCGGGGGTAAGATATCATGGGCAAAGTCAGTCATAAAATAATGGATCTTCACGGATTTCTTGAAGACAATAAAGGTGAGTATATTCTAATAAAGAAACCGGTAAAACTGGAGCATATCGGGGCGCTCGTGGCCCAGGCGGATGATACCATTGTTTTTGATAACATTGTTGACTACCCGGAATTTCGTATCGTGGATCAGCTTTTTGTAAATCGCAAGGCCCAGGCGTTGGTGCTTGGCTGTCAACCGAATGAGGTCGTCAAACGTCTGGCTGAGGTGCTGCATACAGGACCCAAGAAACTCAAAGAGGTTGAAGCCGGATCCTGTCAGGATCGTGTGTTCCGCGGTGATGAGATTGATCTTAAGGCCTTGCCGGTTCCGGTGCACACACCTTTAGATCCCTATCCGTATGCAGCCGGTTTTGCCGTGCACAGACACCTGGATACCGGTAAATTAAACCAGATGTTCCCTCGTTGTGGGGTGCTGAGTCGCAATGAGATGGTGACGTCGTTTGTCACGCCCACGGCCAATCAAATCCTGGCAAAGTACCGCGAGCAGGAAACGCCCATGCCCCAGGCGGTGGTCATCGGTGCGCATCCGGCCTGGGAACTGGCCTGCTGTTATTCATATCCCCATGAGGATTTTTGCGAGTTGGAGCTGTTTGAGGCCATTACCGGTCAAACCGGCATCGTCACCCGCTGTAAAACTGTGGATCTTGTGGTACCGGCGGATGCCTCGATTATCATTGAGGGGCTTGTCAGTCCCACCCGCATGGCGCAGGATGGGCCAAATCCCGGGCCCACTGCGCTTTTTTGTCCCTATGATCAACAACAGCCGGTTTTTGAAGTGACGGCCATAACCATGCGCAAAGATCCGATTTTTCGACACGTCCAGACAACGCCTTTTACGGATCACCAGGAGATGCCACGGCTCTTCCATGAGGCCATTATTTTTGAGCGCATCAAATCCATGGGATTAAACGTCCACGATGTTCATTTTCCCCAGGGAGGTGCGGCTCAGGTCGTGATCATTCAAGTTGAGCCAGCCATGGACGGGCAGGTGACCGATGCACTGATGGCCGCTTTAGGGGCGCCCTGGGCCAACATGAAAATGGCAATCGCGGTTGATCCGGACATTAATATTTATGACTATCGAGATATCATGTACGCTCTTTCTACACGCGTTGATCCGAGCAAACACGCAACGATCATAAATAACGCCCGTATCTGGCCCTTTGACCCCAGTGCAACACCTGTTGAAGGTGCATTTCCGCATACGCAAAAAACGCGGTTGCCTTCCGTGGTCGGAAAGTGGGCCATAGATGCCACCAAACCGGTTCCCTATCGAGAGGAAGAACGAAAAAATTATGAACGCGCGTGGCCGATCGGCTGGGGAGAGATAGATTTAAAGGATTATTTGGACGAATAGATACAAGGTAAAGTATTCACTACCCTATTTTGTTTCCACCTTTTCAAGCGTGGCGGCTTTGAAAGACTGCAGCACTGATGATGTTTAGAGGCTTTGCTTTAGGCAATTAACCGAACTTTTCTCTTAATATGCGATGCAGTATTTTCCCGGTGCCGGTGCGGGGCATTTCATTTTCACCAATAAATACAACCTGCTTGGGGCACTTGTAACCGGCCATTTTGCCCTTGCAGCTTTGGATGACATCCTGCTCATTTAAATTGCTGTCATCATAGCCCTGTTTGCGTATCACAACGGCTGCAACTCTTTCGCCCCATTTCTCATCGGGCAGTCCGATTACCGCACAATCAAATACCCCTTCAAGGTTGCCGACAACCTCCTCTACTTCGCTGGGATAGACATTTTCCCCTCCGGTAATGATCATATTCTTTTTGCGGTCGACCAGATAATAAAAGCCATCTTTGTCCTGTCGGGCCATGTCACCGGCTGAGAAAAATTCGTCTTTAAACGATTCAGCAGTTTGCTCGGGCAATTTGTAGTACGCGTCAAACAGCATGGGACCCCGGGCGTATAACTCACCAATTTCTCCAATGGGCACCTGGTTTCCGTCAATATCCAGGATTCTTATAAAATCCGTGCCGATGCATTCGAATCCGATGGAGCCCAGCTTGGTCATCTGATATTCGGGTTTCAGGATGGTGACCATGCCGGCTTCGGTCGAACCGTAAGCTTCGTAGAGTCTTACTCCCGGGAAAAATTCCATCACCGCCTGTTTCATACTTTTTCTACCCGGTGCCGAAGAGCATAGCAGTTTGCGAATGGAGCTGACATCCCGCTTTTTGGCTTCTTCGGGCGCATTGAGGATTAAATTATAATGGGTTGGGATCAGAGAAATAAACGTGATTTTTTCGCGTTCAATGATTTCCACGATCTCTTCAGGCTTAAAGCTTAAGGCTGGATGGATATAAGCTGACCCGCCGATATACAGAAATGTGAAAGTAAAAAAGATGGAATTAATGTGGCATAGGGGCATGACATTCAAGCACACATCATGTTCGTTGAAATCAAAATCCACGGCATTGTGCAGGTAATAGGCAATATGAGACTCATGCGAGCGAATGACACCCTTGGGCTTGCCGGTTGTGCCGGAAGTGTAGATTAAAATCCAGGTATCCTGGGGGACAACTTCTGTTGCAGGCTCAGCATCAGGTGAATCTTGAATGAATTCTTCATAGGGCCGATACCCCTCCTGCGGCTTTCCGACAATGACATAATTTTCGGTCGGGATGTTCTTAAAATCTACCCGGATGGGCTCGACCGTACCTGTGAATTGGTTATGAACGACGAATGCTCTGGCGTCTGAATTGTTAACAATATATTCAATTTCGGAGCCGACTAGGCGAAAGTTAATGGGCACAATAATGATGCCCGATTTGGCTGTCGCCAGAAATAATTCACAGATTTCGATGCAGTTTTCAAGCAATACCGCTACTTTATCACCTTTTTGCAAGCCGAGAGAAATCAGGCTGTTGGCCAGTTTGTTGATGCGGCTGTTCATTTCCGGATAGGTAAATGCACGCTGCGCGTCCTTTAAAGCCACCGTTTCCGGAAACTTTTTTGCGTTGATTTTTTGAATCTGACCCAGATTCAGCCAAAAACCCATACCGGCACCTCCGTCGCAGTTATAACGTATGTAAATCGTTTATAGAAAACACAAGGCTCTGATTGATTTAGTAGGACCTAAATTGAGCGATTGTCGAGGTTGCCGCAGCTACAAGAAAGATGGCGTCCCGCTATAGTTGGCTATGCGGGACGGCATCTGACGCCGTAGATGCGGTAAGATCGGCAATCCCGAAGGGTTTCAAATTTAAAAAATTAAAAACGATCGTTCGACCCAGAGACTCTCGACGGGTAGGATTCATTAAAAAAAAATGTTCCCCATTTTTTAAATTTGAAACGCTCAATTTAGGTCTGATTTTCTTCCAGTTGTTCGATAAAGGCCTCGACATTTGTCTTGGTCTGCTCATCGGAGATCAGGCGAAGATCATTCAAATCGGCATTGATAATTAAGCTTGGAATTCCGGTTTTCTGCTCAAGCCGTTGCGGCATCCCGTAACGGCAGTTGGTATTATTCGGGCATGTTTTGGCATCGTGGTAAATGACGCCGTCTACTTTGAACAATTCTAACATGTTTGTGAAGTACGTCTCCTTTTCGCTATCAGAACGTACGATGAACAGTTCCGTGTAGGCTTTGGCCATCGTATCAAAAGGATCGTTTTCATCTAAGGTTGAAAAAATCCAGCTGTTGCAGTAAGTAGAAGCCAAAACGTTGGCTTTCAAATCGGAAAATAGCTCCGAATGTGCGCGCAGCCGGCCCCATACGGGCATGCCGTCCCAGTAGAGTCTAAAGCGTTCATCTTGCAGCGCACCTTCATTCTTTTTAATGCGATCTTTCAATTCAGCCAGCAAGGTTTTATAGATATCTACCGCTTTTTGCGTTCCCCTGCCAACAACGGCCGGCCCCATAAGCGTGGTGCCGTCAAAAAACGTTAAAGGAGACGGTTTGACGGTCGCCGTTTCAAGTACTTCTTTCCACAACTGGGAGCATTCCCGGGAAAGGGCAACAACGCGTTTCAATTCATCGAGCTGAAACGGGCGGCCGGAAACCTTTTCCAGGGGCTCGATAAGTGCTTCCATCTGCTTGGCGATGGAAGCGACATGCGCCTCAGTGACTTTGCCGACATTTCGATGGGTATATATACCTAAAACGGGTGCCTTGAATTTTTGGCCATACCATGAAAACCAGTCCTGCACATCGCGACACTGATTCGTGTTAAAAACCAGCACATCCGGCTTTGGAATGCTTTCGATTCCCTTATAGATCTTGCTCAGTGGTGTGACGCCTCGTAAGAAAGCACCTATATCAGCGGTAAGATAGGAGCAAATGTCCGGCGAATAGCCCAGCGCATTGGCCTCCGGAATAAGCTCTGTTGCCATACGCGTGGCACCCAACATGGCAGAGTGGGTTTCGGGAAAATAAACTAGAAATCCCATCGCCCTGAGGATTTCAGCGGGTCCCACACTGGTACACCACGCAATCTTGGGTTTGCCTTTTTTTGATGCGGCGTCCAGTTCGTAATAATATTGCGCCATGAAGCGGCTAACATCGGCGGCCGCTTTTAATTTTTTTCTGACAGGTTTTTTTTCATCTGACATAATATTTCCCCACATTATCAGACTTTCCTCTATTCAATTCAAGGTTTCAGGTTTCAGTGTTCAGGTGTCAGAGCTCAGACGACAGAAGACAGATGGTAAAAGCTGGAGGATGTATCATCCCATCTGACTTCTGTTTTATGTCCTCCGACATCTGTTTGCTGACACCTGTCACGTGACACCTGACACCTTTTGACTAAAGCCTTAGGGCTTACTTTCCATCGCATATAGTGCCGCGCCAAGGGCGCCGGTTAATTGGGGATAATCCGGGACCAAGATGTCTCTGTCAATTATTTCTTCCGTCATTTTGACCATAAACGGGTTGTGGGCCACAACGCCGCCGGTCATGACGACTTTTGGTGTCAAGGCATCCATCTCTAAAACGCGTTTTACCATCGAATAGAAGACCCCTTTGACGATGTCGGGCAATTTCTTGCCCTGTCTGATATTTTCCAGCACTTCGGTGGCCGAAAACACGGTACAGAAGCTCCCCAGTTTGACCATATTTTCGGATTGACTGGCCAGACGGTCCATCTCGTCGAGCGAAACATTCAGGCGCATGGCCATCTCTTCCAGGAAGGCACCTGTGCCGGCTGCGCACTTGCGATTCATTTTAAATCCGGTGCGTTTGCCAGACGGATCGAGTTTAATGATTTTGTTGTCCTGCCCTCCGATATCAATAATGGTGGTCGCAAAGGGAAAATAGTAAAAACACCCTTTGGCATGGCACCCGATTTCCGTTTTTGTATCCCCGGCAAACGATACGTTCCTTCGGCCGTATCCGGTTGCGACGGTTTTTTCAATGCCGCTCTTTTTTGTACCGGCCATTTTTAAAGCCGAGGTGAGACAGGCATTGGCAGTGGCCGCAAAGTCGGTCCCGGATTTTTTGACCGCATGACCGATCAGATTTTTAGCGGTATCGAGGATGGCAACCTTTGTCCGTGATGCCCCCACATCGACACCCGTGTAAGCTGGTTTTGATTTCATGATAAAAACGGATCGCTATTTCGTTTGACGCTGTACTAAAGAATAAAGCATAAAAATTGAGGGATCGGGGAGTTTTCTTAATTCGGTCGCTGCATAAATCATCAGCGACTGCATCGTGCAAACTCATGCATAAGGGTTCGTAGCGAAAGAACAGAGATCCAATATAAAACAAGGGGTTAAAGGTAAAATCAGCATCTCGCCAAAAAGCCGGTTTGGGCTTATTGCCTGTTCTTTCGCAACGCTCCCTAATGCATTCAGACAGTGCACGATTTCGCTGCTGATAATTCATTCCGCTATTATAGAAGGTTGGGCAGAAAAACTCCTCGACCTCTAAAAAATTAATATTAAAAAAACGAATAGCAAAATGCTGGAAGCATTTTGCTATTTTGACTCTAATCCTTTTACCAAAGCGCTCAGCGTGCGATTATACGGCGTAGCGGTTCCCGTTCGTTCACCGTATTCTATAAACTTGCCGTTGATGTAATCTATTTCAGTGCGGCGAGAGGCTTCGATATCCATCAACATAGAGGGCTTGTGGTCGCCGGCATTTCCCATGTATTCCATTGCATGGGTATAAAAATCCCACCCCAGATCAATTTCATTTGAGCGCGCTATCTGGATACATTCTTTTACCAGGGCATCCACAATCTGAAAAACAATCGGATCGTTCATGGCGCGCGACATTGTCAGACCGGTTACCGCACATACGGGATTCATGCAGGCGTTCATAACGCTCTTACGCCAGACCATTGAAATAATGTTATCGATGTGTTCGGTTGTGAGGTCGCATTTGCTCAACACCTGGGCAATGGCTACCGCCGCGTCTCGCGATTCCGGATCAAGCTCCTGGATGTAATGTGGTGGATGGTGAAATGGTATCCTGACGTGAGCCGGTCCAACCAACCCGCAGCCATAATTGACGACCGCCCGCATCACACAGGTCTTACTCAGTATTTTTGCGAGTTCCAGTTCTGTATCAATTCCATTTTGCCAGCTGACAATCGCCATGCCCTTACGGTGAAAGCCCTCGATGGCCGAAGCGATCAATGGCAAGGCATTGGCTTTGACAGTGATGAAGATCGCGTCCGGGTTAACGTCTGCCAATTCATCAACATTGGTGCATGTTCGGGAAACTTTGTGCTGCATATTTTCGGCGCCTTCCAGAATGATTCCGGGGTCCAACGCCGGCGCCAGCAGGTCCGGGATTACATCACAAAGGGTTACCTCATAACCGCCCTTGGCCAGAAAGCAGGCGACAATGCATCCCACCGGACCTGCGCCGACCACCGCGAATGATTGGGGACTAAAACTGGACGCATCACTCATATTTTACCTCCCCATTAATGTTGTTGTTAACGAAGCGAAATATCGTAAAGCCCTTATACTGGGCTATAGCTACGGTAGTTTTAGAGAAAAATACGAATATCGAATTTCGTATTTCCATCCAGAGGCTATCTTTCTTGTTTGGGGCGTTCGTCAATTACGCGCAGGGCTTTACCTTCGCTGCGCGCGATGGATTTCATATCCACCAATTCTACCCCAACGCCGATCCCCATCATGCCTTTGATATGGGCCGCGATTTTGCCTTCGATTTCATGGCGGCGGTCTTCACCGGCTTCGTAAGCTTCTTTTTTGGCTTCCACCTGAACCTTGAGCTGGTCCAGATACCCTTTTTTGCTCACCACCAGTCGATATTGGGGTTCGACCTCTTCAATTTCCAGAAGGAGCGCTTCGATTTGCGAAGGAAAGACGTTTACACCGCTGATAATGAGCATGTCGTCCGAGCGACCGTAGATTTTGTCCATACGAATAAAGGTTCGGCCTTCATATCCGGGCTCACGCCACAGCTGGGTGATGTCTTTGGTGCGGTAGCGAATCATGGGCATAGCGCGTCGCTGTAATGACGTAAAAATAAGTTCTCCTTTTTCGCCCTCCGGAAGAGGCTCCAGGGTCTGCGGGTCCACGATTTCTGGCAGAAAAAGATCTTCGTTGATATAAAGACCGTTTTGATCGCCGGCGTCATACGCCACACCGGGCCCGCACAGCTCGGTTAAGCCATAGGCTTCCATGGCTTTAATTCCCATGCGTTCCTCGATTTCCTGCCGCATGGCCACTGTCCAGGGTTCGGCACCGAACACCCCCACCCGTAACGGGAGTTTTTTAATATCGATCTTCATTTCTTCAGCGCGTTCGGCAATTGTCAGGGCGTACGACGGTGTGCAGAACAGAACATCTGACTTAAAATCCTGCATGATGGTAATCTGCCGTTCGGTCATACCGGCGCCGGTGGGTACCAGCGTACAGCCGATTTTGGTCGCTCCCTGGTGAAAGCCCAGCCCGCCGGTAAATAGGCCATGCCCATAGGCATTCTGGACCACATCTTCTTTGCGCACCCCGGCCGCCCAGAGGTTACGAGCCATGCATTCAATCCATTGTTCCAGGTCCTCGGCGGTATAGGGCCCGGTAATCGGTTTACCGGTCGTACCTGAAGATGCATGCACTCTGACCACTTCTTCCAACGGGACAGCACACAGGCCGAAGGGATAATTGTCCCTTAAATCGTTTTTTACAGTAAACGGGAGTTTGGTGAGGTCTTCCAGACTTTTAATATCGCCGGCTTTAATGCCCATTTCTTTGAATTTTTTCTGATAAAACGGGATCTTCTCAGATACCCAGCTTACAGTTTCCTTTAATTTCTTTAACTGAAACTTTTTAAGCTCTTCCACCGGCATGCATTCAAACTTGTCATTCCAGGGCATGATCTTCCTCCTTTTTGAAAAACTAGAAGCTGTAATTTTATTTTAAAGGCCTAAGGCCTCCGGGTCCGATTCGATGTCAATTCTGTCGATCGACTGCTGCCTGCGATAAAATCTCTATAGAATTATGCAGCCTTGGCCGCAGCTTCAAAACCCAGTTCAAAGGCCTTGATATTGATATCGACAAAGGCCTTTTTGGTGGATGTCCGAATGGCTTCTTTAACCTTGTCAGCCGACACCGGCATAATACCGGTCTGAATCAGCGAACCCAGTAACACCATGTTCAGTGACATGATGTTTCCGGCCTGCTTTGCCAGTGCCTGGGCATCGAATGCGATCAGTTTGGCGGTTTTATTGCGGATCAGCTTCTGGAGTAAATCCAGATCAGGATAGGTGCCCTTGCCGATGGCCACCGTGAACGGCGGCAGCGGTGCCGTATTCGTGATCACCACGGTATCGGCATTGCATTTGTTTAACGCTCGCAGTGTTTCCGACGGCTCGAAGCCCAGCAGCACATCCGCTTCGCCATCCGAAATAATCGTGCTGTCTGCATCTCCAAATACGACCGCGGATTCAACCACGCCGCCCCTTTGGGCCATTCCATGGATTTCACTCATGCGCACTGGAATGTCAGCCAGCAGAGCCGCCTCTCCCAGCACTTTGGATGCCAGCAGGTTTCCCTGTCCTCCAACGGCTACGATGATCAGTCTTTTTGTTTCCATAAATGAGTTCCTAAACTTTCAGTTAGTTGAATTAAAATTCGTGGTAATTAGATTTTTCAGAGTAGCCTTCAAAGTATAATTTGGAGTACTGGAGCTATTCACAATTTGGATTTTGCCTTTTCTTTCGACCGGACCGGCACGATTGCTTTTTCCGGGCAAATCTGTGCGCAAACGGCACAACCCGTGCACAGATCCGCATTAATGTATACCTTTTCGCCTTCGGTGTAAAAGGCCGGACAGGCCAACTCATTGACGCAATCTCTGTGATTTTTGCATTTTTCGCTAATGTAAAAGGGCTTGCCCCTGGCCTTTTTAAGACTCTGGGCATAAAGAGTACATGCTTCTTTGGAAATGATTACGGAAACGCCTTTAAAATCGATGGCTTCCTTTAACGCCTCGATACTTTTGTTCACCCGATAGGGTTTGATCACTGCCACATGCGGGACGCCGATGGCCCGGACGACATTTTCAATAGATACCCGGCCATAGCCTGTCAGGTTAAAATCTTTCATGTCAACGCCCGGATTGGGTTGATGACCGGTCATCGCTGTGATGCTGTTGTCCAGAATTATCAGGGTAAAATTGTGGTTGTTAAAAACGGCGTTGATCAGACCGGGGATGCCGGAGTGGAAAAAAGTGGAATCTCCGATAAAGGAAATAACTTTTTTATCGGTGGCAATTGAAAAGCCGCATCCCGTGCCGACCGAGGAACCCATGCACAGGAGAAAATCTGCCGTTGAAAGCGGCGGCAGCACACCGAGGGTATAACACCCGATGTCGGTGGGGTAAATGGTGTCGAGGCCTTCGGCCGCTTTTTTAACCGCATAATACGTGGCGCGATGGGAGCAGCCGGCGCACAGGTTGGGCGGTCGCTGAGGCACCTCCGGCACATCGGAAATATCCGGTTTGGCGGCGGGCGTATATGGTATTCCGAAAAACCTGGCGATATTTTCTCTTACCTGTGCGGGGTCGAACTCGTAAAGACGGGTAAACAGGTCTTTGGCTTTCCCGCGGATCGGCAGGGTTAAGCCTTCTTCCTGCGCAAAGGCCTTAACTTTTTCCTCCATATACGGCTCGCCTTCTTCAATTACCAGTACTTTTTCACATGCTTTCAAAAAGTCCTTAATTATTTTTTCGGGCATCGGGTATGAAAATCCCACCCGCAGCAGCCTGACTTTATCAGCGATATCTAACTCTTTGACGGCGTCTGATGCGTAATTATAGCTGACCCCGTTGCAAACGAGGCCCCATTTTCCATTGCCGTTGATAAAATTATATTGCGAGGCTTCCGAAAATTCTTCGGCTTTTTCGATGTTTTCCAGGAGTTTAACATGCAACTTTCTGGAAACCGCCGGTATCGTGACCAGGTTGAAGGGGTCTTTGACAAAATCGCCTTTGGTTTTGGGTACCTTTATTTCCCCCAGAGTAACAATTGCGGAGGAGTGGTTGATGCGGGTGGTGGTGCGAAACAGGACCGGTTCCTGCAGTTTTTCAGAAATTTCAAAAGCATATCCTACCATATCTTTGGCTTCTTCCACGGATGATGGTTCCACCATGGGCAGCCCGGAAAGTTTGGCATAAAAGCGATTGTCCTGCTCATTCTGGCTGGAAAACATATAGGGGTCATCGGCGGTAAGGACGATCATCCCGCCTTTGACGCCCACGTAGGCCAATGTCATCAGCGCATCAGCAGCGACATTTACACCCACATGCTTCATCACACACATGCTGCGCACACCGGAATTGGCAGCTGCCGCTGCCACTTCCATGGCAACCTTTTCATTGGTGCTGTATTCAAAATACAGATCGCTTTCCTGGGATGTCTGGAATAATTGTAGAGAAATTTCAGAAGACGGTGTGCCGGGATAGGTACTGGCAACCGCAACACCCGCTTCGATCGCTCCCCTGGCAATGGCTTCATTACCCAAAAGCAGCATTTTTTGACCCGGGTTTTCGGTAAGTAATTTGTGCATGGCACCATCCTTTATCGATTCATTTAAATCAGTTTATTAGTTTTTTTATTTGAGCTTAAACGCACGCATGGGTGCTCGAATTTCCTCTGAATTTTTAGTTATTTTTTAAAAATCTGTCAATAAAACGGATAAATACTATTTTCTTGTTGAATCTTATGATTAGCTACATTAAAGCTACATTGTAGTTTCTGTCAAGATAAAATATTGAAAACCTTATTCAGATTGAATGCGTTAACCGCCGCAAGATTGTTTAGGTTTTAGAAAGGAAAATTTTATGATTGTCCGAAATGTAAAGGACAAAGCAGTTATGGAAACTACCTATCTGGCCCATGGGGGTGCGATTGCCCAGATGATACTGGATCGTCGAATATTACAGGAAATTGGCTTCCTGGCGATTGCGACCCTGGCACCGGGAAAGAAAATCGAAGCGCATGTAGACCCCATGGAGGAAATCTATTTTGTGCTGACCGGTTCCGGTGAAATGGCCGTGGATGATGAAAAGCGCGAGGTCGGGCCGGGGGATGCAACCTGGATACCGACCGGATCAAGTCATAGCCTTTTGAACAATGGTGAAGCGGATCTGGTTATTTTGGTGGTGGCATCACCCCATTGGTAAGGGGCCGGCTACTGGCTGCTGGTCTCAAATAGGTTTCAGGTGTCAGTGTTCAGGTGTCAGGAATCAGAGGTGTCAGAGTTCAGGTTTCAGGGGACAGGGGCCAGATTGTAAAAACTGGAAGATGAAGCACCTTATCTGACTTCTGTTTTCTGTCCTCCGTCATCTGTTTACTGACACCCGACACCTGAACACTGACACCTCGTTATTGGCGGCTGGTTGGCGGTTACAGGTGTTTTAAGAGCCAGTGACAAGTAGCAAAAAGCCAGAAGCAAGCAGCCATGCTTAACCGGGCTTCTTGCGGGTATAGATCGTTTTATACAGCTCCGGCGTGATTTCCATACACCCGATGCAGCCCGGCTCTTCATCGGCATGAAAAGGCTCCAGATGAACTTCCAGGCCGATTTCCCTGTACATATCAGCCATTTCCGACAAACGGGGTTCATCATAGGTTGCCTGTCTTTCCCACCCCTGGCGGGTCAGTTCCTCCTGACGTGTCATACCCGTTACGCGCCTTTAAATTCAGGTTTTTTGCGGCCCAGTGATGAAAGACCTTCCAGGGCGTCGACAGTGCTGAAAAGATCTTGCGCACGCCCGAGTTCAATTTCCACTGCTGCGGTCATTGATTGTCCGATCTGCTGGTCGATGATTTCATTGGCCAGCTTGAGTGCCAGCGGTGCTTTGTAGCCGATGATTTTAGCCGTTTTGGCTGCGATTTCCTCCGGCACGCCCTCGGGCAGCTTTCCGGCCAGCAACCGGGTCGCATTTTCGCTGCTGCAAACCTGAGCCTGCAGTTTAAATTTTTCAGGAATTTCACGCGGCCGGTATTTATCGGGTTTTCCTTTTGATGCCAGCTCGCTTATGGCGGAGGGTACCTCGGCCGGTGCGACCAGACGGTTAACGATACCCAGCGCCTGAGCATCCTCTGCGCTGAGGGGTGTGCCGGTAAAGACATAGTATTTGGCGAGCTCAGGTCCGACATGACGCGCCATCCGCAGCATACCGCCCAGACCGGGAAAGATGCCGATGCCGGTTTCAGGGAATCCCATGGATCCGGCCGGCGTCGCAACGATTACCTGGCAGGCGAGGGCCAACTCACTGCCGCCGCCTAAAGACAGACCGTCAAGCAGGGCAATGGTCAGCTTGTCTGAGTTTTCCATTTTAAGGAGCAGTTCGTGACCCTTGCGGGTAAATTCTACAATATCCGCAATTTGATCCGCTTTGATCTTGTCGACAAAATACTTTATATCCGCTCCGGCTCCAAATGCCTTGCCGGCGCCCTGCAATACGATGGCCTTGACGTCCGGGTTTTTTTCAGCTTCTTCAAATCGCCGGGTGAGCTGGGCCACCACCGTTTCGTTGAGGGCATTCATCGCTTCGGGACGGTTGAGGGTGATGTAAGCAAGAGGACCTTTGCGTTCCAGGTCCACAAAATTGAAAGTAAACGGTTTGCCGATCTCATTTTGCCTGGCGAGGATTTCAGGCATCTTGAAATCAGGGTATTTTCGGGTAATGGCCTCCACCGCTTTGTAGGTTTTTTCAATGCCGATTTTATTCATGATTTCAAAGGGGCCCATTAGCCAGCGCAATCCGATTTTTGCACCCCGATCGGTGTCTTCGATGGAAGCAACACCTTCATCCACCAGGGCCGCCGCAACCCCGAGACATACACCGTAAAATCGATCCTTAACCGCCTGGAGTTTGGCCTCATCGACATCGCCTTTTAGATCCCAGTTTTCATTTTTATCCAGCTGGGATTTTAGGATATCCGCAGTGGCATAAAATGGTCCCAGTTCATTACCCAGGCTGGTTGAGGCGTGCACGGCGATCGGGATTCCGGTGACATTCATGAGCTCAAATGGGCCCATGCCGATCTTAAATGCCTGTTTGGAGGCTTCTTCAAGGGTGGGAATATCGGCCACGCCTTCTTCCAGCATGCGGGCGGCCTCGTTTAAAAACGGTACAAAGAAGCGATTGACGGCAAAGCCGGGCGCATCTTTTACGACGATGGCGGTTTTACCATGAAGCTTGGCTACCAGAAGTGATTTTTCCAGGGTTTCGGCGCTGGTCTTTTCATGGGGAATGACTTCCAGAAGGCGATTTTTAGCCGGGTGATAGAAATAATGCAGTCCCACAAAGCGGTCCGGGCGGGAGGTTTTTTCGGCAAATTCGTGAACGTAAAAACTGGAAGTGTTGGTTGCCAAAATGGTCTTCTCGGAGCAGATCCGATCCAGTTTCTCAAAAAGATCGTATTTAACCTGCTTGTCTTCGAAGACCGCTTCTATAACCAAATCGGCGTTGGCCACCATTTCAAAATCGCAGGTGCCAATAATGTGCGACAGGATATCGTGAACGTGTTCGGCACTGAGAATCTTACGCTCAACCGCTTCTTTCAGCGTTTGCCGGATATTAATAATGCCTCGTTCGACAAATTCTTCACTGATATCCAAAAGAACGACGTTGAGCCCTTCCTGGGCCAGCTTCTGAGCAATGCCGCTGCCCATATTACCTGCGCCAATGACCGCAATTTTATTAATTTGAGACATAAAAATTCCTCGTTTCGTTTTATTGGTTGGATTCGTTCAATTTGTTCTATTGGTTTAAGCTTTAACCAATGAAACCAATTAAACCAACGAAACCAATCAAACAGATTGGTTTATTTGTTCTTCCAAACCGGCTTGCGCTTTTCTTCGAAGCTTTTAATACCTTCCAGCACATCCTCTGTTTTCATCAAGGTATTCAGAAAAAGATCACTGACACGTTCAATGGCTTTTGGCAACGGCATGCCCAGGTGTTTTTTTACTGCCTGTTTGTTAAGCCGAATGATGAGCGGGCTGTTGTATTGAATTTCCTTAACGAGTTTATCGGTGGCTTCGGCCAGCTGATCATCTTCGACGGCGTATGAGACCATTCCCATTTGTCGGGCTTCTTCAGCGCTATAGCGCTTGCCGGTCGTGCAGATTTCCACGGCTTTAGAAGGACCCACCAGGTGGGGCAGGCGTACGGCCGCATAGGGCGGCAAAAAGCCGAGTTTAATTTCCGGCTGGCCGAATAGGGCGTTTTTGGCAGCCACAATGATGTCACAGGCGATAGCAGCCTCCATACCCCCACCCAGACAGGCGCCGTGCACAGAAGCAATACTGGGTACGTGGAGTTGATCGATAAGCTCAAAAATGTGATTAAATGTTTCGATCATTTTAGCGGCCATCTCAGGCTTATGATCGGTCACTTCAACGCCCGCGCAAAAGCTGGCCCCTGCACCATTCAGCACCAGACATTTGAGTTCATCATCGGCGACAAGCCCGTTAAGCTCGGCAATGAGTTCATTCATCATTTCAATATCTAAAACATTGTGTTTCGGCCGATCAAATGTAATCCGCGCAACCCCGTCAGCTTTTGCGACTTTAAGATGTTTATATTCGCGCATAGTCTTGATCCTTATTAAAAAATTAGTTTTTCGTATTTGGTGTTTTGTGTTTTGCTTTATGAATCGGTGTCCTGCTTAATTTTTAGATTTCGTGCCAAACACTAAACACTAAACACAAGCTATGTTTTGGTAAAGACATAATTCAACTGTCCATTCGGCAGCGTATTGACAACAGTTTGCACCTCCATGCCCACCTGGATGTCTTCTTCCGACAGGTCATTGGAAATTCTGCCAAATACCTTGTAATCACCATAATCCACAAGAGCGATGCAGTAGGGGACATCGTCCTGGAATCCGATGGGAGCATATTCCAGCTTGCTGTAGGTAACGAGTTTGCCCTTACCGCTGACTTCGAACCATTCCGTGTTACTGGCAAGACACTGATGGCAATCCGCCCGGGGCGGAAAGAAAGACATCCCGCAATCTTTGCAGCGGGTTCCCATGACTTTATTGTCTTCCAGGTAGTCGACAAAATCATTGGTTTTGGTAATAGAGGTAAAGCTTACCGTGCCGAATTTTTTAAATCGATCATCTACTTCTTTTATTTTACTCATTATTTATTCTCCACTAAATAAACTTGTAATTTGAATAGGAACGTTTTCTTTTTTAGGCAAAATATTTCAAGTCAACCACGAAAGCACGAAATTTTAAAATCACGAAATTAACTTTTTTTCTATTTTCGTGTTTTCGTCCTTTCGTGCTTTCGTGATAAATAATTCTTACCCGCGACCTAATATGGTCACATTTCCATAAAGGCCCACACCACCGATGTTATGGACCAGTCCGATATCCGGGTCTTTAACCTGTATATCTCCAGCCTCGTCTCTAAGCTGCAATACGATCGTGCGGATCTGGGATCCACCGGTGGCACCGATCGGGTGCCCTTTTGATAAAAGGCCGCCGTCCACATTCACCGGGATACTGCCTTCCTGATATGTTTCTTTGTTTCGGATTAATTCCTTGCCTTCTCCCGGTTTGGCAAATCCTAGATTTTCATAGGCCATCATTTCGGCGATGGTAAAACAATCATGCACTTCAGCCACATCGATGTCTTTGGGTCCGACACCGGCCATCTCATAGGCTTGCTGGGCAGCCTGCTGGGCAACGGTCAGTCCCGTAAACAGGTCTCTGCCGGCTAAATTGACGCTGGTGGATGCTGCGCCCACCCCTAAAATCCAGACCGGTTTTTTCGAAATGGATTTAGCTTTTTCTTCGCTGGCAACGATGATGCAGGCGCTGCCATCGGCATTCGCGCAGCAATCTCCAACCCGCAAAGGGCTGGCCACCGGACCGGCCATGCGGTTTTCCGGATCAGAAAACATTTCAAACTCTACGGGCTTACGATAGACGGCCCTTTCATTTAACTGGCCGTAGGTTGCCGCCTTAACGCGTATCAGTGCAAGGTCGTCCAGGGTGGTTCCGTATTTTTCCATATGCGCTTTAGCATACATGGCATAATAAGCGGGCATCATTGTGCCGAAGGGGCTTTCCCACTGGATGTCGGCCCCCCGGCCCATGCGCTCCTGGGATTCCGAAGAACTGATTTCCGACATTTTCTGGAATCCGATCACCGCCACTGTATCGTGCAGTCCCGACTTCACAAGCGAATAGGCGAGCTTTAACCCCGTACTGCTCGATGAGCACAGGGTCTCAACATAAAAGGTCGGCTGCGGGTTCAACCCTAAATATTCTGCAAAAACGCCGGCCGGTGAACGCTGTTTGTCGTATTCGGGTGCTGAGCAGACCACAGAAGCATCGATATCTTTGGTACTCAACTGCGCATCCTGCATGGCTTCCTTAAATCCTTCAAATACCAGCTCCCGGATGGAACCCGGATAACTTCTAACAAATGTACTCTGTCCAACTCCGATAATGGCTACTTTTCCCATATAAGTCTCCTCTCAAAAGACTGATAATTGGCTAATTCGTAATATAAATAAATTCTTTTTTTTGCAAATATGCTTCTAAAACCTGGAGACAAATCCGAAATCCGAAGCACGAAATCCGAAACAAATTCGAATAGCAAATTATCAAATGTTCAAAACACCAAAGATATTACTAGATCCGGAAGAAGCACTGAGACTGATTCATAGTTTCATATTTTGAATTTTGGTCATTCGGGCTTGTTTCGAATTTCGGATTTCGATATTCGAATTTTATAATTGACAGTTTAGTACTCAAATTTATGATAGAATAAGCAAAATGGGAGGTACCAATAATTGTTCTCGATCAGATATATTGCCCACCGTCTATCTTTATAACTTCCCCGGTAATATGTTGGGCTTTGTCAGATGCCAGAAAAGTCACCAGATAGGCAAGGTCCTCCGGCTGTCCAACCCGTTTTAGGGCACTTTCACCCATGGCCATATCGATAATTTTGTCCCTGGCATCCGATTCTTTGAGCATTGCCGTTTCTATCAAGCCGGGGGCGACGGCATTGACCGTTACGCCGAAGGCGCCAAGCTCCTTGGCAAGCGCCTTGGTAAATCCGATGATCCCGGCCTTGGATGCAGAGTAATTGGTTTGGCCGAATTTTCCGCGCAATCCATTAATTGAAGTAATATTTATGATTTTGCCGTATTTTTGCTCTTTAAAAAGCGGTGCCACCTGACGGGTGAAGTTAAAATATCCTTTTAAGTTGACTTCCAAAACACGATCCCATTGCTCTTCGGTCATTTTCCAGGAAACCCCATCCCAGTTCATGCCGGCGTTGTTGACCAGAATTTGCAGGCTGCCGAATTCTTCGATGGCGGCTTTGACCACTTTTTCAGCGTCGGCAAAAGAAGCAATATCACATTGCAGCGCAACGGCCTTACGGCCCATTGCCTGAATTTCCTTCGCATATTTGATGGCCTCGGCTTCGTGCTTTCGGTAGGTAAGACATAAGTTGGCCCCCTCGCGAGCCAGTTCGAGGGCGGCAGCGGCACCTATTCCTTGCGAGCCGCCGGTCACCAGCGCATTTTTGCCTTCCAGTAGCATAAAATCCTCCTAATTATACGTTTCGGAATTTCTACAATTCTATTCGTTTTGATTCTCTAAACTCACCATTCCATTATCCCAGAACCCATTATAGCCTAAAGCTTCACTGCGTGCCCAATATAGCGCTAAAGCTTCACTGCGTGCCCAACATTCCCTCCGGGGCGTAGGCCCAACCCACCGGCCTGTAAGCCCTATGGGCTGGAAGCGGGGCCGGAGGCCAATTGGGGCGAAGCCCCTAACTTGTGGAATTATTGGCATATCTGTCGGCACGACAAAGTGTCGAAGCTACATTAAAGCTGAGTCTTAATTTAGTCAATAAAATTTCTTGACATCAATATAGTTACATTGTAGCTAAAAAGTAATTTCAAATTTTGGCATGAAAAGCAAGCGAAATTTTTAAAAAAGGAGGGTAATATGGCAGGCGTACCTGACAAGATACAAACCTGGCAGATGGTGCAACCCACTTCCCGCGATAGGGAAACCAAAGAGGTGACACCGGGTAAAATCGAAAAAAATGAAATTCCGGTTCCGGAATTAAAACCCGGTGAAGCTCTGGTTGAGATCGCGGGCTGCGGTGTTTGTCATACCGACCTGGGTTATTTTTATGATGGTGTACCAACGGTTTCAAAGCCCCCCCTGACACTGGGCCATGAAATTTCCGGAACCGTGGTTGCGGGAGATGAAGAATGGATTGGTAAAGAAGTCATCATTCCCGCGGTCATGCCATGTCGCAAATGTATCCTTTGCAAAACCGGTCGCGGCAACAGATGTCTGGGTCAGAAAATGCCGGGAAACAGCCTCGGGCCTTATGGCGGGTTCTCCAGTCATATCCCGGTGCCGAGTGTCGATCTGTGCGAGGTAAAGAATAGAGGCGATATTCCACTGGCCCATCTGGCGATTGTGGCCGATGCCGCCACCACCCCCTACCAGGCCGCCAAAAGAGCCGATTTCCAGCCGGGTGATAACGTGGTCGTCGTCGGTATTACCGGCGGGGTAGGGCAATATATGGGGCAGACTGCCAAGGCCTTGGGCGCTAATACCGTTGTGGGTATTGCGCGCAACCAGGCCAAGCTGGACCGTGCGCTGAAATACGGGACGGATTATGTCATAAATTCGACGGACAAAGATGCCAGAGCGGTTGCCGGTGAATTTAAAGCCATCTGCAAGGAAAATGGGTTGCCGAGTTTTGGCTGGAAGATCTTTGAGATCACCGGCGCCAAAGGCGGCCAGGAGATTGCGCTGAGCCTGTTGAGTTTTGTGGGCAAACTGATTGTGGTCGGGTACGGACTTGCCAAAGCCGAGTACATGTTCGGCAAATTAATGGCCTTTGATGCCGATATTATTGGGACATGGGGATGTCTACCTGAATACTATCCGGTCGTATTGGATATGGTTGTCAAAAATAAAATCAATATAGATGCGTTCGTGCAAACCCGCCCTATGAGCACGATCGTGGAAACCTTTGATGAGGCTCACAAAGAGTCTCCGGATAAACGGATTGTGCTGACGCCTGATTTTTAAGCTTTAGCAAATTTTTAAGGTACAATAACGAAAATTTTTAAATAATAGAGGAGGTAAGTATTATGGCTTTAGAGTGGATGCCCAGAGATAACGAACTAAAGGATCACATGCTGCACACGGATGTACACTGGGGCAACGAAGAGAATGCCCCCTGTGTGGTCTTTGAAAAGCGACCCCTGACAGACCCGCAAGGAAAGGTTCAGGAAGGGCTGTATGTTGCCTGGATTCGTCTGAACAATCCCAAGCAGTATAATTCCTATACCACCGAAATGGTCAAGGGTGTGATTGCCGGTTTTGAAAATGTTTCATTAGATAGAAGTGTCGTGGCGGTGGTCTTTACCGGAACCGGACCCTATTCGTTCTGCACCGGCGGTAATACCAAAGAATACAGCGAGTACTACGGCCGGCGGCCGGATGAATACGGCCAGTACATGGAGCTCTTCAACCATATGGTGGATTCGATTCTGGCCTGTAAAAAGCCGGTAATCTGCCGGGTCAACGGGATGCGCGTGGCCGGTGGCCAGGAAATCGGCATGGCGTGTGATCTTGCGGTTGCATCGGATCTGGCGATCTTTGGGCAGGCCGGCCCGCGTCACGGGTCCGCTCCTGTTGGGGGCTCATCGGACTTCCTGCCCTGGATGCTCAGCAGCGAAGATGCCATGTGGAACTGTGTCTCCTGTGAAATGTGGTCGGCCTATAAGATGAAGGCTAAAAATTTGATCAGCAAAGTCGTGCCGGTACTCAAAGTAGATGGCGAATGGGTGCGCAACCCCATGATTATCACCGACAAGTATGTGGAAGACGGTGAAATCGTCTACGGTGAGTATAAAAGAGGCGATGCCGCTAAAGAGGCTCGCGCTTTCGTAAAGGAACATCAGTCCAATGCGGATTTTGAACTGCTGGACAAAGAGGTCGATAAGATCATCTGGACTTTTGCCAATCTGTTCCCCGGATGCCTGATTGTGTCAATTGACGGCATTCGTCAGAAAAAGAAATACTTCTGGGATATGTGCAAGAATCAAAATCGACACTGGCTGGCTGCCAATATGTCCGGCGAAGCCTTCCTCGGCTTCGGTGCCTTTAACACTAA
>Ga0255055_10000844_pt1 | contig 23444 bp, 15 predicted proteins | sample JV7_2_27_MG_FD_188633 | JGI IMG/M metagenome (GOLD analysis project Ga0255055, IMG submission 188633) | Seawater microbial communities from Jervis Inlet, British Columbia, Canada - JV7_2_27 | ecosystem: Environmental > Aquatic > Marine > Inlet | place: Canada: British Columbia | collected...
GTACTGGCCCCGAGACCTGCGACGCGTTGCTCGATTGCCAGGCCGGAACCCCGCTGGTGCTCGATGACGGTGTGAGCTGCACGGTAGACACGTGCGATCCGATCACGGGCGTCACGAACGTCCCGGCCGATAGCCTCTGCGATGATTCGGACGTCTGTACTGGTGTCGAGACCTGCGACGCGGTGCTCGACTGCCAGGCCGGTACTCCGCTGGTGCTCGATGATGGTGTGGGCTGCACGGTAGACACCTGCGATCCGATCACGGGCGTGGCCAACGTGCCGACCGATAGCCTCTGCGATGACTCGGACGTCTGCACCGGCACCGAGACCTGCGACGCCGTGCTCGATTGCCAGGCCGGAACCCCGCTGGTGCTCGATGATGGTGTGGGCTGCACGGTCGACAGCTGCGATCCGATCAGCGGCGTGGCCAACGTGGCGACCGATAGCCTCTGCGATGACAGCGATGTGTGCACCGGCACGGAGACCTGCGACGCGGTGCTCGACTGTCAAGCCGGTACTCCGCTGGTGCTCGATGATGGTGTGGGCTGCACGGTAGACACGTGCGATCCGATCACGGGCGTGGCGAACGTGCCGACCGATAGCCTCTGCGACGACAGCGATGTGTGCACCGGCACGGAGACCTGCGACGCGTTGCTCGACTGCCAGGCGGGTACGTCTCTGGTGGCTGACGACGGTGTCAGTTGCACGGTAGACACCTGCGATCCGATTACCGGCGTCGCGAACGTCCCGACCGATAGCCTCTGCGATGATTCGGACGTCTGTACTGGTGTCGAGACCTGCGACGCCGTGCTCGACTGCCAGGCGGGTACGCCTCTGGATCCGAACGACGGTGTGAGTTGCACGGTAGACACGTGCGATCCGATCACGGGCGTGGCGAACGTCCCGACCGATAGCCTGTGCGATGACAACGATGTGTGCACCGGCACGGAGACCTGCGACGCGTTGCTCGACTGTCAGGCGGGTACGCCTCTCGAACCGAACGACGGTGTCAACTGCACGGTAGACAGTTGCGATCCGATTACCGGCATCGCGAACGTACTCAACGACGCCCTCTGCGATGACTCGGACGCCTGCACCGGGGTGGAGACCTGCGACCCAGTGCTCGATTGCCAGGCTGGTACGCCGCCGGTGGTCGACGACGGTGTGAGCTGCACGGTAGACAGCTGCGATCCGATCACGGGCGTGGCGAACGTGCCGACCGATAGCCTCTGCGATGACAGCGATGTGTGTACGGGAACGGAGACCTGCGACGCGGTGCTCGACTGCCAGGCCGGTACTCCGCTGGTGGCTGACGACGGTGTGACCTGCACGGTAGACAGCTGCGATCCGATCACGGGCGTGGCGAACGTGCTGACCGATAGCCTCTGCGATGACAGCGATGTGTGTACCGGAACGGAAACCTGCGACGCGGTGCTCGACTGCCAGGCGGGGACCCCGCTGGTGGCTGACGACGGTGTGAGTTGCACGGTAGACACCTGCGATCCGATCACGGGTGTGGCGAACGTGGCCAACGACGCCCTCTGCGACGACTCGGACGTCTGCACCGGGGTGGAGACCTGCAACGGCGTGCTCGACTGCCAGGCGGGTACGCCTCTCGATCCGGACGACGGTGTCAGCTGTACGGTAGACACGTGCGATCCAATCACGGGTGTGACCAACCTACCTACTGACGGTCTTTGCGACGACAACGATGTGTGTAGCGGCACCGAGACCTGCGACCCAGTGCTCGACTGCCAGACTGGTACGCCGCCGGTGGTCGACGACGGTGTGGCCTGCACTGTGGATAGCTGCGATCCCATCACCGGTGTCGCGAACGTACCGACCGACAGCCTGTGCGACGACAACGATGTGTGTAACGGGGTGGAGACTTGCGACGCGGTGCTCGATTGCCAGTCCGGGACTCCACCGGTGGTCGATGACGGCGTGGCATGCACGGTGGACAGTTGCGATCCGATCACGGGCGTGGCCAACGTACCCACGGACAGCCTGTGCGACGACGGCAATGTGTGTACTGGTGTCGAGACCTGCGACGCGGTGCTCGACTGCCAGGCCGGTACTCCGCTGGTGGCTGACGACGGTGTGAGCTGCACGGTAGACAGCTGCGACCCGATCACGGGTGTCTCGAACATATCGACCGACAGCCTTTGCGACGACAACGATGTCTGCACTGGAGTGGAGACCTGCGACGCGGTGCTCGACTGCCAGGCCGGGACGCCGCTCGATCCCAATGACGGGGTCAGCTGCACCGTAGACAGCTGCGATCCCGTGAGCGGTATCGGCAACGTCCCGAACGACGCCCTGTGCGACGACAACGACGTCTGCACCGGCACAGAGACCTGCGACGCCGTGATTGATTGCCAGGCCGGGACGCCTCTGGATTCCAATGACGGAGTCGGCTGTACCAACGACAGCTGCGATCCCGTGACCGGCATCGCCAACGTGCCCACGGACAGTCTGTGTAATGACAACAACGTCTGCACCGGGGTTGAGACCTGCGACGCGGCGCTCGACTGCCAGGCCGGGACGCTGCTCGATCCCAATGACGGGGTCAGCTGCACGGTCGACAGCTGCGATCCCGTCACGGGCATCGCCAACGTGCCCAACGACGCCCTCTGCGACGACTCGGACGTCTGCACCGGTACGGAGACCTGCGACGCGGTGCTCGACTGCCAGGCCGGTACTCCGCTGGTGGCTGACGACGGTGTGAGCTGCACGGTAGACAGCTGCGATCCGGTGACAGGTGTGGTCAACGTGGCGAACGACGCGAGCTGTGACAACGGTCTCTTCTGCGACGGTGCGGAAACGTGCGACGCGGTTCTGGACTGCCAGGCCGGGAGTGACCCATGTCCGGGCCAATCGTGCGACGAGCCTACGGACACGTGTGTAGCCTGCCTGGGCGACCCGGACTGCGACGACGGGCTGTTCTGCAACGGTGCGGAGACGTGCGCGGCCGGGGTGTGTCAGGCCGGGACGGCGCCGGTCGTGGACGACGGAGTGGCGTGCACGGACGACAGCTGTGACGAGGTCAACGATGTCGTCGTCAACACCCCGAACGACGGTCTGTGCGAGGATGGCTTGTTCTGCAACGGCGCCGCGACCTGCGACTCGCTACTCGACTGTCAGCCCGGCACGCCGCCGCTTCTCGACGATGGTGTGGCTTGCACCGTTGACAGCTGTGATGAGACAGGTGACATCGTCCTCCACACTCCACTCGACGGTCTGTGCGATAACGGTCTGTTCTGTGACGGCGCCGAGATCTGCGACCCGGTGCTCGATTGCCAGGCCGGCACCGATCCCTGCCCCGGTCAGGGCTGCAACGAGGTGACCAACGCCTGCGATCTGGTTGGGGGTGACACCGGGTTCCTGTCAGCAGGGTCTAATGCCCCCAGAGGCACAGCTTGGTCCTCCCCGGAGAATGCTCAGGACGAGGTGGATGGGACCGATGCCGTCAGCGGCAGAGACGGGTCGGCGACTCGGCACGATTGGACCAATCTGGGCGTAGCCGTCTTGGCCTCCACTATCGATGGAGTGACCGTCCAGGTGGAACACCACCATAAGAAGAACAGCGATACGGGCATCTACACCTGCGAACTCGTCGACGATGTGGGCAATCTCTGCGGGTCCCCGAGGAGCAGCGTAGACCACGGCCACCAGGCCGAGGCCACGGAGACTCTCGGGGGACCAGCCGATACGTGGGGGTGTGCCTTGACGGAGGCGGTGGTAGAGAGCGCCAACTTTGGCATCTCCTGTTACTACACCAAGACGGCCGGTGGTGGCGCGAACACCCTGCGCGTGGATGAATGGCACGTCAAGGTTCATTTCGCGGCCGCTGGTTGTGTTGTGGATGCCGACTGTGACGACGCGTTGTTCTGTAATGGTGGGGAGAATTGCGTGGCCGGGACCTGCCAGGCCGGGACGGCGCCGGTTATTGACGACGGAGTGGGTTGCACCGACGACAGTTGTGACGAGGTGAACGACGTCGTCGTGAACGCTGCGAACGACGGTCTGTGCGACAACGGCCTATTCTGCGACGGTGCGGAGACCTGCGACCCGGTGCTCGACTGTCAGGCCGGGAGTGATCCATGTCCGGGCCAATCGTGCGACGAACCTACGGACACGTGTTTAGGCTGCCTGGGCGACCCGGACTGCGACGACGGGCTGTTCTGTAACGGTGCGGAGACCTGTGCCGCCGGGACTTGCCAGGCCGGAACGCCGGTGCCGGTGGATGACGGAGTGGGCTGCACCGACGACAGTTGTGACGAGGTGAACGACATCGTCGTGAACGCCGCGAACAACGCCAACTGCGATAGCGGTCTGTTCTGCGATGGGACGGAAACTTGCGACGCGGTCCTTGATTGCCAGGCGGGGACGCCTGTGAATCCGGATGACGGTGTCGGCTGCACCGACGACAGTTGTGACGAGGTGAATGACGTCGTCGTGAACGCTGCGAACGACGGTCTGTGCGCCAACGGCCTATTCTGCGACGGTGCGGAGACCTGCGACCCGGTGCTTGATTGCCAGGCCGGGACGGCGCCAGCCATCGACGACGGCGTGGGCTGCACCGACGACAGTTGTGACGAGGTGAACGATGTCGTCGTGAACGCCCCGAACGACGGTCTGTGCGACAACGGTCTGTTCTGCGATGGTGCGGAGTCCTGCGATCCGGTGCTCGACTGCCAGGCGGGGACGCCGGTGCCGGTGGACGACGGCGTGGGCTGCACCGACGACAGTTGTGACGAGGTGAACGACGTCGTCATAAACATTGCGAGCGACGGCAACTGCGACAACGGTCTGTTCTGCGATGGTGTGGAGACCTGCGACCCGGTGCTCGATTGCCAGGCCGGAACGCCGGTGCCGGTGGATGACGGTGTGGGCTGCACCGATGACAGTTGTGACGAGGTGAATGACGTCGTCGTGAACGCTGCGAACGACGGCAACTGCGACAACGGTCTGTTCTGCGACGGTGCGGAGACCTGCGACCCGGTGCTTGATTGCCAGGCCGGGAGTGCGCCGACCATAGAAGACGGCGTGATTTGCACGGACGACAGTTGTGACGAGGTGAACGACGTCGTCGTGAACGCTGCGAACGACGGCAACTGCGACAACGGCCTATTCTGCGACGGTGCGGAGACCTGCGACCCGGTGCTTGATTGCCAGGTCGGGATTGCGCCGACCATCGACGACGGCGTGGCCTGCACGGACGACAGTTGTGACGAGGTGAACGACGTCGTCGTGAACACTGCGAACGACGGCAACTGCGACAACGGCCTATTCTGCGATGGTGGGGAGACCTGCGACCCGGTGCTTGATTGCCAGGCCGGGAGTGATCCGTGTCCAGGCCAATCGTGCGACGAGCCTACGGACACGTGTGTAGCCTGCCAGGGCGACCCAGACTGCGACGACGGACTGTTCTGTAACGGTGCGGAAACCTGTTCGGCCGGAACTTGCCAGGCTGGAAGCGCGCCGACGATAGACGACGGAGTGGCCTGCACCGACGATAGTTGTGACGAGGTGAACGACGTCGTCGTGAACGCTGCGAACGATGGCAACTGTGACAACGGCCTGTTCTGCGACGGTGTGGAAACCTGCGACCCCGTGCTTGATTGCCAGGCCGGAACGGCGCCGACCATTGATGACGGAGTGACCTGCACGGATGACAGTTGTGACGAAGTGAACGACATCGTCGTCAACGCTGCGAACGACGGTCTGTGCGACAACGGCCTATTCTGCGACGGTGCGGAGACCTGTGACCCGGTGCTCGATTGCCAGGCCGGGACGGCGCCGACCACCGACGACGGAGTGGCCTGCACGGACGACAGTTGTGACGAAGTGAACGACATCGTCGTCAACGCTGCGAACGACGGTCTGTGCGACAACGGCCTATTCTGCGACGGTGCGGAGACCTGCGACCCGGTGCTTGATTGCCAGGCCGGAACGGCGCCGACCACCGACGACGGAGTGGCCTGCACCGACGACAGTTGTGACGAGGTGAACGACGTCGTCGTCAACGCTACGAACGACGGCAATTGCGACAACGGCCTGTTTTGCGACGGTGTGGAAACCTGCGACGCGGCGCTGGACTGCCAGGCCGGGACGTCGCCGACCATTGACGACGGAGTGGCCTGCACGGACGACAGTTGTGACGAGGTAAACGACGTCGTCGTGAATGCTGCGAACGACGGTCTGTGCGACAACGGCCTATTCTGCGACGGTGCGGAGACCTGTGACCCGGTGCTCGACTGCCAGGCCGGCACCGACCCGTGCGGAGGCGGCGCGTGCGACGAAGGCAACGACACCTGCCAGGCCGCCGACACGGTGACGATAACTAAAGCAGAGTTCAGAGTGAAGAATAACAAGCTCACGGTCTGGGCGACCAGCACCGGGGCACCTGGTGCCGCCCTGACGCTGATGGACGAAGCGACGCAATTCGTTTACGGGACGATGGCTTACGACAGTAATGCGAATAGGTACGTATTCGCTGAAAGACCAGTCCCCGGGACTCTCAGCGTCACCGTGAACTCGAGTCTGGGAGGCTCCGCAACAGCTCCGGTTGTGCAGAAATAAAGGTAGGGACAGATCTGTCCCTTCGATCAGAGGCGCGTTCTGTTCTCGAAGGAGACAGGCTCGTCGGAGGGTAGGCGAAGGCCGCAGGAGGCCTAGAATTGAATGGTGAGTTCCACGTCCGCCGAATTCGCGTAACCCTTACACGAACCGCAAGTCCCCGGCGCGTAGGCCGAGACGAGCACTTCGAGGGTGTAGAGGCCCAGCGTAAACGTCCCGTTTCTACAGAGCGTGTCGACATTGGGATGCGTGTAGTTGCACGCACCGAATCCGCCTCCGGGGTGCCTGCGCAAGATGACGCCGTCGGCATCGGACAAGACGATAGACGCGCGTTCGCCGAGCCATCCGAGGCCGACCGACTCGGCCCGCGCGACGTTAAGAGTGTACGGGGTATCTCGTTCCACGCTGAACTGCACCACGAGGCGGATCTTGACTATTCCCTCGTTGCCCCATTCACCGACGTCGGCGTTCGCGATAACGTGGAGCTGATCGCTTAGGAACTCGGTCTGCAGGCTGGCGAAGGCATAGTCAGTTCCGGGTTCCGGCGAGCCCGCCGTTACGGAGACGCTGCCGGGGGCGTGAGTCGGAAGGGTGTCGGTTACGGTGTTACCGTCAGCGATAGCGGCGACCAGACCGAGCTGTTCACGAACGTCGTAGGCCATCGTGATGGAAGCCCAGCCCAAAGCGACCACAACGGTCGCCACTGCAAGGATGAATCGAAGTCCGCGCACAATTCCCCTCTAGCCAGGACCCTTGGTCAGTATTATACGCAATTCAGGGGCAGCCAATGAAAAAAAGACAAGGCCAGAAACGGCCTTTGTTAGTCCATCCGGCGCTCGGGACGGCAGCTCCAGCTGCTCGAGGATCCTCCGCCAGCGCTGAAATGCCCCTAATCGTCCTACCGCCCCTCCCACGAGCGGAAGTCTCGATAGGCATGTGCCGTGAACGCTGCCGCGAGCGCGAGGAGCAAAATCAGAATCGCGACCGGAGCCGACGGGAGCCGGCCGGCGAGCTCGGGATCTTCGATCCAGTTCAGGTACGCGATGTAAAAGTAGAGCAGCTGCACGCCCGCAAAGAAGAACGAGAGTAGCGTGAACAACGCCACGATTCGCTGGCCGCGGGTTTCGGAACGGTTGCCCATTCGCCGGAGGAACTCAGCGAGTGAACGCGCGTTGTCCGGAAACAACCGCTTCTGGTTGGAGAGGTAAAATGCCCACATCTGGCCAGCCACAATCGAAACGAGGATCTTGCCGCTCAGACCGTACCACTTCGCCGCCCGCAATCCCCAGGCGTCGATCACGTTGCGCCAGATCGGGTTGGCCTCCCAGCTCAGGTCGGGACTGCGATGGAGCGTGACGAAGTAGTCCGCCAGATTCCCTGCTAGCGCGACGGCCGTGACAATGGCGGCGGCCGCCCAGATTCGAGGTTGCCTCACGCGGCGCAGGACGTAGCCCATCACGACCGTCGCCGCAGCGATGGACAGCCAGGCCACGACGGACAGGTTCAGCCCCAGCCGCTCGACGGCCTCCAGCAGGCGGAATAAACCCTCCTCGAGCACGGAATCAGAACTCACTGAGCCAATGGACGTCCGGGATCCTGCTGCGCCAGCTGGAAGGGTCGGCTCCAATCTTTAGACCCAGTGCTTCCAGTTGGTCCATGTAGTCGCGCCCCTGGAAAACAAAGACCCGGTCCGACTCTCCGCGTAACCGGAGGTCGGGCCGGGTCCATGAACGTGGTTTCGGGCCACGGGTGAACCGTGCCCGTTATCGGTCGAAAGGCAAGTGGCTCGGTTCCTACCGGAAGTTCCAGCGGACAAACGCTTTGGCGGTGTCGACATCGTCGCCAACGTTGTACCCGATGCCGAGGCCGATACGCTTCAGTTGGAAAATGGCGTCTACCTCGTAATCCGTGAAGCTGTCGCTGTCGTCGGGCTCGGTGCGTGCAACGAAACCATCGAGCTCGAGAATCGGAAGCACCAGCCAGCGCACGCCGGCACGTACCGTCCAAAAGCTCTCGCTGAAGCTTCCGCCACCATCCGGGTCAAACCCTCTATCCCCGTAAGCAAGTTCGGCCAGTAGATCGGCACGATCCCCGAGCAGTCCGTGCCACCCGCCTCCGAGCAGCCACGCATCGGTATCACCGCCGGAGAAGCTGGCCTCGTTGTACTGTGCGAGGAAGTGGACGGGGAGGTCCTTCAAACCGAAATTGCCTCCAACGAACCAGCCGTCTGCAGAATCGCCGACGTCGGGATCGAGATCCATGTAACCAGCTTCTACGAAGGTCCACCTCGGGCTTTGCGCCAGAGCTGCTGTTGACATCAGAAGCGTCACACCCACTGCAATTATCCCCAGTCGCCGTTTCATGAAACCTCCTCTTGCGGGACGCGTGGTAGCTTCGAGACCGCGCCTGTACGCGCCGCCAGGCACGGCGGCGGATTATAGACGAAGATCGTAACGAGAGCACGCCGCACAGACCGCGGCGGCATTCGTGGCGGCCGGCAGCCACGGTCTGCCGGAAATCCGTCTTTTCCTACTGTATTCTGGCTTCCTCTGGCACCGGCTTGCCGAGCTTGGTCAGCTCGGCGTTGATCAACTTCGCGAAGTCCTCGAACGGTTTCGCCCCGCGAAGGTAGCGGCCATTGACGAAGAAGCCGGGTGTGCCGGTGAGTCCCATGGACTGGGCCTCGGATTTGTCCGTATCGATCACTTTCTTGTTGGCCAGGTTGAGCATGTCCGCGTCAAACCGCTCCATGTCGAGCCCGATGTTTTGCGCGTACTGGCGGAGGTTGTCGAGCTTGAGGCTTTTCTGGTTGGTGAACAGTTCGTCGTGATACTCCCAGAACTTGCCCTGCTTCTGCGCCGCGACGGACGCCAAGTGGGCCGCGGGTGCGTCCTTGTGTATGTCCAACGGAAGGTGCTTCCACACTAGGCGCACCTGATCTCCGTAAACCTCCTCGATGCGTTTGAGGGTCGGACCGACCCTCGAGCAGAAAGGTCACTGGAAGTCGGAGAACTCGGCGACGACAATCGGGGCGCTGGATGGGCCTTTGGACGGCGCTCCCGCGGTCTTGATCGGGTACACGCGATTTGGATCGAGTCCGCGCCGAGCCGGCTGGGCTTGGGCAGGGAGCTTGTCCACCTTCTCGGCAACCTGGGCGATGCGATTCTCGATCTGGCTCAGCCTCTGATTCAGGCTCTCCTCGATCCCGTCGATCTCTCGCCAGTTCGAGAAGGAGATCATCAGCACCGCGATCACTCCAACAAGTGTGGCCAGCCCCAACCAGGGCGTGCCGTGCGGTTGTCCGTGGTGCTGGGCCGGAGGTGAAGTTGGGGCTTCACGCGTTTGGGGCCTCCGTTTGGGTTTCGCCATCTCCGCTCTCTCCTATGTAAGCCACTGATTCTAACACGCGCTCGGGGAGCAGCAACGTCGGGGAACCGGACGATACGGCATGCGTCGTCGTCCACGGTTTCGATCAGCCGATCGTCCAAGAGCATCGGGCGCTCTCCGCAGCTCTGGATCTTGCACCGGCTCAATCGACTGAGCGACGAGCGGGCTTTCCCCGTTCGTGGCGATACTGTCCCCATTCAGCGTTCATTTTGTCCCCGTTCGTGGGCGGATTGTCCCTGTTCCCGCGCAGTACTCGATCTTCCCTTGTCACAAGGTAGCGCTCATGACCTGCCAACGCTCCCAAAGTGCGCCTGAAACGCCGTGAATTGCGACCGCTTGACCGACGGCGCCCAGGCGCCATGTTCTAAATGAGGCGGCCCGGGAAACCGGTCGAGCATCCGGGCCCGAAAGCGGGAGGTACGCCATGAAGAAACTAGTCATCGCGGTAGTGGTTATCGTCGTCGGCCTGCTGGCGTACAACTACGCCACCACCGGCGAGCTGAAGCTCGTTCCCTCGTTCTCCGTGTCCGAGGAGGAGCAAGGCGTGCAGGATCTTCAGGAGCGGTTCGACGCGGCGAAGAAGCAGTACGCCCAGGCCCACCGCGGCGCGGCCGTGGCGGGCATCGACACCACCGCCGAGGCCGATGCCGCACGGGGCAACGTCAAGAAGATCGATCGAGAGCTAAAGAAACTGCGCGAGGGCCTGACCGAGGAGCACGCGATCCGAAAGGCCGATGGGCTCGCCGGTTCGGTGCAGGCGTTCGTGAGCGAGTTGCGTTAGAGATTCCGCTCGTCAGCTGGGTTACTCGTCGTTTTCTGCCTCCACGCCCACTCCGTCGGCGATGTGAAGAATGTCCCGATGCCGTCTCGCGAGCCATCCGTGTTATTCCTCCGCCATTTTCGGTTATCGCGGAGATTCTAACGCCAGAACGCGGGGCGAGCGCCAGGCGCAGTCCGACGGTTGTAAGACGCGACCGGTCCTGGTAGCATCGGCTCAAGTCACCCTCGCAGAGAGGCAAGAGGAGGAGCAATCATGAGGAAGTCCGGAAGGTTGGCGGTCTGTTTACTCGGTCTCGCCTTGGCATTTTTCGCGCTCACCTGGGCCCAGGAAGCACCCAAGCCGGGACCCGAGCACGAGCGACTCGGTTTTTGGGTCGGCAACTGGACCACCGAAGGCGAGGTCAAAGAGAACCCGATGATGCCCGCGGGCAAGATGAAGTCCACGGACCGTTGCGAGTGGTTCGAGGGCAAGTTCGCCGTCGTGTGCCACACGGAGGGCGATGGGCCGGCGGGCTCGATGAAAAGTATCGGGATCATGAGCTACAGTCCCGAGCTGAAGGCCTACACCTACTACGGCCTCGACAATTCGGGCATGACCATGACCAGCGTGCCCAGGGGCAAGATCGACGGAAAGACCTGGGTCTACGACGACGAGTCGATGATGGGTGAGACAACGGTCAAGAGCCGGTACACGATCGTGGAAACCTCGGACAGCTCCTATACCTTCAAGTGGGAGATGCAGGGGCCGGACGGCCAGTGGATGACGATCATGGACGGCAAGGGCAAGAGAAGCTAACGGGTAAGCGCTGCTCTCGATGAACCCCGTGGTAGCTAATGACAAAAGGTGCAGTCGTCGTCGATGGCGAAGGCATGCTCGCCGTCGTGGCAGGACGCGCACAGATCGCCCTCGTGGACTCGGTCGTAGCTCAGTTCTCCCTGATGCGGTCTCCCGGCCGCGTTGATGCGGAACATCCTCGCGTGACACCGGCCGCAGGCTGGTTGCTCGGGATCCACGTGGCTCTCGTGGTCGAAAACTACCGGCCCGGGGCTGCCTCCGCGGTACCGGGAGGACAATGCCGATCCCTTTGGTCCTCTGTACCGCCCACCCAGTGCGTGTAACGCCGTCTTCGGCTCCTCAACGCGTCAAATGTCGATTCGCATCGAGCGTCTAGTTTCGTTGAAGCCGCACATTAGATCGAGGCTAGAATGGCGGTTCGATGGCCGCTACCCGTGGGAGACGATCATTCCGGCCTCGGAGCGCCGGGGGCGCGATCCATCTCGCCGTGCTGATCCTGATCTTGTGGCGCCCGGCCTTTGCGAGCGACGGGCAGAAGAGCACGGGCACGACCCGGGATTCCGAACGACAGGTCGAACTCACCCGGCAGATCCTGGAGGAGGAGGGCGACAGCCGGCGGCGAACGATCGGCCTGATACGATTGCGCGCGAGCTACCCCCAGAAGGTTTCGGCTGGATTCGGGTGGATGCGCGTGCGACTGCCCGCAAGCTACGATTGCCGGACCGTCTGCGACCTCCAGGGCCCGGCCTTTCAGATCGAACCCGGTCTGGCGGGTGTGCAGTTGAGCGCCGGCTATGCCCACCTGATCGGCGAAAAGAGACGGAGCAGGCACTTCTTGAAGGCCGTCTACGTCGGGTACGGCGGCAAAGCCGTCTTGCTGCGAACCTACGGTGATAGCCCGCTCGAGCCATCGGGCCAGACCCTGATCGGTGCCGAGGGCGACCTCACGGTGGCCTCGGTAAACTTGAGCCTCGGTGTACTGAGAAGCCTCTCGGACGACAGAGAGCGGGATTGGATCGTGACCTTCGGAGTGGGATGGGGGTTCTGAGCTGATGGATCGCACCGCGACGCTTGTGGTTTGTCTCGCCGTCCTCGTCGTCCCGGCGCTCCAGGCGATCGAGACCGACCAGTACTACAGCTGGGGCAGGCCGCTGGAAGACTCGCTGGAGGTCATGAACGCCAAGGTCAATCTCGAGATCGACAGGGCCCTGGCACAGACCAATCAGCAGAGGCGTGACCCGGGCATGACCTGCAGTGCGGTTCGCAAGCGAATCGTCAATCACTTTCGGTTGCTCTTGATCCACCGGCTGGAGCTCTGGGCGGTCAACAGTGCGTTGGTCGAGCGCATCCCGGCCACGGCGGAGGAAGAGCTCCGGTACCGCAAGGTGTTCCTGTACCACGACCGGCATCCACTGGACCCGGCCGTGTTGATGGCTCCCAGCCTGACGATCCAGGTCGACGACGTGCGTTTCGGAACCGACAAGCTGACCCACTTCTTTTCAGAGGGATGGATGTACTACAAGTCGTACCGGAAGGGACGGCGAAGTGGGTTGTCGCACGAGGAGGCGGAGCTCAAGGCGATCGACATGGGAGCCTTCACCGAACGAACGATCCTCGGGTTGGCGACCTCCGGAGTCTTCTCCCGTGCCGATCTCGAAGCCAACTACCAGGGTCTTCGCTTCATGACGGCGTTGTGCGACCCCGTGCAGCCGCTGCTGATCAGAACGGATGAAGGCTGGCAGCTCCGAGAACCGTTCGACTTCCACGACTACATCACTCCCGAGTGGGACGAGTCCTGGCAGTCATCGATCATCGGTAGGTTTCGCTGGAAGCGTATCCGCCCCGTGCTCGAGGGGTACTGCGCGATCCTCGACACGCCGGAGGTTCGCGCGCAACGGCAACGATATGCCAGCCGCGACAGGGTCACCGCCACCGAACGAAGAATCCAGGAGTTGGTCGACGAAGGAAAGCTCGCGGATCCTCGCGACTATTCGATCGAGCAGGTCTGTGCCGGCCGTGACCGGCAAGGGTTGTTCCGTAACGACTCGGCACCGTCGCTCAGCATCGACGATCTCAAGGTGGGCAATACGGTGGGACCCCTGGATTTCCTCTATCATCGGCATCGCCCTGCTTCACGCGGACGAAGAGTCTCACCGCGCGGTCCAGGGCGTCTCGATCACCAATGAGCACCACGGTGTCGCCCGGCTGGAACCGAAACGCGGGCTCGGGAGGATAGAGAGCCGCACCACCGCGCACCACGGCTATGACCGTCGCTCTGGTCTCGCGTCGGAGCCCGAGGGAAACGAGATCTTGCCCCATGGCGCGTGCGCCGCGCTCCACTTCCACCGTATCGAGCTCCGCGCGTACGCCCAGATGCTTCAGTTCCTCCAGCCTGAGCTCCGAGAGCGCCAAGCCCCGCAACAATTCGTAGTGGCCCCCACGGACGGCTTCGACGTCGCGCTCGATCACATTGCCGGGGACGCCGTACAGACGCAGCACTCGAGCGAAGATTTCGATCGAGGTTTCAAACTCTTCGGGAACCACGATGTCAGCGCCGAGACGCTGGAGGGCCTCGATTTCCGCCACGTGCCTGGTGCGCACAATGATTCGAATCGTGCTGCTCAGATTACGCGCCGCCGCCACACCCCTGCGCTCCTCAGCGGGTGCGGAGATGGCCAGCACGATGACCCTGGCGCGTTCGACACCCACTTTCCGCAGCACTTCCTCGCGAGTCCCATCGCCGAAATAGATGGGCTCGCGCTCCAGGCGGCCGCGACGAACCACGTGACCATTCTGCTCGAGAATCACGAAGGGAATAGCCGCCGCTTTGAGGACGCGAGCAAGATTGCGACCGTTGACACCGTAACCCACGATGATCACATGGTCCTTGAGCGCAGAGACGGTCGCTGTCTCATGGGGTTGGAGTTCCACGGTGGGCTTGCCGGCGACGCGGCAAGTCAGTTCGGCAAGAAGCCGGGCTGACGCGATGACAAACGGCGCCGCTAGCATCGACATAACGGACGCACCGATGAACACCTGATGGGCCTCGGGGCTGAGAAGGCCGTGTGGCACCCCGACTGTCGCCAGGATAAAGGAGAACTCGCCCACCTGCGCCAGGCTGAGCCCGCTGAGAATACTCACTTGCAGAGAACGCTTGAGTAACCGCGTCGCGACAGCACCGATGGCAGTTTTGACCACCAGCAAGGCTACGACTATTCCCAGCAGCAGCGCCAAGTGTGCGAGCAAGAAGCGAAGATCCAGCAACATCCCGACTGAAATGAAGAAGATCCCACTGAACGTGTCCCGGAACGGCAACATGTCCGAAAGAGCCTGAACGCCGAATTCGGACTCGGAGATCACGAGACCCGCAATGAATGCCCCGAGCGCTAGCGAAAGACCGAAGTTCGCCGTGAGGTACGCGGCACCCAGGCCGACGAATACGATGCACAGGGTGAAGATCTCGCGATTACGGAGCGCAGCCACCTTCTCCAACACCGTTGGCACGATGAACCAGCTACCCACCACAAGCGCTGCCACCACTCCGAAGCTGATGGCCGTGTCCCGCAGGGCCGCACCTAGGCCCCCGCCGACACCGGCGAGAATCGGCACAAGCAACATCAGCGGGACCACGGACAGATCCTGGAACAGCAGGATGGCCACTACGATCCGACCATGTGGTGTGTCCAGTTCTTGCCGGTCCGTCAGGACCTTGAGCACGATTGCTGTGGACGACAGCGCGGCCAGCGCCCCGTAGAAGAGCGCTTGTCGAGCGGGAACTTCAAACGCCATCGCTATGAGCGTGGCTGCGGCGATGGTGCCCGCGACCTGGACACCTCCACCCTGTAGAACAGCCCGCCCGAGCTTGAAGATCCGTGACAGGGAAAGCTCGAGACCGATGGTGAACAGCAGCAGCACCACACCGATCTCGGCCAGATTCGACACGGACTGGGAATTCCGGATCAGGCCGAGCGCGCCAGGGCCAATGGCCAGTCCGGTGAGCAGAAACCCGACCACGGTTGGGACCCGGAGACGCTGCGCCAGGGAGACGACGGGAATGGCTACCGCCAGAAGAACTACAAGGTCTCGCAGGAGGGTGAAATCGTGCATACGCCTGCTCGCTGCTCACGCAGACCAAGCTCAATGATAGACGTCTTCAGGCCAAACAACACATCACAAGAACCGAGACACGGGGCGTGGCGGCGTTCAGAGCAGCCGCCGCGAAGCCGCGGAGGGCCGAGTCAGGTCGAAGCCGATTAATGCGAGCTCCGGGCCGTCGTGAGCCGCTCCCAGCATCACGGTTTTGTCGATGCGGTCGAGCCACGTCCCAGTCAGGCGAACCGACTCGTGGATGTGGCCGTGCATGCTCAGCCACGGCTGACGGCTCTTGATGAACCGCTGGATGGCGATGCTTCCGACGTGAACGTCCAGCGGCACGTGATCGATCATCTTGCCGTCCAGCGCGGCACGATCCAGCTTGGTCCGGTAGGGCGGTGAGTGAAACAGGAAAACCGCGCGCTCCATTTCTACGCTGCCGGTGAGTCGCTCGATGTCGTCCTGGATCGTCGCGAGCTTCGTCTCCCGGCGGGGGACCGGCACGGAGTGTCGCCCGTCCTCCGGCGAGATGCATCCCGGATCGACATAGCGAGAGACGTCGTAGCGCTCCCAGTCTTTGAGCAGGAAAGGAGTGGGGGGAACATAGGCGTAGCCATACACGGTGAACGAGCCGAGGCTTGCGCTGCGGTCGTGCAGGTAAGTCCACAGCCCGCGTGCCGACACGTCGTGCATCGCCGACTCCGGCATTCGGCCGTCGTCGTTTCCCAGGATCACGAAGACCTCGGGATAGTCCGCAGCGAGCTTGCTCTTCAGCAGCTCGAATTCCACCGCAAGGTAGTCGTTCACGAAGTCGTCGTGGGAGGGCCGGCCCCCGGCCATGGCCGCGACCATGCCGGGCAGAAGGTCGCCGCCGAGGAAGACCGCGGTCGGCTTTTCCGCCTCGATCGCCCGAAACAGTTTTCGGTAGCGATCGAGCCGCCCGTGGAGATCGGTCGCGAACAGGCAGGGGATCACCGCGTTCCCGCTCGGCCGGGGCCGGAAGCGCGGCCGAGTGGCAGGGACCTGGCCGCATCCGTCACCGCGTCGATCTTGGTCGCGAAGCTGGTCTGAGCATCGATATCGTCGTCGGTGACGAAGTGGATGTCGAGAAGTCCGTCGCTGCGGTAACCCGTGCGAAGGTAGTTCATCTCGGCGAGGCACAGGCTCCAGCCCTCGAGCCACGCGTCGAGCCCCTCGTGCTGTCTGCCCTCGCCGGCGAAATGGACGATCAGATCCAGGTCGCTCCCGGGACCCGCGGTTGCGTTCTTGGTGCTGCCGATCACGTAGACGGCTTTCACGCCGAAGCGCTCAGGGTCGATCGAAGCGGCGATCTGCTCCGCCATGCGCAGGCGCCAGCGCCAGTGGTCTCCGGCAGACGGCTCGACTGCGGGCTTCCTGCCCGCCGGCTGGACTTCGGGCACGGCCGTCGGGGTCGAGAGGACGCCCACGGCCTCGTCGAGGTCCGCGTTCAGCAGCACGCGCAGCACTTTTCCTCCGGTCTCGCGTTGCACGTCGATCACGCGCACCGTGTCGGCCAGGTCTCCCGCCTCGGGCAGCAGCTCGGGGAGGATGTTGCGGGCTTTGCGGAAGAACGCCTCGTTGAAGATCACCTTCTCGTCGTCCGGGTAGAGCGGCAGATACCGGATTTCCGCCTCGACGAGGTCCTGGAAGAAGTGGGTGCCGAAGGAGAGGTCCGGAATGTAGTTGCCCTTCTGTCGCGCCATCTCGACCAGCACGGCGGTGTTGTTGATCTGTGAATAGGTGACGTTCACGCCGAGCCTGATGTCGCCGCGGCTGCCCCAACGTCCGGGGCCGATCAGGATGAACTGGCGCTTCGGCAGCAGCCGGTTCAGCCGGCCGACCATCGAACCCACCTCGCGCATCTGCGCGGCATCGGGGAGAGCGTTGTACGCGGTCTCGTCCACGTAGACGACGTGCGTGATGTCCGGCACGCGACCGTTCGAAACGTAGCGGTTCGCCGTGAAGAGAATCCGCTCGCGGGGGAGATCCCTGGGGATCGGAGCCGGCGCCGTCTCGGCCCCGTAGCCCTGGGCGCGGCACTGGAGCAGATACAGGGTCTCGCCGTCCGATGCGAACTCGATGTCGACCGGCAGGCCCATGCTCTCCTGCAACAGGGTCAGCAGCGTACGGATCTGCAAGACGAAGGGCGTGTCGGAGATCAATCCCTCGAAGGTGGCGGCGACTTCGTGCTCTTCGAAGTCCAGGGAGAGGGCCGGCAGTCTTCGAATGTGTCCGTCGTCGACCAGCACGACCATTCTGTGGACAGCCGGGTACTCGTGCCCGTGCTCGCGCAGCAGATCTCGAAGCTCGATGGTCTCGAACCGGTTGGTCGTCAGGTTGATGACGTCGACCTTCCTCGGAGAGTAGCGCACGATCTCGTCGGGCGTGGCGTTGACGCGGAGCCCGGGCTGGCCGGGCGTGATCAGCACCGGATAGTCGTCGCTGAGCCGGTCGACGGCGCGGGTGCCGAGGCCGGGCACGATCCTGACCAGGCCGTCCTCGCGGCGGATCCGGCTGGACCAGCGGAACTCGTTGTTGCTGTAGGCGACCCCGGAGAAGGCCGGCAGGAAGTAATCGCCGATCCGTTTTCCGACGACCTCCTGGATCATGATGCCCATCTCTTCGTGGACGTCGAGCAGCGAGCGTCCGGCCCTGTACTCGATCGGATCCGGACCGAAGACCGAAGCGTAGACCTCGGCGATCGCATCCTGCAGGGCCGCCAGCCGCTCGGGCTTGCTTCCCTGGTTGGCGAGGAACAAGCTCTTGTATTTTCCGGAGAACGCCGACCCCACGCGGTCCTCCAACAGGCTCGAACTGCGCACGATGATCGGGCGGTCCTCGAAATCGTCGAGGGCCGCAGCCAACCCCTTGCTGATTTCCGGTGGGAAGGGCGCGGCCTTGAATGTCTGGATCAGGTACGGGTAGTCTTGGCGTATCAGGTCGATTCCGCGGTACTTGCGGTCGAAGATGTCGTCCATGTCGTTGAAGCGCAGGAACTCCAGCAGGGAGTCCGACGGAATGTGCCAAGTCTTCGGAACCCGCAGATCGCTCAGCACGGAGCTGAACTCCTCCGAGCCGCGGACGATCCGGCTGGCAACGAACAGGCCCGCGCTCTTGCCGCCGAGCTTTCCGTAGCTGCTCGAGGTGGCGATGATCCGTTTCGAGAGGTCGACGAAATCCGACACTCTCGTGACCTTCTTGGCATAGTTGATGAAATCGAGCTGGTCGCTGAAGAAGCGCCTGAGCAGGGCCACCCGCACGCCACGCCGCACGGGCTCCTGCAGCTCCTCCTCGTCGATGTGGAGACCGTGGAATCGTTCCAGGGCGTCGGCGATCTCGGTCAGCGGCACGTCGAGGCGCTCGGCCACGGCGTAGAGGAAGTTCGACTTGTCTTCCTTGATCCAAGTCTGAATGCAGCGAACGACCTCGTCCTCGAGCAGATGGGCCGACGCGATCACGAAGGTCCGCTCTGCCAGCGCATCCAAGTCGCTCAGCACCGCTCTGCGCCCCGGGATGTTGTCCTGCGTGCCGTCGGGGTCGGACGACCCGTCGTCGGACACGCGGAGCAGTTCCTGCGCTTCGCGGACGCCGTTCCAGCACAGGTAGTTGATCATCCTGCGGGTGATCCGCCGCAGCAAGGCGCGGTCGGCGCCACGCAGGAAATCCAGAATCACGCTCCAGCGGTTCTCGCCGCCGGACTCGGCCTGCCGGGCCGCCGCGATCGCCGTCCTCAATCTCCGCTGCATCACGCGATAGCCGATGCGCTCGGCGATGGCGTTGATCAGGCGTCGCTCCTCCTTGAGGAACGGTCCCTCGTCGAGATCGGGCTTCCGTTCGGTGTAGTAGACGAAGACATCGCCGACGCTCACCCCTTCGAAGACGATGGGGGCGGACATGACCCATGGCGTTTCCTGGAAGTCGGGTGGTTGGTAGATCCGGCCGCGGAGAACGATCTTCGCCGCGCAGAGATTGGGGTATTGCCAGCCCGGCGGGATGGCCTGAATCAACGCCCTCAGCGCCTCGTTGAGGTCGAGACTCTTTCGGTTGAGAATCTCGTCGATCCGATAGAGGCAGTTCAGTTCCTTGGCGCGCTCCTGCAGCGCCTTCAGGATCTCGTCGAACGGCCTCTCGGCGGTCGTCATGTCCCTTCCCTCCTCGGCTCTCCCCGCCGATACCTCGTCTCCAGCATGATCACGACCGGCGCCACACCGCTCCCCGCGCGATCCGGCCGTCGACCTTGACCAGCAGCGGCCGGCTCACACGCACGTGTCGGACGTGGTCGGTCTCGGTCACGGCGGGAAGCGACGATAGCCAGACCCAGTCGATGCCCGGTTTCTCGCCGTGGTGCACGGTCAGGTAACTCACCTGAAAGCTGGAGATGTTGTGAAAGAAGTGAGCACCCTGGCTGGCTTCGACGTTCATGTTCGGTAGCGTCGCCTCGACGATGACCCGCGCGCCGGCGATGTCGCCCCACTCGACCGGGATCCCGAGCCAGGGATCGCTGCTGCCCCACCGGCCGAACCCGATCAGCAGATAGGGCTGGCGACGGGCCAGCAACTCCTTGTTCAGGCCGCGGAGTTGCTCGGCGATCCTGCCCGTGAAACGCGCCTCGAAGGTCTGCGGCTTGACGTAGACCACGTCGAGGATCGACTCCTCGACGCCGTTGCCCATCGATCGATTGGACGCGATCACGATCGAAGGGTCCGTCCACTCCTCCGCCGAGATCTCCACCCTGTCGTCCGAGACGACCATCGGCCGGACCTGGAGAAACCCAAAACGGCTTCTGGGGCGCGAACCGGGATCGGCGCTGACGGCGAACTCTATCTCGACGGCGGCGCCGGTCGCCTGACGGCAACAGTCCAGCAGCGTCCGTATCACCTCGATCAGCGGCAACTCCCGAAGCTTGAGCAGCGGAGCGAAGTCCAGCACGCGTGGGCCGGTCCTGCCGATTCCGGGCCAGAGGCGGTCGGACGAGGCGTCGTACGTGGAGCCGACGAAACGCAAAGAGCCGTCGTACTCGGCGTCCGGTAGCGATCCCTCGACCAGGTGCTCCGCCTCGGCCAGCGGGTTGTGCTCGGGCGATCGGCCCATGTTGACGGCCCAGAACTTCAGTTGGGAGTTCCTGAGCAACTCGGCGTTGGAACCGTACGGCGGTGGCGCGGCCGGGTGCGCTGGAGAGTAGACCCAGCACAGACCGCCGTCCACGATCGTCTTTCCGAGTCCCAGAGCCAGGTTGACCACGCCCTCCTCCGGGCGGGCCCTGCCGCTGGGGTAGAAGTTGTACGACTTGGCCACGCCCGAGATGGTCGGGTAGAAGCGGTCGTCGTATCTGCGGCCGACGACCTCTTGTATCAAGACGGCCATTTTCTCGTCACGGCTCGTCTTGTCCGTCGCCGTGATGTAGCTCTTGGCCGACTTGAAGAAGGTAGATGCATAGACGAACTTGATCGCCTCTATCAGCCTGCGGAATCGAATGTCCGGATCGTGCTGATTGTTGGGGATCATCTTTGTCGCGTAAACCCCCGCGAAGGGCCGGTGCATCGCGTCCTCGAGCAGGCTGGAGGACCGGATCGCCAGAGGCGTATGGACCTCGTCGATGAGCGCCTTCAAGTCCCCGACCGATTCCGTGGGCAGGTCGGCCTGCTGGAAGGCGTGGGCGATGCGGTCGTCCGGTGCGTCGGACAGCGCGACTTCGTCCAGACCGTTGCGCTCGATGAACGCATCGAAGATCGACGTGGTGACGACGATCATCCTCGGGATGCCGATCTCGACGTCCCACGATGGATCGAGCTCGAACCCGTCGATCGCGTCGCGGATGGCGATCAGGCCCTGGGCCTTGCCGCCGACGTCGCCGGTCCCGATCCCGGTACACGGCTCGCTCGACGCAAAGAACCGGCGATCAAACGGTGGAATCGACACTTTGCCCAATCGCTGCTGGTTCATCGAGGGCTCCGATCGTTTGGCGTTCGATCAGATCCAGCCGCGCTCCCGGCAAGCCTCCGCAACCCGGTTGGCCGCGATGACGTAGGCGGCGTCGCGCATGTACAGTTTCTGCTTCCTGGCCAGTTCACTGACGGCGATGAAAGCCGAGGTCATCTTGACGTCGAGTTTGCCCAGAACCTCGTCCTTTTCCCAGAAGTAGTTCGTGTTGCTCTGAACCTGTTCGAAGTAGCTGCAGGTCACACCGCCTGCATTGGCCAACAGGTCGGGGATCATGAAGATCCCGCGCTCCTTGATCGCCGCGTCGGCCTGCGGACCCGTGGGGCCGTTCGCGCCCTCGGCGATGATACGGACGGTCTTGCCGATGCGCTCGACGTTGTGGTGCGTGATCTGGTTCTCCAGGGCGGAGGGAATCAGGATCTCGACCTCCTGCTCGAGCCAGGCTTCGCCGGGCAAAACCTCGTATCCGCAGTCCCGCGCCTTGTTCTTGTCGATTCCGCCGAAGTGGTCCGTGATCCCGAGCAACTCCTCGAACTCAATGCCCGGCTCCTTGCGAAACGTGTAGGAGGTCTGGTCCTCCTGGTCCCAGCACGAGACCGCCAGCACCCTTCCGCCGATCTGCTGATACAGCTGAATGGCGTACTGTGCCACGTTGCCGAAGCCCTGGACGCTAGCGCGGGTGTCCGCGGGGCGAAGATCGAGTTGCTTGAGGGCTTCGCGGATGGCGAAGACCACACCGAATCCCGTCGCTTCTTTGCGGCCCAGCGACCCGCCGAGTCCGACCGGTTTTCCGGTTATGAACCCGGGCGCCTTGGCGCCGTGAAGCGACTCGAACTCGTCGAGCATCCACAGCATGTGCTGCGCCGAAGTCATCACGTCGGGCGCCGGTACGTCGAGCTGAGGGCCCACGTTGCGAGCCACCTGTCGAACGTAGCGGCGGCAGATCTGTTCCTGCTCCCTCTGGCTCAGGTTGTGCGGATCGCAGATCACTCCGCCCTTCGCTCCGCCGAGGGGGATGTCCACCACCGCGCACTTCCAGGTCATCCACATCGCCAGCGCCCGCACCGTATCGAGGGTTTCCATTGGATGGAAACGAATGCCGCCCTTGCATGGTCCGCGGGCATCGTTGTGTTGCACGCGGAAGCCGCGGAACACCTTGATCGCACCGTCGTCCATGCGAATCGGGATGGCGAAAGAGAACTCTCGAAGCGGCCACCGGAGAAGCTCGCGCGCACCGGCATCGATGCCGAGCTGGTCGGCCACCTGATCGAACTGCTGCTGCGCCATTTCAAACGAGTTGAACGGTTTCGGCTTGCTCATGTGCATCCTCGCAATTTGATGTTAGGCGCTCCCCAAAAAGCCGTGCATACAAGACAAATCTAGCAAAAAGCAGCCGTCGCCGCCCCGGAAACCGGGCGGCGACCGGGCAGAAGATTTCCGGCGCTGCCAGACGTTGGCAGTCACGGATCTCCCGCGGGGATAGGGATGGCCTCAAGGCCCGGCGACTGCCCGTGCGAGGGTGGAATTCGCTGTTGCCATGACTTGTTGCCCTTTCTTGCCCTGCCGGGCGTACCGGGGGTCGCTGTGAGGAACCTTTGATCCTAGCCAGCATCGCTTTCGTCGGCCTCCTGCTCGCCTATGCCAACGGAGCCAACGACAACTTCAAGGGCGTCGCCACACTGTTCGGCAGCGGCACGGCCGATTATCGTCGCGCCCTCTTATGGGGCACGCTCACCACGGCGCTCGGCTCGGTGACCGCGCTGGTCCTGGCCCGCGAGCTGCTGCGGGCGTTCACAGGCAAGGGGCTCGTTCCACCAGAGGTCGTCGGCGACCCGGTCTTCCCGGCC
>Ga0255055_10000845_pt1 | contig 23417 bp, 23 predicted proteins | sample JV7_2_27_MG_FD_188633 | JGI IMG/M metagenome (GOLD analysis project Ga0255055, IMG submission 188633) | Seawater microbial communities from Jervis Inlet, British Columbia, Canada - JV7_2_27 | ecosystem: Environmental > Aquatic > Marine > Inlet | place: Canada: British Columbia | collected...
GTGGAACGGCCTCCTTTGACGAGTTCGAAATAAAGACCGACGATCGGGCGTTGGAGTCGACTGGACAAGCTCTGATGGCGGCGCAAGCTGCGAACGAGAATGTTTCTGCAAACAGTCTCGACACGGCGCAGCTCGAGCCGGTCGTCGACGAGGCGCTGGAGCTCTGGAACGCGGCGCAACCGCAGCGGCTGCCAGACGACACGATTTTCGAGATCGTCGATCTGCCGGCGCAGATGCTCGGTCTGACCATCGGGCACCGGGTGAAGATCGATGTAACCGCGGCGGGATTCGGCTGGTCCACCGGGACCGGCGATCGAGCCGATCGCGTCGATCTGCTAACGGTCGTGCTCCACGAACTGGGTCACGTGGCCGGTCTACGCCACGATGCGACGGATGACGGGCTGATGGCCGCAAACCTCGAGACCGGCGCACGCCGCTTGCCCGGTAGCGCCCACGTTGACGAAGACGCCCCCGAGCGCGCGGCGACGAGCGTCGAGAAAACCGACATCGTATCCACAGCGAACCTGAACGCCTGGCCGGCGTACCGCCCGGAAACCCGCACCACCGACTCGCTTTTCGTCATTAGGGACGACCGCGAGGCCTCCGATGAGGAGGCCAACCCGCTGATATTCGATCTCGAGGCCTGGTGGATCGAGGGTAACGACTGACTCCGTCGTCTTCTTGGCCATCGAATCTCGTTAGACGCTTGGACGAGCTAAGCATATCAATATAAAAGACTTAAGCCCGAGCACTCCGCTTTGGTTCGAGGCGAAGTAGCGGAACTTCGGCCCGACCCACTGTATATTCCTCCGGCACGGTTCTCGGTAGTGTCCACAGTTTTTCGCACTTTGTTTCGGAGCAGCCCTCGGCCTCCCTTTTCTTCTCCTCCCGAAGGGGGGACCTTTAGCCTGTAGAAATCCTGCGTGTTGACAGGTTCTTCAATAGCTCCACGTCCAGGTATTTTTTCGTCCCCCATTTCGTTCCCGCGATGTGTCTCAGCCTGGCTGCGACCAACATCAAAGCGGAATGGCCATCTGGAAACGCACCGACAACACGGGTCCGCCGGCGCACTTCTTTCAGATTCCGCTCCAGCGGGTTATTGGTCTTGATGTGACGCCAGTGCTCGGAGGGAAAGGCGTAGTAGGTGACGGTCTCGGACGCGCCGTCCTCGAGCAGCTCGGCGGCCCCCTTGAGCTTCATCTCGCGTAGCTTCTTCGCCACACTCGATGCTTTTGTCATCGCCTCTTTCCGATCTTCCTGGGCGTGGATTGCCTTCAGCATCGTCGCCACGTCCCGCATCTTGCCCTTCGGCACCATCGTGAACACGTTGCGGTAGAAGTGCACGATGCAACGCTGCCACTGAGCCTCCGGGAATACCTCGGCGATCGACTCCACCAGGCCCAGGCACTTGTCGCTGATCACGAGCTGAACGCCCGTCAAGCCGCGCTGCTTGAGATCCCGTAAGAAGCCGCCCCAGCCCTGCTTGTCTTCCTTGGCGCCCTCGGTAACGCCGATAACCTCGCGAAACCCGTCCTGCGCCACGCCGATCGACGCCGGAGTGGAATACGAGCTGGCGATCTCGTTGGTCGGTCTGAGCGTCAGCGTGTCGATCGACGGCGCACTCGGCTTCGGGCACGTCTTCAACGCGCTCGTAGTGGACGGCGGCTTCGGTCTGCTGACCCGCGACGGCGCGAGCTCGTTCGGCGAGGTGACGATCGAGACCAACGATCCACGATTCGAGGTAGCCGGCCAGACCGCCTCCAACAAGGACTTCGAGTCGACCCCGGCCGAATCCGGCGGCGATCAGACGGGGACCGTTGCGTTGTCGATGTCGATGAGCACGGGAATGCAGATGGACGAGACAAGCAAGACGGGCGCGGCGTTCGAGGAGCCGGTGAGCCAGCCCGAGACCACCGCCGCCGATACCGGCGAGTCAGAGCCGCGTGAGGCCCGGCTGGCGCTCTCACGGAAGACGCTGGCCCGGTCGAGCACCTACTGGCTCACCCGGAGGTCGATGACCGCCTCCGAGCCGAGGGAAGCGGGCAAGAGCTGGACCGCCGTCGAGCGGTCCGACGACGATCGACTCGAGTCAAACCGCACAACCCCGAACGGACCGGAGCTGCTGCCTCGTACCACGCTCAGTGTCGATGAATGGGTCCAGATCGTCCGTTCACGACGCCCGGGCCCAAGACCCCATCTCAATCCGCCCCGCCCCTGAGCCCCGCCGGCAAACCCCTAACCGGACTTGTATATCCCGCCCGGTTGGCCGTACACTTCCGTGCTATCGCAAGCGTAAATAGTTAAACCTACCCGAGGGGATCGATCCAAAAACAGCCGCGCGGCTCGGCCGCGCGCCGTAGATTGACGGTTGTCCATGCCCGAGCAACTACCACCGAACCGTCCCGTCTCCGGAAACGTCGCCCAACTGGATCAGACCCTGTGGCGCGAACTGGCCGACGCCACCACCCCCGAAGAGTTCTGCCGGGCCTGGCTCGGCCTCCAATCCCGCATGATCGGCGGGGTCTCCGGTGGCACCGTCGTGCTGCTGGACGCCGACAGCGGCGACGCTAAGCCGGTCGCCGCCTGGCCGCGAGGCTTCGACGGCGAGACTCTGGACGCCATCGTTCGCCGGGTCTTCCGCGAGCGCAAGGGTGTCGTGATCCGCGGCGAGCCGTCTCCCGAAGCCCAGGCCGCCGACGGACCGAGATTCCAGGTGGCCTATCCGATCTCGATCGGGCGGCACGTCCACGGAGTCGCGGCGCTGCAGATCAACCCTCGGCCCCAGGCCGAGCTGCAGTTCGCGATGCGGCAGCTGCAGTGGGGTGCGGCCTGGCTGCAGAACTGGGTCCTGCGTCAGACGACTGCCCCGGTGGCCGAGGCCGCGGGAAAGCTGACCACCGCGATGGAACTCGCCGCTCGCGCCGTGGAAGAGCCCCGCTTCAAGGCGGCCGCGACCGCCGTGGTCACCGAACTGGCCTCGCGCTTCAACTGCGACCGGGTCAGCGTCGGTTTCCAGGTACGAGGACAGGTCCGCGTCAGCGCTCTCTCGCACAGCGCGCAGTTCGGCAAGCAGATGAACCTGATCCGCTCGATCGCGTCTGCTATCGGGGAGAGCGTCGATCAGCAGACGGCTCTGGTCTGGCCCGAGCCGCCGGAAGGCGGCCGCCACGTCCTGCAGGCCCACGAACAGCTGGCGCGAAATCATGGCGACGGCGCTATCTGCACCGTGCCCTTCGTGGACCACGAGGGCCACGCCTTCGGCGCCCTGACGCTCGAGCGCTCGGTCTCCGACGAGTTCGATCCCGAGACCGTCGAGCTCTGCGACAGCGTGGCCTCGCTGCTCGGACCGGTCCTGGAAGAAAAACGAAAGAACGACCGGCTCCTGGTGGTCAAGATGGTCGACAGCCTGCGCATCCAGGCGCAGCGACTGCTCGGGCCGCGCTACGCCCTGCGCAAGCTCGTGGTGGCGTCGCTGGTCGGGCTGCTGGTCTTCTTCATCTTCGCCAAGGGGACCTACCGGGTGACGGCCGAGTCAACGCTCGAGGGCGAGGTCCGGCGTGTGATCTCCGCGCCCTTCCGCGGCTTCATTTACGACGCCCAGGTGCGCGGCGGCGACATCGTCCGCGAGGGCCAGGTGATTTGCGATCTCGACGTGCGCGACTTGCGGCTCGAGTACTCGCGCTGGTCGAGCGAGCGCGAGCAGTACGTGGCGGAGCACCGGCGGGCGATGTCCGAGGGGGACCGCGCGGCGATGAACGTCCTCAGCAAGAAAATGAACCAGGCCGAGGCGCAGATCGCCATGCTCGACGACCAGATCGCACGTGCCCGGATCGTCGCGCCCTTCGACGGACTGGTCGTTAGCGGCGACCTGAGCCAGGCACTGGGTTCCCCGGTCGACACGGGCCAGGTGCTGTTCGAGGTGGCGCCCCTCGATTCCTATCGGGTGACGTTCCGGGTGGACGAGAAGGACATCGGCCAGATCGAGACCGGCCAGCGCGGCCAGTTGGTGCTGACGGCGATGCCCGGCGAGCAGCTTTCGTTCACCGTCACCAAGGTCACGCCGGTCTCCGTATCGGAGGAGGGCACGAACTTCTTCACCGTCGAGGGCGCCCTGGACCAGATCTCCGATCGCCTGAGGCCCGGCATGGAAGGCTTCGGCAAGATCGAGATCGATCGGCGCAGGCTGATCTGGATCTGGACCCACGATCTGATCGACTGGATCCGGCTCAAGGCGTGGCGGTGGCTGCCGTGACCGCGCTGCGCCACGGATGGCGCGATGTCTAGCGCCTCGGTCGCCCTGCGCACTGCGCGCAGCTTCTACCCCGAGCGCACGACGCCCGACGAGTCCGGCTTCGACCGCGTCGTGGCCACCGCCGTGGGCCATGTCACGCGTCTGCACCGATCGCGGCCGGCCCGCTTCCGCGGCATTCTGCCCCACGTCCATCGCGCCGGCGAAGAGCTCGTCGGTCTGAGCGAGGAGGAGCTGGCCTGGCGCGTGCCGCAGCTGCGCGCCGAGCTGCGCGCGCACGGCTTCACGCCCGAGCTGGTGGGCCGCGCCTTCGCGTTGGTGCGCGAGGTGGCGACGCAGAAGCTCGGCGAGCGGCACTACGATATGCAGCTCGTCGGCGGCTGGGCCCTGCTCAACGGCATGGTGGCCGAGATGGCGACCGGGGAGGGCAAGACGCTCGCGGCCACGCTGCCGGCCTGCACGGCCGCGCTCGCCGGCGTTCCCGTGCACGTGATCACGGTCAACGACTACCTGGCGCGTCGCGACGCCGACTGGATGCGGCCGGTCTACCGCGCACTCGGCCTGGCCGTCGGTGCGGTGACCCACGACGCGACACCCGAGGAGCGGCGGACCGCCTATCGCTGCGACGTCGCCTACTGTACGAACAAAGAGATCGTCTTCGACTACCTGCGCGACCGGATCGAGCTTCGGCGCAAGCCGGGGCAGATTCGCATGCGCCTCGAACGACTGTACAAGCAGGACGCGCGCCTGGATCGCCTGCGCCTGCGGGGCCTGTGCTTCGCCATCGTCGACGAGGCCGACAGCGTGCTGATCGACGAAGCCCGCACACCGCTGATCATCTCGGGCCCCGGCGACAACAGCTACGAGGCGGGAGTCTACCGTCAGGCGCTCTCGCTCAGCGAACGGCTCGAGGTCGGCGAGGATTACAACATCGATTTCCCGAAACGGTCGATCGTGCTCACCGATGAGGGTCGCGAAAAGCTGGACGAGCTGGGCCGGTCCGCCGGCGGGTTCTGGAGCGCCCGGCTGTGGCGCGAGGACCTGCTGCGCAAGGCGCTGAGCGCGCGCCACCTGTTCCACCGCAACAAGCACTACGTGCTCAAGAGCGGCAAGGTGCAGATCGTCGACGAGTACACGGGACGCGTGATGCCCGGCCGTTCGTGGGAGGGCGGCCTGCATCAGCTGATCGAGGCCAAGGAAAATTGCGAGCTGACGGCGCGTACCGAGGTGCTGGCGCGAATCAGCTACCAGCGGTTCTTCAGGCGCTACCTGGCGCTCGCGGGCATGACCGGGACCGCGCGCGAGGCCGCGCCCGAGTTGTGGTCGGTCTACCGGCTGCAGGCGGTGTCGATCCCGCCCAACCGTCCGATGGTCCGCTACGGCCTGCCGCCGCGCCTGTTCGACACGGCCGAGGAGAAGTGGACCGACGTGGTGGACCGCATCCGCGAGATGCACGATGCCGGCCGGCCCGTACTGGTCGGAACACGCACCGTGGCCGACTCCGAGCACCTGTTCGAGCTGTTGGCCGCGGCCGGGCTTCCCTGCCAGGTACTCAACGCGCTGCAGGACGAGCACGAGGCGCACACCATCGCTCGCGCCGGACAGCGCGGTCAGATCACGGTAGCCACGAACATGGCCGGGCGCGGGACCGACATCCGTATCCCGGACGAGGTACGCGAGTTGGGAGGCCTCCACGTCATCGCCACCGAACGGCACGACGCGCGGCGCATCGACCGGCAGCTCTTCGGGCGCTGCGGCCGCCAGGGAGACCCCGGCACCTTCGAGGCCTTTACCTCGCTCGAGGACGAGGTGCTCGAGGCCCATCCGGCGCGGATCTTCGGGCTGCTGCCGGCCTCCTGGGCCGATCCCCGCAGCGGCCTCGGCCGCTGGCTCGGACGGGCCCTTTTCCGCAGCACCCAGCGCGCATCGGAACGGCGCCACTACCGCATGCGCCGAGACCTGCTCAAGATGGACGAGGCGCTGGACAGCGCGCTGGCCTTTGCGGGAACCGGGGAGTAGCGGCGAATCGCCGCCGCGTTACAGGTAGTAAAGGATCAGGAACAGGCAGAGCAGGACGAGCACCCACAGCACCGAGCTGCCCGTGGCCCAGGTTCTCGCGAACACGCCTTCCGGACCGTACTGCCGGTAGACACCCGATAAGAAGCGCTCGAACCGGTGCGTGAGCCGGTCGTGCAGGACCTGCCGCGCCGAATCGAGAACGCGGGCGATACCGCCCACCGCCCGCGGCAGCAGACGCCGGTAGACCCAATCGGTATCCAGATCGACCGAGGGCGTCTCCTTGGGGTAGAGCCCGGTACGCATCAGCACGGAAAAGGCCAGTGCCGAGAAGAGCAGTAGCTGCCACTGGGTCCAGAAGTGTGTTGGTTCGTACGGATGGAACTCGACGTCGAACGGCAGGATCCCGTACAACGGCCCCGGCCACACGCCGATGCCGATGCACAGGAAAGCGGTGATGCCCATGGAAATGAGCATGTTCAGCGGCGCTTCCTTGCAGCGGATCCCCGAGTCGTGGGCGAAGAAGGCGAAGAACGGGATCTTGATACCCGAATGGTGGAAGACGCCGGCCGAGGCGAACAACAGTACGAACCAGATGAACACATAGTTGCCGTCCGCCGCCGCGGTGAGGATCAACGACTTGCTGACGAAGCCGCTGAAGAACGGAAAGGCCGAAATCGACGCCGCGCCCACGGCGCAGAAGACCGTGGTGTAGGGCATCGACTTGTACAGCCCCCCCAGTTCCGAGCCCTTGATCGTGCCCGTGCGGTAGAGCACCGCGCCCATCGACATGAACAGCAACGCCTTGTAGAGAATGTGCGTGAAGGCGTGGGCCACGGTGCCGTTGAGCGCCATGGGCGTGCCGATGCCGATGCCGACGACCATGAAACCCAGCTGGTTGTTCAGGCTGTAGGCCAGCACGCGGCGCAGGTCGTTCTCGATCACGGCGTAGAAGATCGGAAAGGCCGTCATCGCGGCGCCGATCCAGATCAGCGACTCGGTACCGGGGTAGCCGCGGGCCAGCGCGTAGACGGCGAGCTTCGTCGTGAAGGCGCTGAGAAAGACCGTGCCGGTCACCGTCGCCTCGGGGTAGGCGTCCTGCAGCCAGTTGTGCAGCAGCGGAAAGGCGCACTTGATGCCGAAGGCGACGAAGATCAGCTTCGTCGCGAGCGTGGCCGTGCCGAGCTCGCCGAACTCGAGCGACCCGGTGTTCCAGACGTGCAGGATCGCGCCGGCCATCAACAGCACGCCCGAGCCGACCTGGATGATCAGGTAGCGCATGCCCGCCCGGTACGAGCGCGTCGTCTTCCGCGCCCAGATCAAAAAGACCGAGCTGACGGCCGTGATCTCCCAGAAAACGAAGAGCGTCATCAGGTCGCCGGCGAAGACCGCGCCGATCGCCGTGCCGGCATAGACCAGCCCGGCCAAGTGCTGCAGCGGTTCGCGCACGTGCAGCGCGTAGATCACCATCAGAAAGACGGCGAGGTGAAAGATGTAGCCGAAGACCAGGCTGAGCTGGTCCACGCGAACCGGCGTCAGCTCGTACTGGAACAGCGAGAATTGGAGGTACAGCCCCTTGTCGAGGACCAGCAGGTGGGCCAGGCTGAGCAGCGGCAGGGCGAGCAGGTAGGCCGACCGCAGGCGCCCGCGAATCAGCGGCACGAGCAGCCCGCCGAGGTAGAGCACGGCGCCCGGTGGCACCAGCTCAATCATAGTAGTCTTCCTTGCGCATCAGCACGCGGCGCAGCTGCTTGGCGGCGAGGACCAGGAAGAAGCAGCAGACGAAGCCGTACCAGCCGTGGAAGTTGAACCAACCTTCCCAGGAGAAGTGGCCGTGCTTGTCGTAGAACAGGTCGGTGATCGCCGATATCGCGCAGACGACGAGCAGGCCGTAGTAGACCTTGTCCACGTTGCACGGATCGTCCAGCCAGTAGCGTTTCTCGCCCTGCTTCATGGTTCGATCACCTCACGGACTCACGATCGGCAGCAACAGCCGGTAGATCTCGTCGGCAAAGAAAAACAGCACCACGCACCCCAGCGCGGTGAGCGACAACGGCACGACGCAGAACAGCGGTGCCTCGCGGATGCGCAGCGGCTCGGAGCCCGCCTCCTCCGGCTTGCAGAAGAACCCGCGGCCGGGGATCGGCAACAGGTAGGCGATGTTCAGCAGGGAGCTGATCATCAGGACGGCCATCAACGCGATCTGGCCGGCGTCGGCGGCGCCCAGCGCCAGGAACCACTTGCTCCAGGTCCCGCCCATCGGCGGTAGGCCGATCACGCTCAACGAACCCAGCAAGAAAGCGGTCGTGGTCACCGGCATGCGCCGGCCGATGCCCCGCATGTCGCTGATCTCGGTCTTGTGCGCGGCGACGTAGAACGCGCCGGCGCAGAAGAACAACGTGATCTTGCCCATGGCGTGCATTGCGATGTGCATGCTGCCGCCGACGACACCCCAGGCGTTGGCCAGCGCCGCGCCGAGCACGATGTAGGAGAGCTGACTGATCGTCGAGTAGGCCAGCCGCGCCTTGAGGTTGTCCTTGGTCATGGCGACCAGCGAGGCCAGCAGGATCGTCGCACCGGCAACGTACATCAGCCAGATGCTGCTGCCCGACTCCCGCAGCAGATCGGTGCCGAAGATGTAGACACAGATCTTCATCACGGTAAAGACACCGGCCTTGACCACGGCCACGGCGTGCAGCAGCGCGCTCACGGGCGTGGGGGCGACCATTGCCGCCGGCAGCCACCGGTGAAACGGCATCAGTGCGGCCTTGCCGGTCCCGAAGGCGAACAGCGCGAGCAAGACCGCGCACAGGCGGTCGTCGGCCTTGCCGGCCAGGATGCCGCCCGGGGTGAAATCGAGCGTGCCGGTCAGCGACCAGGTCCAGATCATCCCCAGCAGCAGCAGACCGATCGAGGTCGTTAGCAGAACGCCCAGGTAGACGCGCCCCGCGCGCTTGGCCGTCTCGGTCTGGTGGTGCGTCACCAGGGGATAGGTCGAAAGGGTCAGCGCCTCGTAAAAGACGAACAGCGAGAACAGGTTTCGCGAGTAGGCGATCGCGACGGCCGCCGCGATGGCGATGGCGAAGAAGGTGTAGTAGCGCGTCTGGTTCTTTTCCTTGTGCCCGCGCATGTAACCGATCGAGTAGCAGCTGGTGACGATCCACAAACCCGACGCCACCAGAGCGAAGAGCATGCCCAGCGGCTCGACCTGGAATGCCAGCTCGAGACCCGGGAGCACCGCGACCAGCTCCAGCTCCGGCCGCTCGCCGGCGAGGATCCGCCCGGCCAGCACGACGTTGGTCGTGAACAACACCCCGCCGAAGAGCAGCGTGACCGCCTCGCGGAGGTTGGGCCAGCGACCGAACGCGGGCGTGAGCAGTGCGGACAGTGCCGGCAGCAGCAGGGCCAGGCCGATCAGCGCTTCGCTGCTCACGGACCGGCCCCCAGCAATGCCTCCGCGGCGCGCCGGGCGATTCCCGCGGACCACGAGGTGTACAGGCCGAAGAACAGGCTGGCACCGATGAGCAGCCACGTGCCGGCGAGCATCAGCGGCGGCGCCTCGCACCTCGCCGTCTCGTGGTCGGGTGGGCTGAAGTAGGCCACCTCGACCACGCGCCAGACGTAGACCAGCGCGAGCAACGAGCTGATCAGCACGAGCGCGGCAACGGGCCAGCGCTCGGTCTCGACGGCGGCCTGGATCAGGTACCACTTGCTGATGAAGCCCGCCGTCCCCGGCACGCCGATCAGACCCAGTCCGCCCAGCACCCAGGCGAACATCGTCAGCGGCATGCGGCGTCCCAGGCCACGCATCTCCTCGATGCGCACCGAGCCGATGCGCATCGCGATCGATCCCATGGCCAGGAACAGCCCGCCCTTGATCAGGGCGTGGTTGAACAGGTGCACGATGGCGGCGGTCAACCCGGTCACCGTGGAGAAGCCGATGCCGAGGGCCATGTAGCCGATTTGCGCCACGCTGGAGTAGGCCAGCATGCGCTTGATGTTGCGCTGGAAGATGGCCACCGTCGATGCCGTGAAGATGCCGATCAGGGCCAGCGGGATCAGGAAAGCGTCGAGACGCGCGACCTCGGGCGCGAAGTCCGGCCCGTAGATCGTGAAGACGAAGCGAATCAGAATGTAGACTGACACTTTCGTCGCCGTCGCCGCGAGGAAGGCCGTCACCATCGACGGGGCGAAGGTATAGGCGTTGGGCAACCAGACGTGGAGCGGGAACAGAGCCATCTTCAGCGCGATGCCCACGGTGAGAAAACCGAAGGCGGCCAGCACGGTTCGGGTTCCCACTACATCGCCGATTCGCACCGCCATATCGGCCATGTTCAGCGTGCCTGTCATCATGTACATCAACCCGATGCCGATCAGGATGAACGTGGCGCCGATCGTGCCCAGAACGAGGTACTGGAACGAGGCGCTCAGAGCGCGCCGATCGGTGCCCATGCTGATCATCGCGTAAGAGGACAGGGCCGAGATCTCGAGAAAGACGAACAGGTTGAACAGATCGCCCGTGATGCAGATGCCCAGCAACCCGGTCAGCGCCAGCAAGTAAGTCGCGAGAAACAGGTAGAGGCGGTCGCGGGGGATCTCGCGGGCCAGCGTGCTCGGCGCGTAGCTCAACACGATCGCACCCATCCCGGCGACGAGAACCAGCACGAATGCGCCCAGCGTGTCCAGGCGGTACTCGATGCCCCACGGTGCGGGCCACCCGCCCATAGCGTAGGAGACGACGCCTTCGTCGAGGACTCGCAGCAACAGACGGACCGCCATGGCGAAGACCGACCAGACGACGGCCAGGGCAAAGCCCAGAGCGAGCGCGGGTCTGCGCAGCGCCACGCAGATCGGCGAGGCCATCAATGGGACGACGATCTGGAGGGCAGGCAGGTGTGCGTCCATCACGGCGCCCCGTCCAGCTCCCGGATCTCGTCCTCCTCGACGGTGTCGTAGGCCTCCTTGATCCGCACGATGAGGGCCAGGGCGACCGCCGTCGTGGCCACACCGACGACAATGGCGGTGAGGATCAGCACGCTGGGCAGCGGGTTCGAATAGGTCTCTGCGCCGCCGTCGAGGATCGGCGCTGTGCCGCCCCGGACCTTGCCCATCGAGATGTAGAGCAGGAAGACCGAGGTCTGAAAGATGTTCAGGCCGATGACCTTCTTGATCAGGTTGCCGCGGGAGATGACGATGTAGAAGCCCGTCATCATCAGCACGATCACGACCCAGTAGTTGTACAGGCCCAGGATCGTGCTCATCGCGCGTCGCCCCGGGCGGCAAAGCTGTGGAAGATGGTGATCATCACCGCCGCGACGGTGATGCCCACGCCGAGCTCGACGAGCAGGATGCCCAGGTGCTGGCCGTGCACCGGGTCGTGCGCGAGCACTCCGTAATCGAGAAAATTTCCGCCGCGGAGCATGGAGACCACGCCGACCCCGGCGTAGAGCAGCAGACCGAAGGCGATCAGGCTCTCGACGAACGCGGGGCGAGCGACGCGACGCAGGGCCTCCAGACCGAAGACGAGCCCGTAGAGCACAAAGCCCGCACCGAAGATCACACCCGCCTGAAAGCCTCCGCCCGGACCGTAGTCGCCGTGAAACTGGACGTAGAGCGCGAAGAGCAGGATCAACGGGATGATCAGCTTGGAAACGACGCGCAGGATCGTCTGACGCTTCACCGGGGATCCTCCGCGCCTCTCCGTCGAGACTCGCGCCTACGCCTGAGCAGCAGCAGGACCGCGATGCCGGCCGTGAAGATCACGGTGGTCTCGCCCAGCGTGTCGTAGCCGCGATAGCTCGCCAGCACCGCGGTGACGATGTTGGGAACGCCGACCTCCTCGGGCGACTCTTCGATGTAGCGCGGGGCCACATGCGTGTGGATCGGGGCGTTCGGGTCCCCGTAGTGGGGCATGTCGAGAGTTCCGTAGACCAACGCCGCACCGGTCAGCACCACCAGCAGCAGGGCGAGCCACTGTTTCTTCTCCGAGCGCTTCTCCCTATGAGTCGTCAGCGCCAGTGTGGCCAGCATGAGCACGGTGGAGATGCCCGCGCCGACCGAGGCCTCGGTGAAGGCAACGTCCGGAGCGTCGAGCAGCAACATCCAGCCCGCGCCGAGGAAGCTGTAGATCCCCGTCAGCATGACGGTCGCGAACAGATTGCGCAGGCGCGTGACGATCACCGCCGTACAGACCAGCAGGGTCAAAAGGAAGATGACGATCAGAGAGAGGATGGCCCGTCCTCCTCGCCCGCCACCCGCGGCCTGACCCCGTGGCTCAGCGCCGAGCGCGCGACGGCGTGCGTCGCGGTCGGGCTGGTCACGAGCAGAAACAGCAAAACCATCAACAGCTTGACGGTGATCAGGCTCAACCCGGCCTGGAACATCAGGCCGATCAGGATCAATCCGGCGCCGAGCGTGTCGGTGATGCCCCCGCCATGCATGCGGGCAAAAACGTCGGGGAGTCGCAGCAGCCCTATGCCCCCGATGATGGCGAAGATCGAACCGGTCACCAGACATATCCAACTCAGGATGTCGAGAGCCAGGTCCATCAGGAGTCCGTTCCTTTGTCGTCGTCGTCGATCTCGCCGAAATGCCCGTGCTGGGCGAATCGCAGCACCGCGATGACGCCGATGAAGTTGATCAACGCGTAGACCAGGGCCAGATCGAGAAAGTCCGGCCGCCCGGTCAAGAACCCGATCGCCGCGATCAGCAGCACCGTCTTGGTGCCGAACATGTTCAGGGCGAGGATCCGGTCGAAGACCGTAGGCCCCAGCGCTGCCCGCGTCAGGGCCAGACCCATTGTGATCATGATCGCCACCAGGGCGACGGCGTACATCATCGCCGCCCCTCCACGCGCGTGACGCGCCGGTTCATCTCGTCGGTCAGCACGCCTTCCTCCGCCTCGCGCGCCAGCGCATGGACGGTGATCTCGTCCTCCTCGACACCGATCGAGACCGTGCCCGGGGTCAGGGTGATCGAGTTGGCGTAGATCGTCCGTCCGAGATCGGACTTCTGCAGGGCCCGGGTCCGGAAGATGCGCGGGCCAATGGGCAGTCGCGGGCTCAAGATCCTGCGGGTGACGTCGATATTGGCCTTGACGATCTCGAGCAGCAGGTAGGGCAGGTAGGCCAACGCGCGTAGCGAGATCTCGAGAGGGACGCCCTCCTCATCTGCGACTCCCATCCGGTGGGCGATCACCGCCACGAGCAGAGAGGAGAGGACGCCCATGGCGATGAGGAACGGACTGTAGTGGCCGGACCACACCAGCCAAACGGCAAACAGGAGCACGAACAGGGCAACGACGCGCTTCACGTCTAGGCGCTCCCAGGGACCCTAAATCCGGTGTACCGAGGACGGGTTGAACCAGTCTCCGATCGAGATTCGACCAAGACCATCGGCGCGCCATCATACGAGACGATAATGGGGACATTCCACTTTTTTCTTCAATTCTCCTACCCCTCCGCACGCCTCCTCCGACGGGTGCTCGAACGTGAAGGATTGAAAAAAAATTGGAATGTCCCCGGATGGTGAAAAGGCTTTAGTCTTGCTAGATTATCGCTTCCGGTCAGCGCTGCGAACCGGGGAGAACGTAACACGGCTGCTGGACCAATGGCCTACGCCGGACTGGGCATCGAGATTGCCGCGCCCATCCTGCTGTGTACGTACCTCGGCTACCGGGCGGACATCTGGTTGGGTACGGAACCATGGTTGCTGGTGGTCGGAGCGCTCCTGGGGATTTCGGCGACCTTCTACAACCTGTTCCGGCGGGTTCTTCCCTCGAGGAAGGGGTCCGACGACGGGGAGGGTCGTTGAGCCGCTCGGATACGGGACGCTTCACCGTGGTCTGTACGCTGATCGCTCTGGGCTCCGGCGCGGCGGTTCTGGCCTACGCGCTCCCACGGGGCGAAGAGGTCGTTCGCTGGAGCGGCCTCGGGTGGCTGATCATGGCCGTGATCGGGGTTGCCGCCGGGATTTGGATGGTCCGGGTCCACGGCAGACCCGGGTCGGGGTTTATGGCGGCGCTCGTAACGGGTATGCTGGCGCGCATGCTGGTCGCCGCCGCGGTGGCTCTGGTGGCTGCGCAGCAGGGCATCGAGATCGTTTGGGCTTATCTCGTTGGGTTGTTTACCGGTTATCTGCCGTTGCAGGTGTTCGAGCTGACCTGGTTCTTGCGCAAGGACAGGAATCGAACTTGAGAGCGAGACGGGACGGAAGAGCATGTTGACGGAAACGGAATCGGGACAGCAGGCGGCCGAACACGCCGCGGAACAGTACGATCCCGGAGTCTCGATCCTGCACCACGTCCTCGACGCCAACGAGATCGAGGTGCCATTCTTCCCGCACGTCAAGATTCCGCTGCCCCAGATTCATCTTCCCGATTGGCTCGGCGGATACGACATCTCGATCACCAAGCACGTGGTCATGATGTGGCTGGCCTGCGCCATCCTGCTCCTGGCCTTCGGCGCCGCATCGCGCCGGCGCAGCCAGCCCGTGCCGACGGGTCTGCGCAACCTGCTCGAGGTGATCATGGTCTACCTGCGCGACGAGGTGGCGCGCAAGGCGATTCCCGAGGGAGCCGACCGCTTCGTGGGATACCTGATGACCACGTTCTTCTTCATTCTTACCTGCAATCTGCTGGGGTTGGTTCCCGGGGCGGCGACGGCTACGGGCAATATCTCCGTCACCGCAGGCCTGGCCCTGATCGCCTTCATCGTGATCCAGTTCAGCGGCATCCGCGAGTACGGCGTCATCCAGCACTTCAAGAATCTCGTGCCCCACGGCCTGCCGCTGTGGTTGGTTCCGATCATGTTCGCGCTCGAGCTGCTGAGCACGTTCATCAAGCCGTTCGCGTTGTGCATCCGTTTGTTCGCCAACATGATGGCCGGCCACGTCGTGATCCTGGCCTTCATCTCGTTGATATTCATCCTGAACCAGGTGTGGTACGCCGTGGCGCCGCTTTCGGTGGCCTTCGCGCTGTTCGTCTACGTGTTGGAGATTCTGGTTTCCTTCCTGCAGGCCTACATCTTCACCATGCTGACGGCGCAGTTCATCGGAATGTCGGTGCACCCGGCTCACTGATTATCGGGTAGACAACACATAAGGAGGACTCGATCCATGGACCCATCCGCACTCGCGTTTCTAGGCGCCGGCCTTGGCGCCGGACTGGCCATCATCGGCGGCGGCGCCGGCATCGGTCGCCTTGCTGCCAGCGCGATGGAAGGTATCGCCCGCCAGCCCCAGTCGGCGGCCACGATCCAGACGGCAATGCTGATCGCCGCTGCTCTGATCGAGGGCGTCACGTTCCTGGCGCTGGTGATCTGCTTCCTGCTGTCGCTCAAGTAGGGGCCTCCAATGCGTTTGTCACGACTCGTCGCCGGTGGCTGCTCGCTGGCCACGGCGACGCTTCCCGCCACGGCAACGACCGAGGGGGGCGGCGGGGCTTCGCTGATCGAGCCGCAGCTGGGCACGATCTTCTGGACCACCGTGACCTTTCTGGTCCTCATCTTCCTGCTTGGCCGATTCGCGTGGAAGCCGCTGCTCGGAGCGTTGCAGGAGCGCGAGACCTCGATCCGCGAGAGCATCGAGCAGGCACGTAAGGATCGCGAGCAGGCCGAAGAGCTGCTCGAGCAGCACCGCGGGCTGCTGGACGAGGCGCGTCGCGAACGTGCCGAGGCCGTCAACCTGGGGCAGCGCGACGCGGAGAAGCTCAAGGCCGAGATTCTTGCCGAGGCTCGCAAACAACGCGAGCAGCTGCTGGCCCAGACCGAGGCGCAGGTCGCGGCGGGGATGCAGCAGGCACGCGCCGAGTTGCGGACGATCACGGTGGATCTGGCGATCCAGGCCGCCGAGAAGCTGCTGAGCAAGAATCTCGACGAGCAGACCCACCGCCGGCTGGTCGAGGAGTACCTCGCCGATCTGGAGAAGTCCGAGGGATCAGGCTCCCCGCCTTCCTGATGCAGGAACTCGACGTCAGCTTCGGGCCGGCCCGGCGAAGGATCTGCAAGGTTCGCGTCGGGGCCGGCGCCGTCGAGGCGTTGCTCGAAGACCTGGCGTCGATGCTTCCCGGGAGGCGGCTGTTCGTCGTCTCCGACGATCGTGTCGCGCCGCTGTACGGCGAACCCCTTTGCCGGAGTCTGGCCAGTCGCGGTCGACGCGCCGAATTGCTCATTTTTCCCGAGGGTGAGCGGAACAAATCCCGCGAGGTCAAGGCGCGACTCGAGGACCGTCTGCTCGACGCAGGTGCGGGCCGGGACTCCGCGGTGATCGCCGTCGGCGGCGGCGTGACGGGCGATCTCGCCGGTTTTCTGGCCGCCACGTGGCATCGAGGTGTCCCGGTCGTCCAGGTGCCGACCTCGCTGCTGGCCATGGCCGACGCCGCGCTGGGCGGCAAGACGGCGATCAATCTCGGTGCCGGCAAGAACCTCGTCGGCGCGTTCCACCAACCGCTCGCCGTCTACGCCGACGTATCCACGCTGTCGACGCTCGACGAAGATCGCTACGTCGAAGGTTTCGCCGAGGTGATCAAATCGGCCGCCGTGGGCGACGTGCGGCTCTTCCGCTGGCTCGAGCGAAACGTCGGAGCACTGCTGGACAGGGACACCGATGCACTCGAGCACGCGATCGCGGCCTGCATGACGATCAAGGGACGCGTCGTCTCGCGTGACGAGCGGGAGACCGGCCGGCGCGCGGTGCTCAATTTCGGCCACACGATCGGCCACGCCCTCGAGGCGTTGTCGGGTTACGAGATGCACCACGGACACGCGGTCGCGGTGGGAATGGGTGTCGAGGGACGCATCGCCGTCGGGGTGACCGGCTTTCCGCCGAGCCACCTCGAGCGTCTCGTCCGGTTGGTCGATCGGTTCGGACTGCCCCTGCGGCCGCTCGAGTCCGCCGCCCCCAGTGCCGTGGCCGAGGCCGCCCGCCGCGACAAGAAGGCCCGTGGCGGGGAAGTCCGCTACGCCCTCCCTCGCGAGATCGGGCGGATGCTGCCCGGCGCGGAGGTCACGGTCCCGGTGGCCGAATCGGCCGCAATCTCGGCCCTGACCGAGGCGGCCGGCTGATCCTTTCCCGGGCTCTACGCCCTCGATTGACTTATCCAACCCCGCGAGTTAATTTCTTGACGTTGTGTTGTAAATGTTGAGATGCCGCGACTTTACAGCAGTCTACGACCTACTTCTCCGACGCTGTGACGCTTCGGCGCTCTCGGCCATTCCTGAAAGATGAAGCCCTCAAGACTCGGTCGATATCAGATCCGCAGCGAGCTCGGCCGGGGAGCGATGGGCCGGGTGTGGCTGGCCTACGACCCACAGATCGATCGCAAGGTCGCGATCAAGATCGTCCGGAGCTTCGCCGCCCTCGGCGGTGCCGATCGCGAGCAGGCCCGCGAGCGCTTCCTTCGCGAGGCGCGGTCCGCGGGAAAGCTGCTGCATCCCGGCATCGTCACGCTGTTCGACGCCGGCGAGGTGGGTACCGTCCTCTATCTGGCGATGGAGTACGTCGAGGGCGAGACGCTCGATACCTTCTGCCGTCCAGACCGGATCCTGCGCCTCCCAACGGTCCTCGAGATGGTGGCCGGCGCTGCGGAGGCGCTGGGCTACGCGCACGAGACGGGAATCGTTCATCGCGACATCAAACCGGCCAACCTGATGCGCACGGCGGAAACGAACCTCAAGATCATGGACTTCGGTCTCGCCCGCGGTGCCGAGGCCAACCTGACCCAGGAAGGCTCGCTGCTCGGCACGCCTAGCTACATGGCTCCGGAGCAAATCCGCGGCCTGGCTATCGACGGCCGTAGCGACCTGTTCTCCCTAGGGGTCGTGCTCTACGAGTTGCTCACGGGTCAGAAACCGTTCGCCGGTGATTCGGTATCGTCGGTAATCTATCGCATCGTTAACGAGGATGCGCCCGACGCGTCGACCGCGCACGAACGCGTTACCCCGGAGCTGGCCGAGTTTCTCCGCCGGGCGTTGGCCAAACGACCCGAGGACCGTTTCCAGAGCGGCGAGGAGTTCGCCGCGTCTCTTCGCGATGTGGCATCGCGCATGACCAAGTCCGAACAGACCCAACCCGTGGCGGCCGCCGCACGCCCCGCCACCGTTTCGCGCGCGAAGAAGCCGCTGGCCGAACGCGAGATTCCGGCGGCGGAGAGCGGGCGGCCCAGACGATCGTCGGCGATGCCGTTCGTCCTCGGCATCGTCGTCGTCATCGCCGGACTGGCCGGCGGCGCCTTTTACTTCCGCGAGGAAATCGGGTTGCTCGATTGGCTCAAACCCGCACCGGTCGTCTACGAGGCCACGGTGAGAAGCGAGCCCGCCGAGGCAGCCGTCTTCGTGGACGGCCAGCCGTTCGACCTCGCGGGCGGCGGGAAGGTCCGCTTCGGCGCGGAGGAACCCGCCCCCGTGCTGACGGCCGAGTACAGGTGCCGCAAGGAAGAGTACCGGCTCGGCCCCGACGACGGGGGAGGCGAGGTCAACCTGGTACTGGAGCCCGTCGAGCTGGCCTATCAGATGGATCTGGGCCAGACGGCCGCCGCTGTGTCGGTGAACGGCGACGACGCGGGCCAGACGCCGCTGGTGCTGAGTCTCGATCTCTGCCAGGAGAACTCGGTGACCGTGAAGGCAGACGGCTACCACGATCTGATGCTCGACATTCCGGAAGGGGCGACACCACTCGAGGCCCGCACGCTGCTGGCCGCGACCGCGCTCACCCCGATCCCCAGGGGGATGCTCGTCCTGCCCGAGTCCCGGGTCAGACTGAATTTCTTCGTGGACGGCAACCGCGTCGACAAATCGCAGCGCACGCTCGAGCTCGCCGCGGGCGAGCACAAGGTGCGGGCGACCAACGACGCCTACTGGATCGACGTCACGCGCAACGTGAACGTCGTCGCCGACCAGGAGGTCCAGGCCGACATTCGGCTGCCCGCGTTGACCACGTTGGTCGTCTTCGCCTACCCGCCGAACGCCAAGGTCGATCTTCGTCGACCCGGTGGGAGGTGGAAGTACCTCGACGATGTGCCGGTGCGACAGCAACTCGCGGCAGGAAAGTACGAAGTGCGGGTGACGCTCAAGCCCACCGGGGAGAGTCGCACGCGAGAGGTCGAGCTGGAACCGGGGTCCAATCCCGAGATACGGATCTCGTTCGGGAGCCGCTCGTGAAGACGTCAAGAATGATCCGCGTCGCCGGCGCCGTCGTGTCGCTTTCGGCGATCGTCTGGCCCGCCGTCGCCGCCGACCGCGCCGCGGCCGAACGGCAGTACCGTATCGCACGCAGGTTGGCCGCCGAGGGCTCGCCCGCTGCGGCCGAGGCGCTGCAGAAGGTGATCGAGCTCGACCCGCGCGGGCCGCTGGCCGACGACGCGCTGGTCGACCAGGCACTGTTGGAAGGGCTTCCGCGCTGGCCCGAAGAGCTCGGCCGGATCGAAGACGCCGCGGTGCGTCGCGCGCTGGATCTGCTCGGGCGCGTGGCGGACAAGTTCGCCGGGGCGGACCGGGTCTCCGAGGCCCGCTACTATCGCGCGTTGCTTCAGTTGGAGCCCTTGCCGACGTTCGACGCCTCGGCCGCGCGTTTCGATCTGATCACGGTGGCCACCAACCCGGCCGTATCGGAGTGGACTCGCTCGGCCCGCTACACGGGCGCCTGGTTGGCCGCGAACGTCGGCCGCGACGAGCGCGCGGCCTCGGCCTTCAGCCGCCTGATGGTCGACTCACCGCTCGAGCCCGCGGCGATCCGGGCCGCCGTCGGACTGGCCCGTCTGAAGATGCGCGAGGGTCACAACGGGCGCGCCGCGCGTCTGCTCGAGCACGCGATGAACAACGAGGCCGCGCCGGAGGTTCACGCGAAGCCCCTGCGAGAGCTGGCAGTTCGACTCGTTCTCGCGGGTGTCGCGGGCGGAACCGGATGGGGACCCAAGCGCGTCGTCACACCCTCCACGGGCGTGCGCGACCCCGCAGGCATGGCGGCAACCGAGCACGGCCTGCTACTGGCCGACACGCGAAACGGGACCGTGGTCGAGCTGTCCACGGTCGGAAGCGTACGTCAGCGCTGGACGTTGCCCGACGTGCAGAAAGTGGCCGTCGACCCGCTCGGGCGGATCTACGCCGCGACGACGGATCAGATCTACATGCTGCAGACCGACGGGAAGCGGGCACTCGTCGCGCTGCTCGGAGAGTACGGACCTCCCACGGCGCTTGCCGTCGAGGCTACCGGCCGGTTGTGGCTGCTGGACCGCAAGGGAGAGCGGGTCGGCAGGATCGAGCCCGGCACGCGGAGCCCCGCTCCGTCCCGGGAAGGCTCGAAGCTGGCGACACTGGTCTGGGACGGCACCCGGTTGCTGGGGATCGATCCCAAGCTGAGGGACCTGGTCGTCATCGATGAATCGGGTTCGAAGCCACTCGGCGTACAGTCCTTGCAGAGGCCGGTTGCGGTCGCCGTCGACGCCGCCGGCCGCCTGGCGGTCCTGGACGCGAAGGACTCCTCGATCCATCTGCTCTCCAGCGGCGGCACACCGCTCGGACGGATCGCCTGCAAGCCGGCGGGCATCCTCAAGCCCGTGGCGCTCGCCTTCGGATTGGACGGCGCTCTGCACATCTTCGACGATTCGACGGGTGGATGGGTCAAGCTGCCATGACGCGCGAGAAAACCATGAAGACGATCCTTCGACTATCGCTCGGTGCGACCGTGTTCGTGGCGGCCTCGATGCTGCCGGTCGGCGCCGTGCTCCAGGACGAAGCTCGAGAGGGCTCCGCCGAGGCGCGGGATCTGCTCGACAGCGTCCGCGACGACCTGGTCGAGATGCGTTTCGACAAGGCCCTGGCGGCGATCGAGGCGCTCCTCGGTCAGCCGGGCATGACCCAGGCAGAGAGGGGAGAGGCGCTGGTGCTGCGGGCCCAGGCCCACGCGGCATTCGGCGATTTCGACGCGGTCGCAGAGGATTACCGCGAGATTCTCCGGATACGACCCGGCTACGCCCCTGAGTCCAGCCTGACGCCGACCAAGGCGATGGAGCGCTACAACAAGGTCAAGGCCCAGCTGATCGGCCGCATCCAGCTGACGATCGATCCGGCCGACGCGCAGCTGTTCGTGGATGGAGAGGATGCCGCCCCCGACCCGACTGGGCTCTTGATGCTGCTGGCGGGGACGCACACCCTGCGCGCCGAGCGCCGCGGCCACGACCCGCTCGAGGTCGTCGTCGAGGTGGTCGCCGACAAGGAGACGCCGGTCCAGCTGGAGCTGATACCCAACGCGCGCACCGTCGTCCTGCGTACGGAGCCGGATGGTGTCGACGTCACGCTGGACGGCCAGTCGATCGGCCGTACCGCGCGCGCCGAGGAGACCGTCGGCGCCGGCGCCCCCGCCGCCCAGCTGGTCGTCGAGGCCGTCCCGCTGGGCGAGCACGTCTTCGAGCTACGCAAGGAGTGCTTCCGCACGGAACGCCTCACCGACACGCTGACCGTCGATCTACTGGATCGCAGCCCCAAGCGCTACCAGACCGTGCGCATGGTCCCGTCCCACTCGCGGGTCGTGCTCACCGGCGGGCCTTCGGGCGCGGAGGTGCTGATCGACGGATCGAAGGTTGCCGGCTTGCCGGCCGAGTCGATCGATTCCTGTCCCGGTTCGCGGGAGATCGCGGTCAAGCTGAGGGGCCGCGTGGTCTGGATGGAGACGACCGACCTGCGCGAGGCGGACGAGAAGACGCTCGCGGTCGAGCCGAGACCCAACGTCGCCCTCGTCGGCACCGAGGAGTGGCCGTCCTCGCTGGCCGAATTCGGCTCCGGGTTCAACGTCGTCGGCCGGCTCGAGCGTCCGGAGCAGGTCGATCTCGGAGCGGCCGAGAGCTGGGTGGATCTACGCATGCCCCTCGACGTCGATCTGGTGTTCGGTGTCGAGCCGTCGACCCGCCAGGGTGCCTCGGACCACTGGTACCTCTACAGCCCCATCCTCCGCGAGTTGATCGAGATCGAGGCCGCACCGCCGGTGCGTGGCCGTCCGGTCTGGAGCACCGTGACCTGGGGGTTTGCCGTGATCGATACGACGATCGGCGGAGCCGGCCGCGTGGTCGAGGTCATTCCGGGCGGACCGGCCGAGGATGCGGGTCTCGCGACGGGGGATCGCGTGACCGAGGTGGCGGGGCGCGGGGTCGCCGATGGGCAGGAGATCCGCTCGACGCTCGCCGAGGTCAATCCCGACCGGCCCATCCGCATCAAGTGGGTCACCGTTGACGGCGAGGAGCGCGAGGCCGAGATCACGGGTCGCGTGGGACCGCTGCTGATCCCCCGCCACGAGCGGCCGGACGTGGCGATGGTCCACGCGTCCTGGGCCGCGCTCGACTCGGTGGTGGCTCCGGAGCAAGCACCGGCGGCGATGGCCAACCTCGGGCTGCTCTTCGCCGAGTTCGGCCACCACCTGCTCGCGGAGGACATCTGGCGTCGCGTGGACTGGGGTAACCGGGCCGGAGTGGGCGAGGGAACGAAGCAGTACTACCTGGGTCGCGCGATGGAGTCCGCGGGGCGTGAGACGGAAGCCATCGCGGCTTACAAGAAGGCCGCGGCCAGCAACTCGACCGCCTTCACGGACGACGGACCGCCGATCGCGCCTGCCGCCCTCGACCGCCTCGCCGATCTCGGCGTCGTCACCAAATAGAAGAATCTCAGCGTTCGCTGAAGCGCGGGTCCTGTTGTAGGGCGACCATGCGGACCGCTTCGCGGGTCTCGTCGACCCACTTGCCCGCGCGCCACTCGACCGCGGTCATCTCACCCAGTACGAATTCCATGTCGCGTGCCCGGCTGACGTCCACTCTCCGCTCGAGTTTCTGGAGCCCGTTCTCGAACTCGTCGCGCGTGATCATCGCCTGGAGCGTCTCGGGAGGAGCCGACTGCCGGGACGAGTCATCCACACGGGCCAGCGCCTGCTCCAGGCGATCGACTCGCGCCTCGAGCGCTGCGCGCGTCTCGGCTTCCGTGGCCAACCGTGCTTGCTGCGCCGTTTCATCGGGGGCAGGCGGGGCAGGGATCATCCCCTGTGCCATCCACAGGCCGGCCGCGAAGACCAGGAGCGCCGCGGCGAGTCCCGAAGCGAAGGCCCACAGGGGACGGATACGGCTCGGTCGCAACACGATCACGCGAGGTGACGCCGGCACGTACGGCGAGGAGGCCTG
>Ga0255055_10000846_pt1 | contig 23399 bp, 18 predicted proteins | sample JV7_2_27_MG_FD_188633 | JGI IMG/M metagenome (GOLD analysis project Ga0255055, IMG submission 188633) | Seawater microbial communities from Jervis Inlet, British Columbia, Canada - JV7_2_27 | ecosystem: Environmental > Aquatic > Marine > Inlet | place: Canada: British Columbia | collected...
AGCTTTTACTTCTATGTTTGCGAGTATATTTCTTTTGTTCTTCATCACAAGAAGGGATTATATGCCCCACTCCAAATATTCTAAAGATATTCCAAGTTTAGATTGGGAATTGAAGAAAACTCCTTATTTTTTTGGAGTCTTAGCGGGATTTGCTCCTTGTATATTTGAATTAATTATATACTCTCAATCATTTCAGCTATCATTTGGGTATGGATTTATAGAAGGTCTCCTAGTGGTATTCTATTTTTCTTTAGGTACCTTCGTGGGATTATTTCCTCTTGCTTTGGCTAAGCAAGGAAGTTCACTTATCGTGAAGCCAAAAAAGAACAGAAGAAACACAATTTTCTATATTATGATACTAATCATCATCGTTTTTAATACGATAGTTATGATACTCTCTTTTTTACAAATTTCTGTCTTTCCCGTAGAAAATTTTTAGCAATTAAGAAATGAACTAATTGATTTATGGTTTTTAATCACAAAATTAAAATCCTTTTAATAATTCAAAAAAATCAATATTGGTCTCATAAAATAATTTATATCAGTAGTTTTATATATATTGTAACTAAATTTTATCTTTCACCAGATGGAGAAAAGCAAATAATGGTTGATTGCAAATTCTGCGAAAACAAAAACATTTCATTTACATGTGAAAAATGCAATTCGAGTTTTTGCATCCATCATATGGCAACTACGGAAAGTTGGCTTTGTAAGAAGCATGATTTACACTATTCAAAAGCAAGTGCTGCTGAAAAATTTTATAAGTGCACTGTTATTGAAAATAGCAAATGCCCAGAGTGTAATTCCCTTTTAAGACTAGAGAGATTATCATCTGGACAATATTATTTAGAGTGCACAGATGATTCATGTAGTTGGAACTCCTACTCGAAATCTCCGGGTTTATTTTTTCCAACTAAAGAACAGTTGGCCAGAGAGGCAACAAAATATAACTTAATTAAAGGATATAGGCTCAATTTGTGTCGTAGGTCATTGAAAAGGATAATTGGAAAGGATATTTGTCCAAACTGTTTTTTAGAATTTTTAAAAAGAGCTCCAATTGCCAACTTCTCAACAATTATAGAATCTTTTAAAATAACTGCTCAACAAATGGTAAAATTAATTAATCAATATATCGATGAGGATCGAATATACGGCATAATTGATCAGAAAGACCAGATATTTTATTATATCTCATATGAAATCCGAGAGAAAATCCTTTCAAAGATTCAAGATGAGGGAATTTTGAAAGTTGCTGATTTGGCAGCAATGCTTGATATGAGTTCTGAAGCAGCGATCAAAGTTATTTATAAACTAATCAGTCAGTTTCAAATTAAAGGCTCATTTTCACAAACAAAACAAATCTATTACTCTCAAAAATATATAATGGACCATTTGGTAGAAGAAATAAACAAAAAAGGAAGAATTTCATTACAAAAGCTTGCAAAAGTTTTTAATATACCAGTAGAGTTAACAAAATCTTTCTGCGTCAACTTAATGAGATTAAATACCATTAGCGGCTTTTTTGCTGATCGCGGAAACGAAATTATCACTTCTGACAAAATTTACAAAGAAATAAAGACATATTCTAAAGAAGTAGGATTATTTGAATTGTCTAGTCTTGCTAAAAAATTAAAAATTGCAGTAGAGTTAGCGAGAAAAAGTCTTCACGAACTTATCAAATCTGGTAAAGTTAAAGGACTTTTTACGCAACGCAGAGAATTTATGACCCGAAAATATCTGGAAACAAAGATAAAGGAAATTGCTAGAGCTTATAGAACAATGCCTTTGAGAGAATTATCAAATCGATTGGGAGTGACTGAAACAAGTATAGAAGAAAATCTTGCCCAATTAATTGGTAACGGAGATATTGACGGGTATATCGATTTAGGTAAGAGAATGTTCACTGCATATTCGGTTCCACGAACATCATCCGGATCCCCTCGTGCGAAGCAAAAAAAGGCTGAACCAATCGATGAAGGCAAAATTGAAGTTGTAAGGGATTACGATTTTGAAGGCGGATTAGTACACGTAAAAATTGCAGTGCGTAACCTTAGTAGTATGGCAATAAATAATGTGAAAGTAATTTTAGATGCACCCTCTAGCTACAAACTAAAGCAACCATTGATCAACATACCTGTTATTGAGGCTAATAATAGTAGAGGTGTAGATTTTTATCTTGAGCCTAAACAATGTGGAATATCCACTGTTGGGGGCGATATAATCTATAAAGATGCCCAGGGTAACAAACACACGATTCATATACGGAAAAAAGAAATTCAAATCAAATGTCCTTTGGTCTGTACCTCAATGAGCACAATAGAAGACTGCCAAATTGCAATCCAAACGCTACCGAACGACGCCCGAGCGTTTCTAATTGCTGACTTAGATCCGAGGCTAGCGTTTAGAGCCGCAATTCGAACGATAAAAAATTTTGAAACCAGCGCAGTAACATCCCACGAAGGTTCCAACGCCAAGGGAGATTACGAAGCTGAGGCTTGGTTTTGTTCAGAAGCGAAAATTACTGGCGGAAGAATAATTACGAGAGTCTACGTTTCCGAGACGAGTCAATCTTTAGAGGTAAGAGTCTGGTGTGGAAATCCGGGTCAACTTACGGGTTTCTTGGCGAAAATCATCGAGTTGTTGTTCGAACAAATAAACCTAATACGGAAGATTAAATCAGAAGAGAGAGAAAGAACCATCGATGTAATGGCTATAACGCAAAATTTAGCAGAGATTAGCGATTATTGCATGCTAAGATGGAAAGCACAGAATATTCGGAATAAGCTACATGACACTTTTGTAAGACTAAGAAAAATTTTAGGAGATAACGAAGCTATCTTGGGACGAATTGAATATTGGTTAACAGAATTGAATAAGTATGGCAAAGATGAGAAAATCAGCGATGAACACGCTGATAAGTTAGTGAATGATGTAGAAAAGTTTAGAGATGTCATCAGCCGAGCCATAAAATTGTAAATCTTTTTGCTAAAAACATTTATAAATGTTATGGTGAATTTATATTAATAAGAAGTAAGAAGAGTATAGAATTAAAATGAGTCCTATTATCAGTTTTTCCATAAACGAAAGTTTAAAGCAATTTATTAATAAGCTTGTTTCTAAAAATCAATATGAAAATAAGTCCAAATTGATAAGAGATGCCTTGTTGCGGCTAATGTCAGATATAGAAGTCTCGAATTCGGAAATATATGGAGATGTAGGATCAATCACTAAAAAAATTGTTGGGAATTTAATAATTGTTGCCCCACACGATCCGCACATTCAGAGAAAATTAAATAAAATCGAGAACAAATATAAGGATCAGGTTGTAAACAAAAATCAACACTTCCAAGACGAAAATCTCATAATCTTCATGATATTTGAAGGAGAGATTCAAGATTTTCAAAATATTGTAGTAGAAATAAATGGAATCAAAGAATTAAAGAATTTTCGCTATTTGATAATTAATTAAGTATTTTAACTTCTCCTTGTTTAAAATTTATAAATAAATATGCTTAAATTTAATTTTGATTCCTTATTTGATTCCTATAATTATTATGATTAATTCAATATTAAGAGTGAATTAAAGCTTGAGCCAATCAGAATCTGATATTTATAGAAAATTACAGCAGCATCTTGATACATTACCTATTGGGTATCCTGCTACAGAGTCAGGCGTTGAAATAAGAATTCTTAAATTCTTATTTACACCTGAAGAAGCTGAAATTGCTTTAAACATGAGATTTATTCCGGAACCTATTAAAAATATTTATCGCCGTGTTAAGAAACTAGGGATAAATCTTGAACAATTAGAGGAGTTCTTGGAAATTATGTTTGTTAAGGGGGGAATTAGGAGAGTTGTATTAAAAAAAGAAGAGGGAAATGATGTGATTCTTTATCAGAATTCTCCTTTGGCAGTAGGAATGTTTGAATACCAAGTAGATCGAATTACAAAAGATTTTTTTGAAGATTTCGAACTATATATGGAAGAAGCTTTTAGAGATGAAGTTACAAGTACAAAAATAAACCAGCTTCGTACTATTCCGGTTGAAAAAAGTATTTCTCCCGACCATAATATTGCTACTTATGACGAATTGAAAAAAATATTTGAAGGTGCTTATCAAATCGCTGTATCTCCGTGTATATGTCATAAAGCGTACCATCTCTTAGATAAAGCTTGTAATTCAATGTCAGAACGTTGTTTTACAGTCAATAGCTCTGCTTTAAACGCTGTTGATCGTGGGTATGGCCATTTCATTACAAAAGATGAAGCTTTTTCGATTATTGAGCAAGCACAAGAAGAGGGATTAGTGATTCAACCCGGAAATTCTAAACGCCCTTCTTACATTTGCTGTTGCTGTTCCTGTTGTGATTTATTACTAAATATTAAAAAGCTCGATCGTCCTTGGGAACTTATAACTTCAAACTATTACGCTGAAGTCAATTCTGATTTATGTATAGGATGTGAAACATGCATTGAGAGATGCATAATGGAATCAATTCAAATTGAAGATAATACTGCAATTGTAGATAAATTTCTATGCATAGGGTGTGGTAATTGTATAGTTACCTGCCCTGAAAAAGCGATTAATCTGCAAAAGAAAGAAACTGAATCAATTCCTCCAGAAACAACACAGCATTTATTCTTAAAAATTATGGATAAAAGAGCAGAATTAAGAAGAAAAGATAAGGGTTTAGAATAAAACACAAATTAAGTGCTAATAATGGGAAAAAACAAATATGGTAAAGGTTTTGAAAGCAAAGGACGATCTCCGAAAGGTTCAAAACCAGGGGGGTCTCCTCTTCGTGGTGGAAAAATCAAAGCCAGTCACATTTTAGTTGATAAATTCAGTAAAGCTCAAGAGCTTTCCGAGGATCTTCAAGCCGGAGAGAATTTCGAAAATTTAGCAAGGCAATTTTCTACGTGTTCGAGCAAGAAAAAAGGTGGAAACCTCGGAGAATTTACTAAGGGAGATATGGTCCCTGAATTTTGGAACGCTTGTACTAAGTTAAAAAATGGTGAAATCTCTCAACCAGTTAAATCTAAGTTTGGATATCATGTTATTAAAAGGACGGGATAAATTACTAATTGCGACATAGATTGTTTTTCAATAATCAAAATAAAGAAATTAGAAATAGCCCAGCACGGATTCGAACCGTGGTCACGGGGTTCAGGGCCCCAGATGCTTGACCGCTACACCACTGGGCTTTAAAATGATAATATATTGATAAAATATAGTTGGTATTATCTAAAAAATCTTATTCTTTTAAAACAAGGCTAATCCAAAAAGTCTACTAGAGGTTCAGATTTTATTGTGTAAAAAAAAAATCTCTTTGAATAAAGATAGATTTTTATTAGAGTATCACCTTATAATTTATTGGATTACACTAGCATTAATACAGGAGGATTCTAAAAAAAAATCTTGTTTTTATTAATACTTTTCTAACTGAGAGTATTAAAACCCCGTGTGGATGCCGGTTTGCCGGTTTCTAGGGAAACTGAAAAAACAAAACCCCATTATAAACGAAAAAATTTGATCCTTCCTAGTGTAATCCTCTTTTTTATTAAAAATGCATCCTACTTTATCTAAATTAGTTTACAAAGAGCAAAATCAGGAACAAGACTTCTATCTATTCTGTTTTTAATTGGATGTAAACCTCGTGAAAATATTTATCACTCATTCCGGCTATATAATCACGAACGATTAATGCTAAATTACTCTGTTTTTTATTTGGTTCATAATAAGTTGTATATTTCTCATCATCAATGTATTCTATATGATCTTTAAAAATTGGTGCGTTATAGTTTTCCTCTTCCAAATCTTTAAATGATCTGTCAAAAATTAGTTCGAATTGTTCAGTTAAATTTTCTATATAAGAAATTTTAGAATTCTCGCTTTGATACATATCTCTGCGGCTGTATATCTTATCGTAGTTAAATATCTTTAATTCTCTAAATGCTTCGAAGATAGGTTTACTATACCCGATTTTATCGTTATGTAAACTAGCGTTCAATAAATCCATTATTAATGTTTTCATAATCTTCCGATTAGTATCTCCAAGTACGTCTCTGCAATTTTTTGGAATATCTGACCTATTAATGATTTTTAACAGTATTGCGTCTTCAATATCTCTCCCGGTATAGGCTATAGAGTCTGCAAATCTTACAGCTATACCTTCAAATGACATAGGAACCCTTTTAATTTTGTTTGATGTAAAACTTTCTTCATACTCTTTAAAGTGATCTTTCCAAGTCTTTCCATTTATTGATAATGGTTTTAATTCGCTCTCGTTAACTTCACCATCGTGACAGAGTACCCCATCTAACACCTGTAGTGTTAAGTTTAAGCCTTTTGCGGGTTTATCGGGAAACCTTTTTTCAAGACGAGATAACCATCTTATACCTTGAGCATTATGGTTGAAAACACCCATGTGATTTTTTAAACTTATATCGTTTAATATAGCTTCACCTAAGTGTCCAAACGGAGAATGTCCTACATCGTGGCTTAGAGCTATTGCTTCGATTAGATCGGTATTAAATTTTAATATTCGCCCTATCTGACGTGCAATTCTGGCGACTAAAATAACATGCAAAGAACGATGTGTGATATTCGCGTTGTTAATCCCAAAAAAAACTTGAGTTTTGTCTATATAGCGCGCGTATGCTTTACTATGGACAATGCGATCCACATCTCGAAAGAATGCAGGTCGGATATCAATATCGGATTCTTCATCCTCTTTGTAATATCTTATTGCTTGAGAATCGGATATCGCTTTAACTCCAATATCAGAGTCTCTCCTCATATGTAACCTATATATCTTAAGATTTTTAGGATCCACGCAATTAATCACTTGATTTTTAGTAGAAATATTATGAGCATTTTATACGTTTCCAAATTTGATTAATATCGCATCATAAGGACACTTTTCCTTACACTCTAGACAGAAGTTACATTCTCCCTTTCCTGAGAAGGATTGAAATGGTTCGTCTAGAATTCTTATTTGTTTGGGGCAAACTTCTTCACAAATACCACATTCAGACCTACCCACACATCTAACAGGATTTCTAGCCAATTTTAAGAACGAATATTCTGTAACTGCTGAAGAAACTGCGGCAAAAGGACAAATATACCTACAGTATATCCGTGGATACCAAAAAGATAGAACGATAATTAAGGAATAAACAAATAAGATGATATAACCTCCGAGTTCTAATGCACCAAATTGCGCGGGTAAGAAAATATTTTGAACCAAGTGAGGAAAATATACAAAAATAAATTCCGATAAAGAGAAAAATCCAATTGGTTGTTCAGCAAAAGCGCCTATTTGTGTCTTAAAATCAAGATAAAACAAGAAATTAGTATTTTTTGTAATTCCTAAGGGAAATATAAAAATTACTAAGGGAAATATTATAATTACGTACTTGATTTTAAGAAGAGATTTGTGTATTTTGAGTTTTTTCTTTTTAGTGGGCATTGCAGCGCATAAATCTTGGATTGAACCAATCGGACATATCCAACCACAAAATACCCGATTTGAAAATAATAAAACTATGATTAATACTGCCAAAAGGAAATATGGAAAAACGCCATCTGCCATAGATAAGAAAATATATTCTAATATTCCAGCTCCACTAGAAAAAGGATTTCTTGGTGAGTTTTGTATAGGTAAAACTTTAATGATTCCTTCTAGACTTATAAGATTGATAGGTAATAATGCTTCAAGAATGAAATAATTTATAATTAAAAATGCAATTATCTGAATTATTCTACGACTGATTTTAATCGAATTTTTCCTTATCTTTAACCTTTTAAATCTCAAAGATATCACGTGTTAACTTTTAAATTAATAAATAATCGCTGGTTAAAAAAATTGATCTTCTCAAAAGGAAATCGAAAAGGGAGAAAGAAAAAAAATTTGTAGACACATTAATTATGCTTTTTTAATTTTGCTAAAGGATTTTTTGTACTCTTCTGGATTTCCTCCAGCATTGAGATAATCAATATATACTTTTAGACTCTTTAAAAATAGGTCGGCAGCCATTTCCATGATATCTCTTTGGTCTTCTAATTCAAATTCAGCCCATATTGTAACTACGGTTGTATCACCTTTAGGTTCGAAAACATAACCCATTTTTTGCATAGGACTCCCCTCTTGTATTGATGTCATCTTTTCGAAGGGAATATTTTCTATTTCTGTGTTTGTTATATCTCCAACATTCGTTTTTAAGAAATATTTTTTGGATTCCAGTTGCGTGCATTCAGTTACCACTATATTCCATCTAGGTAGATCTAGATAGTTATTTAAGATCTCGTAGACTTTTTCCACGGGAGATACAATTTCTATTTTTCGTTCTGCAATTGGCATAAGATCAGCTCTTTTGAAATTTAATTATCATTAGTCACTTAAATTTTCTAATGATATGTAATTAAACTATATTAATTAACTTTTAGTACTGCTTTTATTTCTTTTCTTTCTTTTCTTTTGATTTACTTTTGCGACTTTATCAAAGAATTCTGCATTTTCCTCTTTTTCTTCGTTGGAAGGTTCGTAAAACTCGGGATGCATTGTGAAAAATAAAAATACTGGTATGACAACGAAACTCGCGATATATACAATATTAAGAAAATCTTTTAAGAAAAAGAACATTTGCGCATCTTCCCCTCTAATGTTAAGATTATAAACAAGATTATAATTCACAGTATCATTCTGTGGATTACTGTTCAACTGATAGCTTAAATCTACGGAACCTTGACAAGTTAAATTGTCTCCAAAAAGTAATATAATACCTCGTGTAATTATTATATTTTGATAGTAGATACCATTATAACTAAATTCAATGTCCATATTATGATAGATTTGATAATTAACTCTTTCAATTTCCACAACCGTTACGCTTGAATTATACGTTAAATCAATTTCCATGTAATATCGATAGTAAACCGAAACTTGTACGCTTGTATCTAACTCTACATTCAAAGTAACATGCACATTGACAACACCGTCAATAGTTTGGTTTTTAATCCATTTGTATCCGAAAAAATCATCATAATTGATTAATAGCGGACTAAAACTCGCTAAAACTGCGATAGATAGACATGTAAACACTATAAATTTGGATTTTTTAGTCTTTAACATCTTTCTCCCTCAAGTTTTTTTATAGTATTAATTTAGAACATAAAAACAATCTTATAAATTATACAAAAGAATAGAGTATTTCAATGTTGTCAACTAAGAATAAAAATCCTTATAATTGAGATTTCCTCTTGAAAAAAAATCAGGTAATAATGTTATTTAAGTAGTATGGTTTCTCTATTTCTAGGACTTTTGGTTGCCTTCCTTAGCTTTTTGTGAATCATTGTAGATAAACTTACACATTTGCTTTCTTCTCCGTGGTTCGTTATGACTAATTTTGGTTTGGGTTGAATTCTGCGTAGAAATTGAGAAATCTGACTTCTTGACGAGTGACCACTGAATCCCTCTAGCGTAAACACATTTAGATTTAATCTTACTAACTGGGTTCTACCTTTAGCGTTTGTGTATTGAATTTCACGGAATCCACGCTGTATTCTCGAACCTAAAGTGCCGTTCACTTGATAAGATACGAATATTAGAGAGTTCTTCTTGTCTTCTGCTAACGCTTTTAAGTATTGCACTGATGGACCACCAATTAACATACCGCTCGTCGCTAAAATTATACAAGGCCCTCCCATAATAACATTGTTTCTTTCCTCGTAACCGGAAACTGTAGTAAAGAATTCACTCAGAAATGGGTTTTTACCTTGGTGTAATATTTTTTCTCTTAAATCAGAGCTGAGAAAATCAGGATTAGCAGTATGAATCGCGGTTGCTTCAGAAATTAATCCATCTAAAAAGATAGGTACTTGATCAATGATGCCCTTTGATATCAACTCTTCTAATACAATTATTAGCTCTTGAGCCCTTCCAACTGCTAAAACTGGGACGAGTATTTTGCCACCTCGTTTGATCGTGGAGGTTAGGATTTGCCTGAGCTCTCTCTCCGAATCTTGTCTGCTGGGAATACGATCTTGCGGTCCGCCATAGGTTGACTCGATAAGTAGAGCTTCAACACGGGGAAACTTCACAGCAGCTTTTTCGAGTAATCTGGTCTTCTGATATTTAAAGTCTCCGGTATACACAAAATTATAGCCTCCCTTTCCAAAATGGAGATGAATTAAAGATGATCCTAAGATATGTCCAGAATTATGAAGTGTTAACTTAATATCAGGAGCAATATCTGTGACTTTACCCCATGAAAGAGGTATTGTATGAAGAACAGCACTTTTAACATCTCGTTTTGAATAGGGCATTGGAATGCCTTCTTTTTCACAAATCTGAACGAAATCTAATTGTAACATTGTGGATAGGTTGCGAGTTGGTAAGGTAGAGTACACAGGTCCTCTATACCCATACTTAAATAAATAGGGGACCATACCACAATGATCCAAGTGAGCATGAGAGATGATTACAGCATCTAGATCTCTTATTGAGAATTCGGGTACATCAAAATTTGGGAATTGATCGTTTTTATTTCCAACATTTAATCCTACATCGAGGAGGATATTGCTATCTCTTGTTTGTATTAAGATACAAGATCTCCCGACCTCTCTAAACCCCCCTAATGAAGTTAAACGAATGTCTAAGTCATTAAAAAGAGTAGGTCTGTGAATTCTTTTTCCAATATTAAGAAGTATATCTTTTTGGTTCTGTCTTTCTTTAGTTAACATTTGTCTAATTAAACTAATGGTTCTTGAAGCTAATGGGGGCGTTCTAATGGTCTTAGGTTGCCAAAAAGTGTTCATCCTAATCTCTTTTAAATTTACTCCCTTTTTACCAATGACTAATCCAGGTTTACCCGATTCTATAATAACCTCGCCACGCGTATGATCAAATTCAATATTTGAAATCTCTGCGTCTTCACTAATTAAATTTCGTATGTAATTTTCTGTTTCAGAAGGATCTTTACGGTTTTCTACATTCCAACGAAAAACTACCCTTTTACGCATCGATTTTGCGAGATCTTTTAAAACGTCTGAACCTTCAACTACATCAAGATTCGTATTTTCCGAATAAACTGCTATTTCAGGGCCTTCAAATTCTATTTTTTTTACCTTTATCTCAGGGGGGAGATATTTAATGATTTCTTCTTTAATTCTTTGTAATTCTCCTTCAAAACTCATAATACTCAATTTTGTTATTAATTATTTAAAAATTTCTTAAACATAAAAGCAACTAATTCTTTCCTTGTTTTGTAATAATCTGATATTCATATTGAAATAATTGTAATGATCTAATTACGATCTCCTTTAAAATTATATACGCAGTTATTTAAGTTCCTTAAACGATGTTTTTAAACAAATAGAATAATTCTTAGAGATTAATACTAATACCAGAGATTAAATTTAAGAATGAATTAATTCTAATTTCTATATATTATATAAGTTAATCAAATAAAAACATTTTCATTATAGATTGTGTTAAATTGCATATCTAATGATTAATTACACTAACTTATTTTAAAAGACTGGGTTTAAAACAAGTATGAAAGAATTAAAAATTGGTGCGATCGCAAGTGGTTCTGGTTCAAATTTAGAAGCAATAATAAGAGCATGTGAAGATGGAATTTTGAAAAACAAAGCGAGAGTGAACGTATTGATATGTAACAAAGCTGGCGCGTTTTGCATGGAGCGAGCAAAAAATCACAATATTCCCTTTGAGTTAATTGAATCTAACAAGTTTTTTCATCTCCCAAGAGAGGAATATGATGAAAAAATGATAACTGTGCTCAAAAAATATAATTGTGAATTAGTAGTGTTGGTAGGTTATATGAGGTTAGTAAGTGAGAAATTTATCGATGCTTTTAATGGGAATGTTATGAATATACACCCTGCTTTATTACCCGCATTTAAAGGAATGCACGCACATAGAGATGTGTTAGAATATGGAGTAAAAATTTCTGGATGTACAGTTCATTTCGTAGATGTTAAATCGGATCATGGACCGATCATTATTCAAAAATGCGTTCCTGTATATAACACAGACACTGAAGCTACATTAGGAAGACGAGTTTTAGAATGGGAGCACAAAATTTTCCCGAAAGCAATTGAATTACTTTGTGATAAAAAACTGCATGTTGATGGAAGACTTGTTATGATTGATGGTGATGTCAACATATAATAGTAATTACTTAAATATGCGGGAAATGATTTCTTTGAAAACTCTGACCCAACTGAAAGTTTAGCGTTATGCTAAACTTAATGAAGAAGATCTTGAGTAATGAGATTTTTCATTTCCCGCTCCTTTAACATTCAAATAAACCTAAAATTTTTAATCAAATCAATCATGGTTAAATAATATAATTATCATTTTACAGGAGAAAAAGTAAAAATGCCTCGTAGAAAGGATATCTCAGAAATTCTGAATATAATGGAAAAAACATCTCAGATTCGTAATATTGGAATGGTGGGTCATATTGATCACGGCAAAACCACTCTAAGTGATTCCCTCCTAAGTGAAGCGGGTTTATTATCACCCGATTTAGCAGGTGAAGCGCGAGTTTTAGATTATTTAGAGGAAGAACAGGTCCGTGGAATTACTATGAAATCTACCAATATTTCTTTATATTATGAAAAATCTCTTAGAGATCACGACCCCTTTCTAATAAATCTTGTTGATACACCAGGTCATTTAGATTTTAGTGGCAAAGTGACACGCGCATTAAGATTAATAGATGGAGTTGTTGTAGTTGTGGATGCTGTTGAAGAAATAATAACTCAATCTATAACTGTTATTAAACAAGCGTTACAGGAAGGCGTAAAGCCCGTACTTTACATTAACAAAGTAGATCGCCTTATACGAGAATTAAAGCTAACGGATGATCAAATAAGAAAAAAATATACAAGAATTATTAAAGATTTTAATACAATTATTGAAAGACATGCAGATAAACCCTTCAATAAAGAGTGGCAAGTATCACCTATTAATGGAAATGTTGCTTTCGGTTCAGCGCTCCATAAATGGGGTTTTACATTAAATATATTAGAAAATAACGAGTTAAAGTTTTCAGATATTAGATCGCGGTATCAAAAAGAAACGTACACTAAAGAAACATATGCGGATTTGGCTGTTTATTTTCCAATACACAACGCAATACTAGAAATGGTTATCGATCACCTTCCTAACCCTAAAGAAGCACAAAAGTATAGAATTGGTAAAATTTGGGGCGGGGATTTAGATTCAGAGGTTGGAAAAGCTATGATTAATTGTGATCCTGAAGGACCTCTAATAATTTGTTTAAGTAAAGTACAAGCAGATAAACATGGTCTAATAGGAACTGGAAGGATATTTTCTGGAATGTGTTCTATGAAAGAGGAAGTATTCCTATTAAGAGAAAATAATTATGATATTATCCGAAAAACTGCTATTTTTATGGGACAGCGGAGGGAACTTGTTGAAAAAATACCTGTTGGAAATATTGTAGCGATTGAAGGGTTGAAAAAAATACAAAGCGGTGAGACATTAATAGATAAAGATTTTGTAGGTGAAATGCTACCTTTTGAAGACGTTAAATATGTGTCTACGCCAGTTGTCACGGTTTCAATCGAACCCGAATATTTACGAGAGTTAGATAAGATGAAAGAATTAATTGACAACTTGTTAATCGAAGACCCAAATTTAAGATTTGAAATTAACGAAGAAAATGGCGAATTTCTGCTTTCCGGTGTAGGACCTTTACATTTAGAAGTAACTGCGAATGAGATAGAAAAACGAGGTGTTAAAATTTCTATATCGGAACCACGAGCAGTTTTTAAAGAGTCTTGTAGATACAGTTCATCTATTATTTCAGTAGAATCATCGCTCTATAAAAACTCCCTTAAACTTAAAATTGAGAGATTAGATGATAAAACATCTAGATTTTTTCAGACTCACGATTTTAAAGTTATCAAACCAAAAGCAAGATTAATAGAATTACTGCAAGAATATACAAATTTAACAGAGAACGAAATTCAAAACTTTTGGATGTATTATGATAATGACAATATCGTAATTCATAATGGGAATGGAGATCTGGACCTAAGTTATAAGGAAATGATTATCGAAATTATTGGGAAGATCCTATCGAACGGTCCTTTATGCGGGGAGAGCCTCATGGGAATAAAAATTAATATTGAAACTTTAAAAATCTTAAAGTTAGATGAAGAAAACGCTTTTACTGAATTATCTACAATGTTCTACGATGCCATTAAAAAGGCTTTAAATCAAGCTGAACTAATCCTTCTTGAGCCGATATATCACACAATTATTCAATTACCACCAGATTATATTAAAAATACACTCTCATTACTTTCAAAATATTCTGCTAAAATCAAAAATGTCAATCAAGAAAAAGATTATCAAGCCATTATAGAAATCCTTATACCTGTAAGAAATTCAATTAAATTTGCGGAAGATATTCGTTCTAGCACTTCAGGAAGAGCTTTCTGGCAAAATACCTTCCACGCCTTTATGGAAGTACCTGAGCATGAGGCTAAGAAATTAATTAGTGATTTACGATTTATTAAAGGATTATCTTGGTAAATTTTAAAAGTTAGATGCGCCTGCCGGGAATTGAACCCGGGACGCTGACTTGGGAAGCCAGCATATTACCACTATACTACAAGCGCAAAAAATTGAGAAGTAATATTTAGTAATGACTATTCGCAAATAAATTTTTTTCAACCAATCTACTTATTAAACTAAAAATAATTTTCGTATCAAATCAACGAACAAGTATCTTTTTTGAATATTATTATAATAAGTTTTTCCTAGATTGATTATTAAGGAGAATTAATTAGATTTTCAAACGATTTTGTAATTAATACTTCTTTGCATAAAATTCACTCTTAAAGATATAATTCTTTATATTTTTAAATTTAAATAATAGGGGTTCTGAGATTGATTTCAAATAAGAAAAGTGGACAAAAACAACTTGAAGTTCCTGACGATATTTATCAAACTATTATAAAAGATATTTTGGATACAATTGTAGAAATTGATTTAAACGGCAATTTTACTTATATAAGCCCTCAAAGTTACCAAATGTTTGGATACCACCCTCACGAAGTCGTTGGGAGAAAAGCTCTTCGATATATTCATCCTGACGATTTATTACATGTAATAAATAAAATGAAAACCGCGATCGAAGATCAAAAACATATATCATATGAATACAGAACAAAACACAAAAATGGTGGGTATATTCATGTTTCAGCTAAAGGAGGAATCATCAAACGTGAAGGAAAAACTAAATTAATAGCAGTAGTTCGAGATATTACAGAAAAAAAGATTGCAGAGGTAAAATTAAAAGATTCAGAGAATCAATATCGCACTATTATTGAATCCATGGGAGACCCAATACATGTAGTTGATGCAGATTTGAGAATTATTCTAACAAATAATACATTAAAAGAATGGGTAGACAGATTTAACATTAAATTAGATCTAATTGGGAGAAAAATCTCCAGTGCCTTTCCTTTTTTACCAGAAAAGGTAATCAAAGAATATCACAAGGTTTTTGAAACGGGAAAAACGCTGATAAGTGAAGAACTCACACAACTTAAGGAAAAAGCGATTTACACAGAAGTAAGGAAAATACCCGTTTTTATCAAAGGAAATGTCGTCCAAGTTGTAACTATTGTAAAGGATATTACAGAAAAAAAGATTGCAGAAATAAAATTAAAGAAATCTGAGAAGGAATTTCGAAATATTATTGAAAATACTAAAGAAGCGATCGTCATAATAAATTTTGAGGGAAAATTATTATACACCTCACCTCAGTTATCGAAGATGTTGAAAGGGAGAGAAATCAACAAGAACAGTGAATTCTTTCCTTATATTCATAAGGATGACGTCAACAATTTGATTTCTTTTTATAAAACTACGCTTGAAGAGAAAACTTTCCTTGAGAAACCCGTCGAATTTAGAATTTTACCTAAGCATGGAGATTACATATGGTTTTCAAGTTCATCTAAAAATTACTACGATGACGAAGGAAATATCATTGGCTTTATTTCAACTCTAAAAGACGTAACAGACAAGAAGATAGCTGAACAAAAATTAAAAGAATCTGAACAAAAATATCGTCTTATTACTGAACAATCTAATGATTTAATAAGAGTGATAAATGAGAAGTTTGAAATTGAATACATTAACGAACTTACTCTTTTAAAGTTACTAGGGTATTCAAAAGAAGAATTAATTGGAAAGAATTCTATTATATTAAACCATCCCGATGATTATAAAAAAATACTACGATTTATGCTTACTTTATTCAAAAAAGGGGAGAATATGCATGAAACGAGAATAAAGCATAAAAATGGTAGTTGGGTGTGGTTTGAAAATAGAGCTAAAGCTTTTATTGATGAAAAAGGAAGCCAAAAATATTTGTTTATATCTCGAGATATTACAGAAAGGAAAAAAACAGAACTTGCTTTAATGGAATCAGAGGAAAAATATCGAAATTTGTATAAAAACTCACCTAATGCCGTGTTATTAACTGATAGGCATGGATTAATTTTTGATATGAATTCTTCAGCAAAAAGAATTTTAGGCTATGATAAAAGTGAAATGATTGGAAAAAATTATATCGATTTCAACCTAGTCACCCCTGATCAAGTATCAATCATAAAAAGGATGTATATGGATCTTCTCAAAGGTAAAAAACCCAAACCAATAGAATTTCAGATAAAAAAGAAGAATGGCAATTTGGCGTGGATTTTCTTTCAAAATTCAATGATTAAGTTAGGTAACGAGATTATTATTGAATCAATTGCTCAAGATATTACTGATAAAAAAAAGGCAGAGAATCTCATTATAGAAGAAAACAAGAGACTATTAGAATTAAACAAGATGAAGTCGGAATTAATTTCAAGGGTATCACACGAATTAAAAACTCCCATTACGTCAATATTTGGCGGTACTCAAATCCTTTTAGAATTATATAAAGACCAAACCGGCTCAGAAGCTTTACAATTTATCGAATTGATTAATCGAGGGGGAAAGAGATTAAAAATATTAATTGAAAATTTACTTGATGCTTCCAGGATTGATTCTGATAAATTAAGATTAAATCTTCAAAAGGAAAATATAGTCGAAATTATAAAGAGTTGTATAGATGACAATCGGTATTTAGCGAGTAGGAGAAATATAATTTTAGAATTAAACTTACCTGAAGTAGTAAATATCAAAATTGATAAAATTAGAATTGAACAAGTAATCACTAATTTATTATCAAATGCCTTTAAAAACACTCCTAAAAAGGGAATTATACGAATAAAACTCGAAGAAAAAGGTAGTGCTGTTTATTTCAAAATAAATGATACGGGGATTGGCTTGACAAAAAAAGAAATGGACAAACTATTTACTAAATTTGGGAAAATAGAACGGTATGGTCAAAAGATGGATGTAGATATAGAAGGTTCAGGATTAGGTTTGTATATCTCAAAGGAAATTGTTGATTTACACGGGGGACATATCTGGGTTGAATCAGCGGGGAGAAATAAAGGATCTACTTTTTATATCAAGCTTTTCAAAAACATTAACGATTTACCTACTTAATTATAAATCCAGTTATTATCAAATTTGATAAAATTTTAATTTTCTTGTTTTTTTATAAGATGTTATGAGTAATGAGAAAAGATATTATCAAAAAAATATTAGCTTAAGTAGGCAGGAGGCACTCATTATTGTCGATATGCAGAATGATTTTATGCCGGGGGGAGCTTTACCTGTCGAGGAAGGTGATCAGGTTATTGATGGTATCAATAATATTGCTAAAATATTCAAAGAAAATAATGGAATAGTAGTACTAACGCAAGACTGGCATCCAAAAAATCATATGTCGTTTGCTAGCAGCCATCCTAACAAAAATCCTGGTGACGAATTCCAATCCATAGGAATTGGGCCCGTATTATGGCCAGATCATTGCGTTCAGGGTTCTAAAGGTGCAAGATTTCACGACAAATTAAAGGTTAATTTAGCTCACGCGATAATTCGTAAAGGCTATAATCCTAATGTTGATAGTTATTCCGGATTTATTGAAAACGATAAGAAATCTGAAACGGGGTTAGCAGGATTTTTAAAAGCTCTAAATATTAAAAGGATTTTTATTTGTGGTTTAGCGTTAGACTACTGTTGTTACTTCACAGCATTAGATGGAATTGACTTTGGTTTTGAGGTTTATTTTTTAGTTAATTTAACAAGAGGTATAGACTTACCTCCGGGAAACATCTCTAAATCTCTCCAACACATGAGGGACAAAGGAATAAAATTTTCTACGAAAGACCACTTCTAAATCAAAAATTAATTATTGAGAAAAATTATTTTCTATTATATCGATGAAGTTTCCTTATACTAAAATATTAGCAGTTTGCAGTGTTAGCACTGCTAGAAGTAAAATGGCAGAAGGTTTTCTCAGAGATTTTTTTTTCCGCAATGCAATGGATGTTTCTGTATCTTCCGGTGGTATCGCTTCAAACGCTAGAGATGGGATGCTCATTTCTTTAGATGCGAAATTAGTTATGAAGGAAATTGGTATTCCTCTTTCAGATGATTCTCTTTCAGTTGACCTAAAAAAACATCCTGAATTAGTACAAGAAGCGGACTTAATTCTCGCCTTAACAGAGAAACACAAAGAAGAAATTTATTATCATTTTAAGTTAAAGAACAAAGATATTTTTACATTAAGAGAATTTGCTGGAAAGAATGGCGATATTGAAGATCCTTCAATGAAAGGTTTTGAAGGTTTTCGAAAAGCACGTGATGAGATAATTAATTGTATAGTTGAAGGAATGAAAAGATTTGAGTTAAATATATGATTGAATATATAATAATAGCAATACTGCAAGGATTGTTTGAATGGCTCCCCATTTCTTCTTCGGGGCAAGTTATGATGATTTCAATTAATTTTTTTGGTATTCCTCCTGAAAAGGCTTTTAGTTTAAGTATTTGGGTACATTTAGGAACTGCGATCGCGGTTTTGATCAAATTAAGAAAAGATTATATTCAAATCATTAAATCCATAATACCAAGGAAGTTTGAAGTTGATGAAAGTGATATCAAGAAGAGAAATTGGTTAATTTATGCCACGATTGGAACTGCTATAACTGCTATCCCATTATATCTCCTGTTTAAATTTGTTATAATAGAAGGTTTTACCGCAACACAAGGTGATGTATTAACTTTAGTGATTTCTGGTTTACTAATTGTAACTGGAATTGTTTTACTGACTTTTAGAAGGAAATATGGAAAAAAAACTATCAATACCGTGTCAGATCGGGAGCTCATCAAGGATTCGAGCATAGCTGGGTTAATTCAAGGGATTGCTATACTTCCTGGAATATCCCGTTCAGGTTTCACTGTATCTACAATCTTATTCGAGAAATATGATCAAGATCAAAGTTTAAAATTAAGTTTTTTAATGTCAGTTCCTGTAGTACTCGCATCTATTGGAATGGATATTATATTTGGAGAAGGATCTGTATTTGGAACAATTGATATCTTCACAATTTTAATAATAACAGCAGTTAGTTTCATTGTAGGTTACCTTTCAATGGAGCTTTTGTTGAGAATCGCACAAAAAATCAATTTTAGTTATTTCTGCATCTTGTATGGAGTATTATCATTCATAATAATTGTTCCTTTCATGATTTTCGGATAGAAACTATATATTTCTAATATATTCCACCAAATAACTGGATAAGGTGTTTACTACGTTTTTTATTCCTCTAAATCCAGGAAAATCATTTAAATCGATAAGATAAAATCGATCCTTATCTACAAGTTTTATTAAATCAAATCCAAAAATTTTAAGATTAAGTTCTTTTGATAAGATTTTGGCCAATTCTCTAATTTCTTTAGATACTTTAAATTCTTTCCTTTTAATTGTGTTAACATCAATTTCATTTGGCTTACTTCTTAGAAATATATAAATCGGATTTTCTCTTATAATGCCAAATACTTTATCTCCTATTACATAAACCTTTCTTTCAAATCCATCACACTCAATAAATTTCTGAATATAGACATCGTAATATAAAAGATGTTCAAACCTATTGCAAAAAGTGTCTACTTCTTCAATCTTTCTAACTAAGAAGTTAAATCTATTATATTTATCGTGCTGATAATGACTTTTAATTACAATTGGAAGCTTAGGTAATGCCCATCTTTTAAATTTAAGAACATCTGTAACATTATTATTCCAAGAGTTGGGAAATGAAAATTTTTTACTAATTTGACGATGGTCTTTAAATACCCTTCTTAGAGCGTAATCAAGGGAAATCTTGTTTTTGCACATCAGAACTGTATCGACATTGTGTAGGGTTGGAATATTATTTGTTTTTGCGTAATGAAGCAAATCAATAGAACAATCGTTTCTCACCTTAACTATAATTAAATCTGCTTCTTTAATCGATTTAGGCATTCTGGAAAGGTTAAAAAACTTTTTCGTAGGATCGTGAAAGTGTAAGTTAACATTAGGTAAAATTTTAAGCCTATTTAAGACGCCTTTTACTATTTCGTGATCTTCCCTAGCTGAAAAAACGACATTTCTTATCATCAATTAAAAATAAAGAAGCGCAGAATATTCTTAAATTTTCCCTCAATGCATACTTTCTTTTTCTAGTGAATATTCAAGAAAAATAATAAAAAAAAAGAGATATTAATTTGAAAGAAAAAGTGTTTAGTAAATTTCTTCGAAGACAAGTGTTATTAATTGGATTGCTCTACATGGGAGATTATCTATTCTTCTTTTATGAGCAAAGTTATTTCAATACCTACTTAGTTCATGTCCTTTTTTTACCAGAAATATACATATCGATTATGGTTTCTTTATCAGCTACAATGGGTCTCATAATAATGATAGTATGGGGGATTGTAAGTGATAATACGAGGACAAAATTTGGTCGAAGACGACCTTATTTGTTAATGGGAATCGTAGCTGGTGTAGCAATGATGTTATTTGGATTGTCTTTGAATTATTTTATATGTCTAATCATCGATGTGGTAATTATCGGACTCGCTTCAAATGCATTTTTAGTTGCTGAACGATCTCTTATCCCAGATACAGTTGAAATTGAGAAGAGAGGAAGAGCAAACGGTATTATAAACTCAGTTAGTTATATAGGCTTATTAATCGGTGTAGCATTCTTTATACTAGCAAATGAGCTATTTGGAGTCCCAGATCCTCGTCCAGGTGAAGTAGGTACAATTATAACTCAAAATGGTCATTTTATTTTATTTTTTGTTGGAGGAATTGTATTTGCTTCAGTTGGAATCATTGGATTCTTATTCATAAAAGAGAAACCAGTGTCAGAACTTCCAGAGAAAAAAAAGTTTTCTGGTGAATTAAAGCAAATTTTTAATTTAGCTGAATTGAAATCCCAAAAAGAATTCTATAAAATTCTTCTTGCACTTGTCATATTCCAATCTGGAATTTCTTCGATTATGCCGTTCTTATTTGTTTTCATCTTCGGTCAAGGGCTTACAACTCTGCAACTCTTATTAATGATTGGTATCGCATTTCCAGTTATATTCGTTGCAACCATTTATTTAGGAAGATTGTCAGATAAATTTGGTAGAAAAAGATTCGTACCTATATCGATGATTATAGTAAGCATAGGATATCTTATAATGCCATTTGCTTCAGGTAATTACGTCCTCTTTACGATTGGTTTACCATTCGTGTTAGTAGGTGTATTATCATTGGTAACACCCTTGAATGCGTGGTCTCAAGATTTATTACCAGAGGATAAACGTGGAAAATTTACAGGAATACTAAATATTGTTAATACAGTATCTCAGATTATAGGTTCAATCGCAGGTGGCATAGTTGCTATGCTATTTGGTATTAATTGGATATTCATACTCGGTCCTGTCTTCTTTCTAACATCGATTCCACTATTTTTAAAAGTAAAAGAGACTGTAAATTTAGAATTAAAATAATACTGTTTTTTACTTCTTTTATGACTCACTTAATATTAAGAAAATTCTTAAATATGTCAAAATGTTAATGTATTGAATTTCAATCTATAGTTTATTTTAAAATCCTTTAAATAATATCGTTTAATAATAGAAATATCATGGCGAATAATAGTATTAATGTTGCCTTAATTGGAATAGGCGATGTAGCATCGGCTCTTATACAAGGTATTGAAAAATATAAGAAAAATCCAGAATTGACCATCGGAATACTCCCAGAAATTACACAATATGGCATAAATGATATTAATTTTGTCTTGGGAATAGATGTTAACTCAAATAAAGTTGGTAAAGATCTAAGTAAAGCGATTTTTGCTGAGCCAAATTGCAATATGAAATTATATGAGCCAGAGTTACTAAATGCTCCAGTACTTAAAGGACCAATCATGGATGGTTTAGATAGTAATATAAAAAATATAATTCCCACAGATAGTAATCAACACCCATCTGATATTACGAAAGAAATGAAAACAAGAGATGTTGATGTTGCAGTTATACTACTTCCTACGGGATGCCATAAAGCAGTAAAGTTTTATGCATTGGCGGCTCTCAACGCTGGTGCCTGTGTTATTAATGGAATGCCGTCTTATATAGTTAAGGATCCAGAAATCGTAAAAAAAGCTGAAGAATTAAATCTTTCACTCATAGGAGATGATGTAAAATCACAAATAGGAGCCACTATTATTCATCGCTCTTTAACAAACCTATTTCCTTTGCGAGGGGCCATTCTCGATCGCACAATTCAACTGGATTGGGGCGGATCGTCAGATTTTTGTAATTTGTTAACACCTCAAGCTAATGGAGAATTAGTTTATGAAAAAGGCAAACGTCAATCCAAAACTGAAGCAGTTGTAGCTAATCTTCAAAATAAGGAAAGCGTTGAATGCCGAGTATCTGCTGTAGATTACATTCCATTTTTAAAGAATCAGAAAGAAGCGTATATGAGACTCGAAGGACGTATATTTGGTGGCGCGCCAGTAAGAATTGATATTACAATGTTCGTAGAAGATGGAAATAATTCAGCAGGAATTATAGCAGATTGCATCCGAGTTTCTAAAATTGCTAAAGATCGCGAAATTGGGGGAATTTTACAATCTGCTTGCTCGTTCTTTAATAAACACCCTCCAGAACAACTAGATGATTATATAGCTAAGAAAAGACTTTTAGAATTCATAGAAAATCAACGCGAAAGATAAAATCAGAGTCAGATTTCAATGTAATTTTTATGAAAAAATAAGATTTAATAGAACAAACATTTGAATGATTAAATATGGAAAATAATATAGAAATAGATTTTAGAAATCTGAAGATCCATCATATTTGTTATATATATCAAGAACCTGAAAAACACGCAAAGATGATGGAAT
>Ga0255055_10000847_pt1 | contig 23387 bp, 20 predicted proteins | sample JV7_2_27_MG_FD_188633 | JGI IMG/M metagenome (GOLD analysis project Ga0255055, IMG submission 188633) | Seawater microbial communities from Jervis Inlet, British Columbia, Canada - JV7_2_27 | ecosystem: Environmental > Aquatic > Marine > Inlet | place: Canada: British Columbia | collected...
CGAAGAACGGGCCGCCGAGTCCGATCGTCCAGCCGATGCCGCTGGGGTGGAGCTGACCGAGCTCACCCGGACGTTCAGCGACGACGGTGTTGAGTACAGCAGCCTGCGGGTCGACATCGACCGCCCGGCACGTATCGCCACGATCACGATCAGAGGCCCCGAAGGCCCGCCACAGGTGGAGCCCGCGGAGATCACCGCCGAATTCTGGCCCTTGCGCCTGGGTCGGGAGTTCGACGACGCGCTGCTGCACATGCGTGCCAACGAGCTCGATATCGGGACCCTGGTGTTTGGGAGCGAGGGCGACGCCGACCTCGTGGAGAGCTACGACTCGTTTCTCCTGGAGCATGGCGAGCACTGGCTGGTTCGCGAGATTGCCCTCTATTGGAAGCGAATCCTGAAGAGGATCGACATGACCGCGCGGACGATGGTGTGTCTCGTGGAGCCGGGGAGCTGCTTCACGGGGTTCCTTGCCGAAGTCGTGCTGGCTGCAGACCGTTCCTACATGCTGGAAGGATCCCGGGACGACGGCGGCGAGATCGCCGAGCTCAGGCTCACCGTGTCCAACACGGGTCCGTTTCCGATGCCGAACGGCTTGACACGGCTCGAGACGCGTTTTTGGGGAGACGAGGCGGCGCTCGAGACGGCCACTTCGGTGGTGGGGAAGCGCCTCGATGCCGAGGCGGCCCTCGCGGCCGGCCTCGTCACCGAGGTGATGGATGACATCGACTGGGACGACGAGCTGCGCATCATCCTGGAGGAACGTTCGTCCTTTTCCCCCGATGCCCTAACGGCGATGGAGGCGAACCTGCGGTTTCCGGGTCCGGAGACACTCGAGACGAAGATCTTCGGGCGACTGACCGCTTGGCAGAACTGGGTCTTTCAGAGACCGAATGCGTCGGGCGAAGCAGGAGCGCTGCGACGCTACGGCACCGGTCTGCGGCCAGAGTACGACACGAGGAGAACGTGATGATCAGCGAGACCGTCGACTACGACGCCTTGATTCCGAACAACGTCGGCCTGGCGGACGACCCCAAGCTGCAACGAGCGCTCGAGAAGTGGCATCCCGGCTATCTCGACTGGTGGATGTCGATGGGCCCGGAAGGGTTCCAGATGGCCGACGTGTTCCTCCGCACCGCCGTCGGCGTTGAGAAGGAAGGTTGGGCGAAGTTCGATTACGTGAAGATGCCCGAATACCGGTGGGGCATCCTGCTGGCCCACCCCGTGGAGGGACGGACGGTTCCCTGCGGCGAGCACGTCGGGGAGCCCGTGTGGGAGGAGGTGCCGGGCGCCTACCGGGCGATGCTGCGGCGCCTCATCGTCATCCAAGGAGATACCGAGCCGGCTTCGGTGGAGCAGCAGCGCCACCTCGGCTCGGTTGCACCGTCCCTGTACGACATGAGGAACCTGTTCCAGGTCAACGTCGAGGAAGGCCGCCACTTGTGGGCCATGGTGTATCTCCTCCAGAAGTACTTCGGGCGCGACGGCCGCGAAGAAGCCCACGAGTTGCTGGCGCGGCAATCCGGCAGCGAAGAGAAGCCGCGGATGCTCGGCGCGTTCAACGAGGAGACCCCCGACTGGCTCTCCTTCTTCATGTTCACCTACTTCACCGACCGCGACGGGAAGATGCAGCTCGAGGCGCTGGCGCAATCCGGGTTCGATCCGCTGTCGCGCACCTGCCGATTCATGCTCGCTGAGGAAGCCCACCATATGTTCGTTGGGTATACGGGGGTGAAGCGGATCGTCCAGAGGACAGCCGAGGCCATGGTCGAGGCGGGCATCGAAGATCCATACGACGTCGAAGCGGTCCGGGCGCAGGGAGTGATCGGTCTTCCGGCTATCCAACGCAAGACGAACCTGCACGTCTCCTTGACCCTCGATCTGTTCGGAACCGAGGAGTCCACCAACGCCGCCAACTACTTCAATGCGGGGATCAAGGGACGCTTCCACGAGGACCAACTCGAAGACGACCACCAGCTTCACAACGACAGCTATCCGGTCACGAAGATCGTCGACGGGGAACTGCGACAGGTCGATGTGCCTGCCCTGAACGCGCTCAACGCCCGATTGCGGGACGATTTCATCGATGACTGCCGTGGCGGGGTCGCCCGGTGGAACCGGGAGCTGTCCAGTCGGGGCATCGAGTTCGAGATCACCCTGCCTCATGTGGCGTTCAACAGGGGGATCGGAGAGTTCGCCGACCTGTCGGTGACACCGACGGGAGACGTGATCGACGCCGAGACCTTCAAGTCTGAGCAATCGGAATGGCTGCCCACCCCGGACGACAAGGCCTACATCGAGGAGCTGATGCAGCCGCAGTTCGATCCTGGCGAGTTCGCAAACTGGATTGCGGCGCCGCCTCGGGGCATCCAGAACAAGGCGCCCGATTTCCTCTACGTCAAGCTTCCATAGCCACGGCCGACCGGCATGAAGTGGGGGCGCTAGCGCCGTGAGCACCGGATCCAAGGCGAGTGGTGTCTCGTCATTCGTCTTCGGCCCTCCCCGGATCGCGGGCCTGATCGGTGCCGTGGTGTTCTTCTGGTTCTCGCTGACGCCGACGCTGCTCCCGCGATCCTGGTTCATGCAGGCAGGGATCAGCGCGCTGTCGGTGGCGATCGGGTATGTCATCGGATCGCTCGTCAGCTGGATCGTCAGGCCGGTTCGGACGAGGAGCGGTGCCAATCCCGTAGCGGGCTCGACGCGACGACGGATCGAGATCGGTCTGGGTGCGGTAGCGGTGTCGATCGTCTCGGTCGGGCTGATCCTGTGACAGGTCCGCCAGACGCAGCAGCGCGAACCGCGTGGCCGGAACCCCCGTGTGGCGGCCGACCTACCAACATGGTGAGACCGTGCGGTGGGCAAACCGCCCTGGTGACGTGGATCCCGCCGACACTGCGTGGCTTCAACCCCGCGTCCTCTACTACCACCATCCTTCCGATCCTGTCGGCTACTGGAACTGGGAGACGATCTGGCGTCCACAGGAGTGGCAGGAAGACCCGGTCGGCTACGACGTCTCGCCGCACACGGGGTGGTTCCCGATCGTGACCTGGATCCAGGTCCTCTCCGACCTCATGGCGGGTTTCAGCACCGAGCCAGGGTTCGGGCACAACCACGCCAGCGACCTCGTGGACGCCTTCGCCGCCGTTCTTCCACCGGGTGGCTGGACGGCCGACGACAGTACCCGGCTCAACTCGTTGCTTGGCCTCGGCACCGGCTGAACAAGTTCGGACTGAAGGCGCTGCGACCGGCTCGACGTGGGGATTCAGAGGACGATCGGCCCTGATCGGCCCTTGCGATGAATGCGAGGATGAAGACATCGACACCGCGCAGCCGTCCTAGGGCCCCGTCGACGAGATGAGAAGGTGATTCGAGATGGGCTCGGCAATCGTGTTGGATGGGGTCTCGAAGACCTACGGAGCCGGCGTCACGGAGGTGCATGCCCTCCGTCGAGTCGATGTCGAAGTCCCATCGGGCCAGTTCGTGGTCATTCTCGGCCCCAGTGGATCGGGTAAGACCACCCTGCTCAACATCGTGGGCGCCATCGACGAACCCACTTCGGGCATTCTCGAGGTGGACGGGGTGAACCTCGTCGGCCTGGAAGGCGACGAGCAGGTCAGCTTCAGGCGGGCGTCCGTCGGGTTTATCTTCCAGTTCTTCAACCTCATCCCGAGTCTGACGGCTGCGGAGAACGTGGAGCTCGTGGCCGATCTCACCTCGCACGACGGCGCCGCGCATGCGCGGGAGGTTCTGGCCCAAGTGGGCCTCGGCGAGCGCTCAGATCACTTTCCGTCTCAGCTGTCCGGAGGCGAACAACAGCGGGTGGCGGTGGCGAGGGCACTCGTGAAGGAGCCGTCGATCCTGCTCTGTGACGAACCAACAGGAGAGCTCGATTTCGAGACCGGCCGAATGATCCTTGCCCTCCTGCGCCGCCTCAGTGATGAGAATGGTCAGACGGTTTTGCTCGTCACGCACAATGCAGCCATCGGGGCGATGGGGGACCGCGTGATTCGCCTCCGTGACGGTGAGGTCGCCGAGGACATCCTCGTCGAGGTTCCGCTTCCGGCGACAGAGCTGACATGGTGACCCCCTTACAGCACAAGCTCTTTCGCGACATGGGGCGCCACAAGGCCCAGTTCATCGCGGTGGCGCTGACGATCTTCCTCGGAGTTGCCCTCTATGCGGCGTCGTATGACTCGTATCAGAACCTGAGTGCGTCTTACGAGGCCACCTTCACCGAGTTCCGCTTCGCCAACCTGACGATCGCCGGTGGCGACACGGGCGAGATTGCCGACTCCATGAAAGGGCGGGCGGACATCGAGAGCGTCGCGACACGCGCCGTCGTCGACGTGCCTGTCAGGATCGGAGACGTCAAGCTGTTGGGCCGAGCGATAGGACTTCCCAGCGAGGCACAACCACGTGTCAACCAGGTGAAGGTGGTGCAGGGGACTTACCTGGATCCCGATCGCGTTGATGCCGTGCTGATGGAAGAGCACATGGCCGACCACTTCGGCCTGGTCCCAGGAGATTCGCTTGAGATCCTCGATTCGGGAAGCTGGCGATCGGTCATTGTGGTCGGAGTAGTCACCTCACCCGAGTACATCTGGCCGGCCAAGAGCAGGCAGGAGGTGTTCAGCGCTCCCGGCGACTTCGGGGTGGTCTTCGTCGCGGAAACGCTTGCTGAACAACTCACGCCCGCGGCTCCCAACGAGGTGGTCGTCTACTACACCGGCGGCGACCCCGACCCTGCTTTGAGCGAGGAGTTGAGTCAAGCCGCACGGGCTCAGGGCTCCACCGAGATCTACACCAGGGCCGAACAGCCATCGAACGCTGCACTCGCGGAGGACATCAAGGGCTTCGAAGAATGGGCGGTCTTCTTCCCGGTGCTCTTCCTTGCTGCCGCTGCAATGGCCGCCTACGTCATGATCGGCAGGCTGGTTTATGCGCAGCGTCCCCAGATTGGAGTCATGGTCGCCAACGGCTTCACTCGCTGGCAGGTGCTGCGCCATTACGTGGGTTACGGATTGGTGCCCGGTCTTGCGGGAGCCATTCCGGGGGCCATTGCCGGGGTGCTTTTGGCCAGAGTGATCACCGGCCTCTACACGGGGATGCTCTCGATTCCGGTGACCCTGATCGGGTTCTACCCGGCGACCTTGCTGACCGGGGTCCTGATTGGGCTCGTCGCGGCCGTTCTGGCAGCTCTTGCCCCTGCGCTGACCGCCTCCCGCGTTCAACCCGCCCTGGCAATGCGAGGCGAGACCCCGAGCGGCTCGGGCCGGCCGAGCGTGATCGAACGGATCATTCCGCCGTTCCGGCGAGTCCCGGCGGGATGGAAGATGGCAATGAGAGGGATCGAGCGCAATCCACGAAGGACGGTGTACACGATCATCGGTGTTGTGCTCTCGTTGGTCCTCGTGCTGGTGTCCTGGGGGATGATCGATTCGATCCAGCACCTCCTCGACCGCCAATTCGTAGAGATCCAACGAGAGGACGGAACCGTCCACTTCGTTGCCCCGGTTGCCGATGGCGAGGTCGCCGGTCTCGAGGATGTCGCCGGTATCGCAGAGGCAGAGCCGCTCCTCGAGTTGCCGGTGTCGGTGGCTGCCAGCACCGGTCACTACGACACCGTGTTGTATGTGATGGAGCAGGAAACGCAGATGCACCGTTTCCTGTCGACGAGTGGCGACAGGGTCGACCTTCCCGACGAGGGGCTCCTAGTCGGGAAGAGCCTCGAGGACATACTCGGCGTCGAAATCGGTGATGAGGTCGACGTTACGATCGCCCCCCTCGGAATGACGATCAGTGTCACCGTTGCGGGATTCGTGGATGAGCCGCTGGGCACCGTGGCGTATCTGTCGCGTCCTGCGGCCGAGGCCTTGGTCGGCGGCCCGGTTCCGGCAACCGCTGCCCTCGTGCGTTACGAGCAGGGAGCGGACACCGCGGCGATCCGTTCGACGCTCACCGGTCTTCCCCAAGTCGCCGCCTTCCAGGACGCCAACGCGATCTATGACCTGATGCAATCGTTCATGAAACTCTTCTACCTGTTCGTCGGCGTGATGCTGGTCTTCGGGGCCGCTATGGCCTTTGCTCTCATCTTCAACTCGATGAGCGTCAACATCGCCGAGCGACGACGTGAGATCGCGACGCTCCTGGCGGTCGGCGTCGAGCGGAGCAGCATCTCGAGATACGTCACTGCGGAGAACATGTTGGTCGTGTTGCTCGGGATTCCTCTGGGCCTGATCGCCGGCTACCTGGTTGCACGGGCCGCCATGGCGTCGTTCTCGAGCGACCTCTTCAGCTTCGACCTGTACATCTCTCCGATGACCTATGTGTGGTCGGCATTGGCCATGCTCGTCGTCGCGTTCGTGTCGCAATGGCCCGGACTCCGCGCCATCCGCAAGCTGAATATCCCGCGAATCGTCAAGGAGCGGTCGGTCTGAGCGACGGTCGGATCAGCCAATGCCCAGCCGATAGATGTCACCGCCGATGCCGATCACGTAGAGGTTCCCGGAGGCATCGCGTCCGAACGATGAGAGGCCGGGGACGATGCCGAGTTCAGGGGTCCAGTCGTGCTGTTCGGTGGCCGTTCCGCCGACGAGCTTGAAGCTGCGGATCCATCCGCCGGAGAAATCTCCATAGAAGTAGTGGCCGACGAGGCTCGGGAGCTCAGACCCCCGATAGACGTAGCCGCCGGTTACCGAATGGCCGAGCGGATGGCTGTATTCGACGAGGGGCGCAACGCGACCCGATGTGCTGCAATTCACGACGTTGGCCCCGGTGTTACAGCGATTTCCTTCCAGTTGAGGCCATCCGTAATTGAGCCCGGCAGCCGTGGCCGCAACGATGTCGATCTCCTCGCGGGCATCCTGGCCGACATCACCGATGTAGAGCGAGCCACCATCGAATGAGAAGCGCCACGGGTTGCGCAGCCCGATCGCCCAGATCTCGTTTCGCCCAGAGGTGCCGACGTACGGGTTGTCTACTGGGGAGACATAGGGAGGACCCGAATCGATGTCGATCCGCAACAGGGATCCGAGCAGTGTGGTGTTGGCTTGAGCGTTGTCCTGGGGGTCGTTACCGGCTCCGCCATCGCCGAGACCAATGTAGAGGTAGCCGTCGGGCCCGAATGCCAGCTGACCCCCGTTGTGATTGCTGAAAGGCTGCTCGACGTCGAGGATGACGTTCTCGACCGGGGAAGCGACGTTGGGGTCTAGCGACACCCTGAATTCCGAGACGCGGCCGATGTGGTTTCCACCCCCACCGGCGGTGCTGTAGTTGACGAAGAAGCGACCGTTCGATGCGTAGTCGGGGTGGAACGCGATCGACAGCAGCCCCCGTTCGCCGCCGGTGAGGACCTTGGAAGTGATGTCGAGAAACGGCGTCGCGCGCAGAGATCCGTTGGCGAGGATCCGCACCTTCCCGCCCTGCTCGACGATGAAGAGCCGTGAATCGGCCGGAGGCGAGGTGACGTATAGGGGTTTGGAGAGTCCCGATGCCACCCTCACGAGAGTGGGTGTTTTCGCGGAGAATGGCGGACACGGGACGCCGGTGAGGCGCGAAATCTCAGCTGCAGTTTCGGCGGGGACGGTGTTCCCCGTGACGAGGAGTACCGGTCCCCCGGCGTGACCGGCGGCTGCGCCTCCGACGAGGGCGTCGGGATAGTCGTCACCCGTGGCGATCCACGCAGTGAGTGAGTTCGCAGGAAACGTGTCCCTCGAGATCTGGGCGGCAGTGCCGAAGCGGTTGGCTCCTGCGACGCGTCGCACGGACGCCGCGTCGTTCCGCAGAGCCTCTTCCACGGCTGGGGACACGACGGCCGAGCCGCCGAGGATGACGATCTCGTTTGGGCCGAGCCGGGAGAGTTCGGCCGCCGTCGGGGCGGGGATGGTGTCGCGGGACACCAACAGCACCGGCCCCGGTAACGCCGCGGCGGCCACCGATCCGGTGAGCGCATCGGGGAAGTTGTTGCCGGTGGCGACGAACACCGTCGGCGGCTTCGGCCACGCGGCATCCGAGTGTCGAGAGACCGCAGCCGCAGTGGCGAACCGGTCGGCTCCCGCCACCCGCGTGACGGGTGCGTAGGCGGCGAGCTCCGATTCGACGCCCGTCGTCACCGCAGCATCGCCCCCGAGGAGGACGATGCGGTCTGGTTGGAGCCGAGCCAGCTCGTTGCGGGTCGGTTCTGGAAGGGTGTTGCGCTCCGTGAGCAGGATCGGGGCACCGGTGGATGCGGCGGGAGAGCCGGCTGCTGCTGCGTCGGGGAAGTCGCCGCCGGTTGCGACGAAGACGTCGGAGACGCCCGCCGGGTGGACACTCTTGGAGACCGCCGCGGCCGTTGCATACCGGTTGGCGCCCGCGATGCGAACCACAGTGCCGTTGGTGCACGACCGGAGATGACCGACGACCTCGTCCGAGATCACCGCACTGCCGCCGATCACCGTGATTTCGCCCGCGGCGCTTCCTGCCGGTGTCGCGATGAGTACGGCGCCGACCACTGCAGCGGCTACCAGGGCCACACTCCACCGGCCGGCGACGGCGCGGGACATCCAGGTGTGAGGTATCTGACCACTCCTACCGGTCGATGGATTCGAGAGTACCGAGTTCCGGCCGAAGCCGGCCACATCGTGATCAGGGGTCGTGGCCGGTGCAGGGGATTTCGTGGTGTTTGGCGATGTGGTGTGGTCGGCAGTACGGTCCGAGGTGTTTGAGGTCGGTGCGGCCGCCTTCGACCCACGGCACCTCGTGGTGGATGTCGCACCATTTGAAGTCGCGGTCACATCCCGGCCACCGACACGTCGGATACATGATCGCCAACGCCCGACGCTGCGCCGCAGACACCGTCCGCGTGCGTCGACCGACATCGAGCACCTCAGAGGCGCCCTTGGTGATGATCCGTGAGATCGAACAATCACACAGGATGCGTAGCGCTGCTTCTCGGGTGATGATGGTGCCGTCCGGATATTCGGAGCGGCCCTCACCACCCAGGACACGTTCCAGGTCGACAACGAGCGATACATGGGGCTTTTTGCCACCCGTTTGCGGGGTGTCGGCGTAGTCGAGGTAGTAGCGGCAGATGTCGACCAGCGCATCGGCCCTGCGTTGAGCTGCAGTACGGGTGTCTGTGTTGTCTCGGTTCCAGGAGTCCACCAGCGCCGCCACCGCCGTGGAAACGACCTGACCCGACTCAGGATCCAACTCACCGTCGACAGCCACCATATCCTGGAACGTGGACGACAGATGCAACCTGCGCCGCGCATACAGCTCTGCGGCGTCGGCAACGGCGGCTTCGGCGTCGGCGGCGTCGACCCAATACGCGATTGCCTTCGAGAAATCACGAGGCGTCAGATCTCTGGCGGCATCCACCAGGATCTTCTCGTCACGGCCAAACAACTCCACGTTGCGGGCGCGGGCTTTGACCAGCAGGCGCACCGCGATGACATCGACCTCGCCGGCGGTGAACGCTGCCTGGGTCTGCGGCATCTCCGCCAAGTTGCGGGCGATACCGATGACGTGTTTGGCCCGACCCCACGCCAACCCACACCGGTGTGCGATCCACGCCGCCAGCGACGTATACCCGTCATGGAGGAACGTGTTACGGGACTCCAACTCGCCGACATGGCGATACCACACCGCATCGAGACAACTCCGTAACCGATGCAACTCGACCACGGAGTGTTCCAGTTGATCGTCGAAGAGCCGATCCGGGTCCTGGGAAGTCAGTACCTCTGTCGCCTCACGGAGGGCCTTGATCGACTCAACCTCTGAGCCGAACATGACACCATCATCCCAAACCCGAGTGACAAAAACGGGCAAGTGTGACGAACTCGCAGAACGGAATCTCTAGGCCCACTTCAAGGCCTTCCGGTAGTCCTTCATCCGGCGCGACTGATCATCGTGCCTGTTGTGCACGATCCTGAAGACGACACCGTATTCGTCCAGGATGAATGTCTTTCGTTGTGCGTCGCCCGTCGATTCGTCGAAGACCCCGAAGCGGCGGGTCGTCTCGCCGTGTGGCCAGAAGTCGGACAGGATCGGGACGGCGACACCGATCTCGTCGGCCCATTTCTTGTTGGTCGAAACGGCCTGGCAGGTGACGACGATCACCGAGGTTCCGGATTCCGCGAGTGATCCGAGGTTGTCCTGTAAATGATGGAGTTCTGTGTCCGAGACCTCGCCGAATGGGGCCGGCATGAAGATTCCTTCTCCCATGTTCGATGCGAGGACGCCGATGTCGTAGTTGAGTGTGGATCGATTCGATCGCAGTCTTGGGAGATCCGGTCTACCTTCTCTCTCGCCATGTCCAGTCCGACGAGATCGCCGCTTCCCCCATCGGCCATCGCCTTCTTCACCTGCCCTTCCTTCCCCAGGTAGGCGGCCTGGGCTGCAGCGCGCGCCTTCAGGTTCGAATACGTCCCGTCGAATGACGTCTCTATCGCCTCTGCGTTGTTGGCAACGATCGAACCGCGATGCGCCTTCTGGAGCGCCTCGAGCTGAGCCATTGCGGGAATCCTGGCGGCGATCGGGCTCACCCTCGTGGCTGCCGGTCTCGGCCTGGTGTGGGCATCGAAGGGCAAGGAGCCGGAGAGCACGGTGGTCCCGCCTCAGGCGCGGATCCCTGAGTCTTCGATGGCAAGCTGACGCATGGCAGGTTGACGCAGTTAGTTAGAGAAGAAGCAGGTATTCGGGTCCCCGGCCGGGGCCCCGATCTGTTGTGGGGCTCTGGTTGGGCACACGCTGGGCGGACCTCCCGAAACCATCTAGCGCTACCGTCCCGGCATGCGCATCGGATACCAGGGCGAGCCGCAGTCGTACAGCCATCGAGCCGCCACCGAGCTGTTTCCGCACGATGAACCCATTGGTGTCCCAACGTTTGCCGGTGCTTTTGCCGCCCTGGAGACGGGCGCCATCGATCGTCTCGTCGTCCCGGTCGAGAACTCGACCACCGGGTCGGTGCTTCCCGTGCTCGATCGGCTGCCCGGTGATGACGCGCACCCACCGTTTGCGATCGTTGCCGAACACCTCGTCGAAGTGCGCCACGCGCTCCTGGCGGTTCCCGGTGCGACGATCGAAGGCATAGAAGAGGTGCGATCACATCCCCAAGCGCTGGCACAGGCCGAGCAGCATCTGGTCGAACTCGGCGTCCGCGAGGTACCCACTCTCGACACCGCCGGCGCGGTGCGCGAGGTTGCCGAGCGCGCCGACCCTGCGATCGCGGCGCTCGCTCCCGCGAACGCCGGTGAGGTCTACGGCCTCGTCGTGTTGCAGACGGACGTCCTCGATCGCGACCACAACACCACCCGCTTTGTCGTCCTCGCCCCGGGCGAGGCCGAGGTTGGTCCAGAAGACGACAAGACGACGCTCGTGTTCAGCACCAGCCACACTCCGGGGGCCCTGGCGTTGGCGCTCACCGAGCTCGGGCTGCGGGGTGCCAACCTCACGCGCATCGAGTCGCGGCCCGCCACCGTGGCCTGGACTTACCGGTTCTTTGTCGATCTCGTCCATGCTCCGGGACCGGCAGGCCTGGCTGCGGTCATCGATCCCCTTCCCGCCACCTGCGCGGAGCTACGTGTCCTCGGGAGTTACCGCTCTTCCGATCAATCGCGCGTGCCTAAAGGGCGCCTGGGTTGACCTTTAGGCACGCCCGACGAGACAGACGCCGCAGATCGATCCATCAACCGCGGCGAGGGCGCAACTACCGTCTGGGCCATGGCGACGAGTACCGCCAGCTTCGGCGCGGGCAAGCGCGAGAACCACGATGCCTCGTCGTTCTATGCGAGGCGCATGCTGGCCACCCATGTGGACACGGATATGGGGCCGGTGGCGGATCCACCGATGGGCGCCATCGACCGGATCTACTGCCAGTCCTCGGAATCGATGGAGCAGCTTCCGGACGGTTGTGTCGCCCTGATGGTGACCTCGCCGCCGTACAACGTTGGCAAGGACTACGACGACGATCTCGATCTCGACGAGTACCTGTCGTTGCTCGGAGCCGTCTTCGCGGAGACATATCGGGTGATCGAGCCAGGGGGTCGGGTCGCGGTCAACGTGGCCAACCTCGGCCGCAAGCCGTATCTGCCACTCAACCACATGGTGGCGCAGTTGCTGACCGAGATCGGCTTCCTCCTCCGGGGTGAGATCATCTGGCAGAAGGCCAAGTCGGCCGGCGGCTCGACGGCGTGGGGATCGTGGCTCTCTGCCAAAAACCCGACGTTGCGTGACGTCCACGAGTATGTCGTGGTTGCCTCCAAAGGGTCGTTCAAACGCGTTCGCGAGGGAGTCGACACGATCGAAAAGCGAGACTTCCTCGATGCCACCGTTTCGGTGTGGGACATCCTCCCGGAATCGGCGCGCCGGGTTGGGCATCCTGCTCCGTTTCCGATCGAGCTCCCACGACGTCTCATCGAGTTGTACACGTTCGAGCGTGATCTCGTGCTCGACCCGTTCATCGGTTCCGGGTCCACGGCGATCGCTGCCGTGCAGTCGGGTAGGCATTACGTGGGTTATGACACCGACCCTGCATACGTGACGATGGCAGAGCGTCGTATCGCCGACGCTCGATTCGGGCAGCGAACGGTCAGGGAATGACCGACGCGCCACCCGCGATGGAGCGGGCGGTCCTGGCGGCGCTGCCATACTTACTCATCGGCCTGGTGGCGTCGGTTCCGCTCCTTCTGGTCCCCTCATCGTTCGACCGGCAGACGGTGTTCCTCGTGCAATTGTCGGCTCTGGCGTTTCTCGGCTTCGCGGCCTCGATGCGTCTCGCCCCGCTCGCCGGGGCCGATTGGTTCGTCGAACGGGGTTGGTCGACATTCATACGGCTCACCGCCTCGGGCATCTCCGTCGTCTTTCTCGTGACCGGCCTCGTTGGATTGGTGACGCTGGCGTCGTCGGCGGCGTTGCGTCTGCAGCCTTCACTCCAGTTCCTCCAGCTGCTCTCGGCCCTCGATATTGCCTGGGCGGCAGCTGCACTGGTCGTGGGGGCGTGGCGAGCGTGGGGGCGTACCGCGGCGATCATCGCAGGTGTGGTGCTGGGAGCTGCCTGTGTGGCGTCGATCTGGAACTATCTCGAGGTGGTCGGCCTCGCTGCTGACGATGGATGGCTGTTACGTGGGGACGAGCTGATGCGGCTCGTATTGCCGTTCGACATGGTGGCGGGCACGATGGCCGTGGTGGTCTTCGCCTACGGGGCAGCACGGGCTGCTCACGCGATCGAGCAGGCCAGTCCCCAGTCGTAGGTCGTGTACTCGACACGGGGTTTCGTGGAGCACACCCACGAGCGGTCTTCATCCGAGAGCCACGCCGAGATCGCTCGTGCCACGGTGCGTTTCCGTGCCGGGAGGAACGTCGGCATCCTCTGCGGCCGGGTCATATCGCGGCCGTACCAGAGGAACACGCGCGACAGACGCAATGTTTGCGCCTCTCGATCGACCGCGGCACCGCCGTTGGCGAGGAATGACCGCATCTGCTCATCGAGTTGGGCATCGAGGTCCGTCCCCGTGTATGGCTGAAGCCGGAGAGTTGGACACGATGCCGAGCCACAGACGAGAGCGGCGTGGATGCGTGGATCCTTGAACCTCCTCAGCTTTCCGTGCTCGATGGCATGCAGCGACAGCTCCTCACCACCCGTCATGGCCCACGGCCGTTGGAAGCCACCCCGCACGCGGAGGACCGTGGCCTTGCCCTCGTGCTGAGCCTCGGCGGCGAGCCACAGGGCGCCGGCGTTGTAGAGATTGAGCCAGTAGGCCAGAGCCGCGTCCCTGCTGAGCTCATCCGGGTCGACGGTCTCGAGGTACTCCCGATAGGCCGCGAGGCGCGGCTTCTCACCGGGGAGCCCACCGACTCCGGACTCGCGCAGAGTATCGAGCACGGGAAGCAGCCCGCTGTGATCGATGTCGGCGCTGCCACCGGGTGCTGGTTTGCGGACGCGTTGTGCCCTGAGGACAGAGATTGCCACTGCTATCGAGTTCGGTGAATCTGCCATGAGTCTTCGTTGCAACGAGAGAGCGGTCCCCGATGTTCCCCGACTCATCCATCGCGGCGGCGGGCGGCGACCACGAGCCCGGCAGCGATGAGCGCTGCCACCATCGGCCAGACCCACATCAGATCCGGCTCCACCATGCCGACGGTCGGCTCTGCCGTCGGCTCGAGCGCTACCCAGTCTGAGGAACCGAGCACTACCACCTCCGCCTCGATCGGAGGCCGCGTCCGCACCGCGAGCGGTCCCGGGTGGGTTTGCGCCAAGGCACGCGACGCAGCCACGAGGTCGTTCTCCCAGGCTCCACCGTCCCTCGGCACATACAACGTCCCCGAGTAGAAGCGAAAGGCATGGAGGCTGTGACGGGTGCCGTCCTGGGTCGTTGTTGTGGTGAGCAGCAGCCACCGCCTGCCGAGCAGCCACCCCAGTCCGAGCCGCCAACCCAGAACGGCGGGAGCGATCACGACATTCAGTCGCCGGCGCTCGCGGCGAGCGATGCGCGCGCCTCCTCCAGCTCGGCTTCGGGTGTCTTCATGGCCCGCAGAACGAGGAAGCCGAGGGTGCCGGCCACAGCCGAGCCCAAGAAGATGCCGATCTTCGCCTCGCGGATGAGTAGGACGTCGGTGAACGCCAGCTCGGCGATGAAGAGCGACACGGTGAATCCGATACCCGCCAGCAACCCGAGGCCGAGGATGGTTTTCATGGTGGTGCGGGCGGGAAGCCGTCCCAGGTTGAGCTTCAATCCGATCCAGGTCGCCACCCCGATGCCGATCGGCTTGCCGAGCGTGAGTCCCACCGCAACACCGAGGGCAACGGGGCTCAACACCGCCCCGACCACGTCCGTGCCGATGAAGCGGACACCGGCGTTGGCAAGGGCGAACACCGGGATCACGAAGAACGACGACCAGAGGTGGAGGCTGTGCTCGAGCCTGTTGAGCGGAGACACCGACTCTCGAGACACCGCTGCCAGTTCGAGGGCATCATGATCGAGGAGCTCCGCCGAGTCGGGTGACCGTCGGTTCATGTCCCACCGTTCCATGATCCACGTGGCGCGGCGGTGGAACTCGTCGTCGCTGTAGAGGGCGAGAGCCGGTGTCATGAATCCGAGGACGACGCCGGCGATCGTCGCGTGCACGCCGGACTCCAAGAAGGCGAACCAGATGACGACGCCCACCGCGAGATAGAAGATCACCGAGCGGACTCCGATCTTGCGGGCGAGCAGGACGGCGGCGAGCAGCCCGATGGCCAGGCCGAGCCAAGCGAAGTGCAGGTCCTCTGTGTAGAAGACGGCGATCACGAGTATGGCGCCGATGTCGTCCACGATTGCGAGGGCCAGCAGGAATAGCTTGGCGCCGGTTGAGATCCGGGAGCCGAGGAGGGCGATCACCCCGACGGAGAAGGCGATGTCCGTTGCCATCGGGATGCCCCAGCCCTGGACGGCCTCGCCGCCGCCTCCTCCGACCACGAACGCAACGTAGATGAGGGCCGGTACCACCATTCCCCCGACGGCGGCGATGGCCGGAAGCGCTGCCTTCTTGATCTCATTCAGCTCCCCGGAAACGAGCTCGCGTTTGATCTCCATGCCGACCACGAAGAAGAAGATGGCCATCAAACCGTCGTTGACGATTTCCTTCAGCGACTCTTCGATGTGTAGCGAGCCGATTGTGAGGTCGAGCCCCGTCTCCCAGAACGTGAAGTAGGACTGCCACCAGGGCGAGTTGGCCCAGATGACGGCAGCGATCGCGGCGATGAGCAACACGATGCCACCGGCGGCCTCGGTTTCCATGAACTGACGCGCCGGCCGGATGAACCGCGTGGGAACATAGCGATCGGAGGTGAGCCACGTCCTGTGGACCGGCTCCTGGTGGTGTGTCATCGTCCGCGGCGAGGTTAGCCACGCCTCGATCGAGGCTTCCCTGGGATCAGTGCGAGGTGATCGGCGTGTCGTACCATCCGCCGGCCCCGAAAAAGGACCAGCGTTTGCCCCTCGACATCGGCCTCGCGGTCGGAGGATTGGCCGTGCTCATACTCGCGGCAGATCGCCTCGTTGTGTCCGCAACCCGGCTGGCGAGGTTCTTTGGCGTCTCCACAGTGTTGATCGGCGCCGTCATCGTCGGGTTCGGGACATCGATACCCGAGTTCGTCGTGACGATCATCGCCGGGCTCAAAGGCGAGATCGACCTCGCCATGAGCAACGTGGTCGGCTCGAACACGGCCAACCTGACGCTCGTGCTCGGTGGGGCAGCGCTCGTGGCGACCTTGGTTGCCCGCCAGTCGGTGGTGCGCCGGGAGGGTTACCTGATGATGGCCGCTGTGGCTGCGCTCGCCGTCGTGCTCTGGGACGGCACCGTGACGCGTCTCGGTGGCGTCGTCTTGGTAGGCCTACTGATCGTCGCGCTGTCTCTCCTCGTCCTCTGGTCGCGCCCGGCGGCGGTGGCGTCTGGGGAGCGTGGTGTGCCGGACCGCGCCGTCCCGCACGGCCGCAAGCTGTGGGCAGAGCTGTCGATCGCAGTCGTTGCCCTGGCGGCGACGTTGATCGCGGCGCAGTTCCTCGTCGACGGTGTCATCGGTGTTGGCGAGCGGCTCGGCTGGTCTGCGGCGTTCCTCGGAATGATCACGGGTGTCGGTACGAGCCTCCCGGAGCTGGCCGCCGGTCTCGCGTCCTCACGGAAGCGGGAGTCTGACCTCACGATCGGCAACGTTCTGGGATCCAACATCTTCAATTCGCTCGGAGTGGCGGGCGTCGCGGCAATCCTCGCTCCCGGCTCCCTCGCGTCCCTCTCGACGGCAATGCTCGTCGTGATGGTTGGAGTGGCCGTGATCGCTGGTGTCTTTGCCGTTACCGGGCAGCGTATCGTCCGCTGGGAGGGGCTGGCGCTTCTCCTGGCATTCGGCGTGTACGCCGTTGTGGTCATCTGATGTGGAGCGTGCGGTGACCTCCAACGACGAACTTGCTGCGGTCCTCGGCGAGTTGGCGATGCTGACCAAGCTGGCCGATGGCAGTGCCCAGTCGTTTCGGGTGAGGGCATACGAGCGCGCCGTCGATGCCGTTCGATCGCTGGATCACGAAGCCGCCGACATGACGGCGACCGAGCTGAAACAGGTCGAAGGCATCGGTGACAGCACGGCCGACAAGATCAGGGAGTACGTCGAGACGGGCACGATCGCCAAGCTGGAAGAGCTGCGAGCGGAATACCCACCGGAACTCGTGGAGTTGATGCGCATCCCCGGCATGGGACCCAAAACGGTCATCCTCGTGCGTGACGAATTGGGAGTCGGGTCGGTAGATGATCTGAGGGCTGCGATCGCGGAGGAGCGTCTGCGTGAACTCCCCGGCATGGGAGCCAAATCGGAGGAGAAGATCGGTGCCGCTATTGAGCGCCTCGGCCTCCATGGCAAGGAGCGCCGAACACCGATCATCGAGGTGATCCCTGTGGCAACCCAGATCGTCGGCGCCCTCGACGCGGTCCCCGGAGTCGTTGCCGTCGAGTATGCGGGCAGCCTGCGGAGATTCCTGGAGACGATCGGCGATGTCGACGTGGTCGTTGCATCGACGGATCCCGTGGCCGTCACCAATGCGCTCCTGGCACTACCCGTAGTGAAAGATGTGCTCGCCCACGGCGAGACCAAGTCGGCGATCCTCACTGCGGCGAATCTGCAGGTCGATCTCCGGGTGGTGCGACCCGACCAGTTCGGCGCGGCGCTCTTGTATTTCACGGGCTCGAAGAGCCACAACATCGAGCTACGGCAGCGAGCCATGGGTCGGGACCAGATCCTCAACGAGTATGCACTCGCCGACGCCGAGACCGATGCCGTGATTGCCTCGGCCACCGAGGCCGACATCTACGCCGCACTCGATCTGGACTGGATCGCCCCTCCTCTGCGCGAGGGAAGGGGTGAGGTGAGGGCCGCAGCAGATGGGGAGCTGCCTGCGCTCGTCGAGGTGTCCGACCTGCGGGGAGATCTCCACGTCCACTCGACGTGGTCCGGCGACGGCCGCTCATCGCTCGAGGACATGGTGGCCGCTGCTTCGGCCCGGGGATTGGAGTATGTAGCGATCACGGAGCACGGGGAGGACCTGGCGATCAACGGCCTCTCCAGAGAGAAGGTCCTCGAGGAGCGCGCGCTGCTCGAGGAGCTGCGTGCGGGCTACCCGGACATGGCGATTCTGCATGGCGCCGAACTCAACATCGGACGCGGCGGTGACGTCGACTACGACCCCGACTTCTTGGCGAGTTTTGATTGGTGCGTCGCTTCAGTCCATTCGCTGTTCGATCTCTCCCAGGCGGAACAGACCGGCCGGATCATCGCCGCGATGGAGAATCCGGCGGTGAATGTCATCGGTCACCTCACGGGGAGGCGAATCGGGAGACGGCCCGGCATCGACGTCGACATCGATGCGGTATTCGACGCGGCTGCCGAGACAGGCACGGCGCTGGAGATCAACAGCCATCTCGACCGCCTCGATGTGCCGGCCGACCTGCTGTTTCGCGCCCACGCTCGTGACGACGTGCGCTTCGTCGTCTCAACCGACAGCCACCACACCAGCGAGTTCGCCAACGCCCGATGGGGTGTGCTCAACGCCCAGCGTGGATGGATCGACCGATCCGTGATCGCCAACACCTTGCCGCGGGATCGCTTTCTCGCTTGGGTGTCGTCGGTAAGGAATCGTTAAGGAACCTGTTGCGCAGCCGAGGGGTTGAATAACCGACATGCAGCCGCGTCCGCGCTTTCCAGGTCTCGACGGTGCTATCGCCGTTGCCGTTGCCATAGGACTGACTGAGCTGCTCGCCGGCCTCAGCGCCGCCGTCCCCTCGGCGATCGCTTCTGTTGGCTCGGTGGTCGTGGACTATTCGCCTCCGGTCGTCAAGGACATTGCCATCGGCACGCTCGGGACGGCGGACAAGGGAGCACTCGCCATCGGCACAGTGGTAGTCGCCGTCCTGATCGGTGTGGTGATCGGGCGCCTCTCGGTGAAGAGGTTCTGGATCGCGATCGCGGCTTTCGGCTTGTTCGCCTTGCTGGGGGTCGGCGTGCAGCTCGACCAGCCGGGCGCAGAGCCGCTCTACGTGCTCGTGGCCACTCCGTTCGCCGCTCTCGCTGGTCTCGGCACGCTGCGCCTTCTCTATCGCCTCGACGCATCCGCCCGTCTCGAAGACCCGACCGATGGGCGCGTCGGCGACAACTCGAAGCGCCGCTTCATCGCCGTGGCGACCGGTGCGGGAGTCGGGGCCGCGGCGGCGATGGCGGTCGGGCGGGCCCAGATCATCCGCCGATCGGAAGCCGATCGGCTGGCAACCGGCCTGCCGACTTCGGACAATCCGCTGGCGGCACCGGAAACAGCGCATGATTTCCAGCTCGAAGGGCTGACGCCGATCATCCAGCACGAGCCCGACTTCTACCGGATCGATACGGCGCTCATCGTCCCGATCGTCGACACCGATTCGTGGACGCTGCGGGTACACGGCCTCGTGGAGGAAGAGGTCGTGTTCAGTTTCGACGACATAGCCGGGATGGAGCAGCACGATCGTTTTGTGACCTTGTCGTGCGTATCGAACGAGGTCGGCGGCGACCTCGTCGGCAACGCCCGCTGGCAGGGTGTGATGCTCACCGACCTTCTCGACATGGCACGTCCGCTCGATACTGCAGGGCAGATCGTTCCCCGCTCGGTGGATGGTTGGGCGGCCGGGTTTCCGATCGAGGCTGCATACGACGGGCGTGAACCGATCGTGGCGGTGGGAATGAACGGCGTGCCGCTGCCGCGCAAGCACGGCTACCCGGCCCGCCTCGTGGTGCCGGGGCTCTACGGGTACGTCTCGGCGACGAAGTGGCTGTCGGAGATCGAGCTGACCACGTGGGACGGATTCGACTCGTACTGGGTTCCGCGAGGGTGGGCCAAGGAAGGGCCGATCAAGACCCAATCCCGCATCGATCGGCCTCGAAACGGACAGACCGTGTCTGAGGGCGTCTACACCGTGGCAGGAGTCGCCTGGGCCCCCAACCGTGGCATCGCGAGGGTGGAGGTGCAGCTCGACGAGGGGGAGTGGCAGGAGGCCGAGCTTTCCGATCCATTGTCGGATGACGCCTGGGTGCAGTGGAAGGTCGATGTGGACTTCCCGGTCGGGGCGCATCGCCTTCGCGTCCGGGCCACCGATGGGACGGGGGACACGCAGCCGGAGCAACCGATGCCACCGCGACCCGACGGGGCCACCGGCTGGCACGTCATCGCCGTCGGGACGGCCGAGGCGTAGGCGCCGGAGGACTCGAGCCCATCCGACCGTATGCTTCTCTTCGTGCAGCACCCGCATGAGGACGACGATCCCATCACCCCGCAGGTCGTGGCGGCTGACGAACCCGAGGACGACGGAGCCTTCGTCAGAGAGCCATCGAAGCTCATCCGCATCGCATCGATGACCCGCGCCATGCTCGAGGAAGTCCGCCAGGCGCCGCTCGACGACGCCGGCCGGCACCGTCTCGTCGCCATCTACAAGAACTCGCTTCTCGAGCTGAAGGACGTCCTCTCCGATGAGCTGAAGAGCGAACTGGACGCCATGTTCATTCCGCTCGAGACCGAGATCCCGTCCGAATCCGAGCTTCGCATCGCCCAGGCCCAACTCGTGGGCTGGCTGGAGGGTCTGTTCTCTGGGATCCAGGCGTCGCTGTGGTCACAGCAGATGTTGGCGGCCAAGCAGCTCGAGGAGATGCGACGCCGTCAGGCCCTCCAGGCCGGCAACGAACCCGACCCCACTGGGCACTACCTCTGATTCCTCGGGGCCGTTGTGCCCTGCCGGACGGTCCGTACTGCAGCTACGGTTGACCCATGGACACGCTGTCCGAGGAGCGCGTGCGGGCTCTGCTGGAAGAGTTGCTCTTTGCCGACATCGCTGTGGTGTCCGATGGAGCGCCGTACGTGACGCCCGTTTCGTTCGTCAGGCGCGATGAGGCGTTGTTCTTCCGCTGTGGACCCGGCGAGCGCGTTGAGGCACTTCGCTCGGATCCACGAGCCTGTCTGTCTCTCGTGAGGTTCTATGAGGAGACCGGGGAGTGGGAATCGGTCATTGTGAGGGGTGAGATCGAGTTCATCGACGACTCGCAACTCCAGGCCGACGTCACGGCTCTGCTGTTGTCCAAGTATCGCCGCTATGAGCCGGCGATGGGCGTGGCGCTTCCCGAGGTGCCTGACGACGATGCGGTCACATTCTCAATGAGGCTCGACGACGTGACGGGACGCAGTTCCGGTCGCTCGATTGCGCCGAGAACACGTCCCGGGCGCCTCTGATCGCCATCTGTCGGCAGGCTTCGGTGTCGCAAGTAGTGTGCAGGATCCATGCAGCTCTATCACAGCGACAGCGAACCCAGCGTCGATCGGCCGGTCATGTTGCTTGCCCTCTCGGGTTGGGTCGACGCGGCATCGGTGGCGACTGATGCCGCCGACTTCATCGCCGATCAGGGCACCGTCATCGGATGGTTCGAGCCAGACGAGCTGTTCGACTTCCGCTCGAGCCGCCCCGTGCTCCACTTTCGAGACGGAGACTTGACCGAGGTCATCTGGCCCAAGCTGGCCGTCGTGCATGCTCGGCTCGGGGGCTGCGATTTCATCGTCGTTCACGGCACCGAGCCCGATTATCGATGGCACCGGCTCAGCGCGGAGTTCGCCGGGCTGGCTCACCGGTTCGGGGTGAGGAAGTTGCTCACGCTCGGTGCCGTTCCCGCGATGGTGCCCCACACACGGCCTACCGTTGAGGTCGTTGCCACAGCGCCGGACCCCGCTCTCCTGCTCGAAGACGATGTCATTCTCGAAGAGGACCTGATCGTCCCGGGGGCCGCGGTGAGCATTCTGCGAGTGGCGGCGGTCGAAGCGGGAATCGACACGGTCGGATACTGGGTGAGGGTCCCGCACTATCTGAATCGGCCCTACCACGCGGGAACGCTGAGCCTCCTCGACAAGGTTGCACGGCAGAGCGGTGCACTCTTCGACCTCGTGGAACTCGAGGAGGCGGCCGTGGGTCAACGCGCCGACCTCGATCGAATCGCAGAGAACCGCACGGAGATCCGCGAGTACATCAAGAAACTCGAGGAAGCGCAGAGCGACTCGACGCTTGGTGAATTCGGTGACCTTCCCTCCGCCGAGGAACTCGCTGCCGAAGTCGAGCGCTATCTAAGAGAAGCCGGCGATTGAGCGCGGTATGTCGGCCGTATACGGTCCGGGCATGACAGAGATGGGACGAGTCCTTGGCCGGACGGCCGAGATTGCCGCGGCATACCTCGCCGGCCTCGATGAGCGCGACGTGTTTCCAACCGGAACATCGCAGGAGCTGTTGGACGGGCTTGGCGGACCGTTGCAGCCGGGTCCCATCGATCCCACGACGGTCATCGAGGAGTTGGCAGCCGCGCTCGATTCCGGCTTGGTCGCGAACGCGGGAGGCCGCTATTTCGGGTTCGTGACCGGCGGGGCAGTACCCGCGAGCGTCGCGGCCGATTGGTTGACCGCCGCATGGGATCAGAACGCGTTCTCCTTCGTTTCCAGCCCCGCCGCCTCGGTGGTCGAGGAAGTGGCAGCGAACTGGGTCAGGGACCTGTTGCGGCTCCCCGAGAGCGTCTCGACGGCGTTCGTCACCGGATGTCAGATGGCGCATGTCACGTGCCTGGCGGCGGCCCGTCAGGCGGTGCTCGATGCAGTCGGATGGGACGTTGGGACGTCTGGGCTCGGCGGGGCACCGAGGATCCGGGTCGTGACGGGGGAGAAGCGTCATGTGACCGTCGATCGAGCCGTGCGGCTACTCGGCATCGGGTCGGATGCTCTCGAACTTGTTGCCGTCGACCGTGCGGCCCGCATGATCCCGGAGTGCCTCAGCGATGTGCTCTCGGCCGGTGAAGGGCCGGTCATCGTCGTCGCCCAGGCGGGAGAGGTGAACACGGGATCGTTCGATCCGCTCGGAGCGACGATCGACGTGGCGCGAGATCATGGAGCATGGGTTCACGTAGATGGTGCGTTCGGGATCTGGGCGCGGGTCTCTGCCGAGTTGTCGGAGAAGGTCGATCGCCTCGAAGATGCCGACTCGTGGGCCTTCGACGCTCACAAATGGCTGAACGTGCCGTACGACTGCGGCATCGCCATGTGTGCGCACCCGGATGCTCATCGCGCCGCAATGCTTTACGCGGCTGCCTACCTCATGCCAACTTCCGCGGAGCGAGATGCCTGCGACTGGACCCCGGATGCCTCGAGGAGAGCTCGCGGTATTGCGGTGTATGCAGCGTTGCGATCGCTGGGAAGTGAAGGCGTGGCGGCCATCGTCGACCGCTGCTGTCGCCACGCCCGGGGCTTCGCCGCGCGGGTTGGGGCCCTCCCCGGGGCGGTCATCCTCAACGACGTAGAGCTGAACCAGGTCTTGTTTCGGTTCTCCGACGATGAAACGAC
>Ga0255055_10000848_pt1 | contig 23385 bp, 16 predicted proteins | sample JV7_2_27_MG_FD_188633 | JGI IMG/M metagenome (GOLD analysis project Ga0255055, IMG submission 188633) | Seawater microbial communities from Jervis Inlet, British Columbia, Canada - JV7_2_27 | ecosystem: Environmental > Aquatic > Marine > Inlet | place: Canada: British Columbia | collected...
ATGCTGATAGCTGGGTTTGCACACCGAACAAAGACTGTTGGGGATCTGTTTGTTTATACATGACTAGTTATAGCATATGATAGTAAAATAGAATAGTTACTTCTCAGGAATCACTTATTTAAGGACGTCCCCTCTATTTTTAATCACCTGAAATTTGTAAACAAAACTTTTCAATCACAGGTCTAAAATAACCATGACCTGGCAAACATGTTATTCGCTTGACACCCAATTGACGAAATCTTATTTTAGACACGTAATTATTTAGTTTTGATGACATTATTCAATATCGATATTTTTGGTTTGGCGTGGTTCTAATAATTTCATTTGTCGTATTTTGATCGTTTTCTAATTTCAGAGTCAAGAAGATACGGTTATTTAAAATGAAATCTCTAATACTTATTTCAGTGATTTTAGCAGGGATCGGTTTTGCAGCCTGCAAGACCCCACCGACGCCAAGCGCTTCGGTGCCCACCCCGAAGCAAGAGATCCCTGAAACGACAGAGAAGCGTCCATCGACGCCATCGGAATCGACAGAATCCGCGAAACCCGGCGCTCAGGAAAAACCGAAAACCAGCCGGACGGCTTCACCAGAGGCATCCGGGTCCCAGGCGCAGGATGCAAAGCCAACATCACAAAAAGATAAAACCGCATCTGGGGGTGCAGCTCAAACCAGCCTCGCGAAGGCCGACCAAAAGTCAAGTGAAAGCCGGACAACACGACCCCAAACAACCCAATCAAAATTGGAAAAAGCCCGCGATGATTTGCGCGTGAGCCAGGCAACAGAAAAGCGGATTGGCGCGGAACTTGAAAAGCTTAAACAATCCGGCAACGCCTCGGCTGAAGATATCCGCAACTATGAAGCCTACCATGAACGCGTCCAGGCCATGGTTGCCGAAAACCGTAAAATCGTGGAAAAAATGGAGGCCGCTCAGGCCAGGCATTCTGCGGCCCCCAAAGGCTCCCAGGCGGCAACTTCCGGCGAGTCCGAAAAGCGATCGGATCCATCCATCCCGGAAGAACAAACCCAGGACCCGGTGGCAGCGCTGGATCGCCAGTTAAGTGCCTCGCTGGGTGAATTTGATGCCATGCTGCTAAAGGAAATGGAGACCATCGAAACCGAATCCGCTGTAAAAATGCGTGATCTGGCACAAGAAGCAGCCGCAGCTGCCAAACGTCTGAAGGAAAAAGGCGTGGATCTGGGCAGCGATGAATCCGAATCGACCGATGCTGAGTCAAAACAAGGTGAACAGGGCGAGGAAGGCCAGCAGGGCAAAGCCGGCCAAAAGGACGCATCCGGCAAAGAAAAAGGCTCCCAGCCGAAACAGGGCAGCGACGATGATGCGGTGGCCTCCCGTGATCAGTCCAAAGGCGGTGGCTCCGGCCCCCGAGGCGACAGAGGCAGCCGCTACAGTAAAAAAGATGATGATATCGTTGCCCGTCAGCTGCGGGAAGCTGCGGAAAACGAAACGGATCCGGAACTTAAGGAAAAACTGTGGAAAGAATACGAAGATTATAGGAGAAACACCCAATAACCTAAATTGAGCGTTTCAAATTTTATTCAAAGCTCTTTGCGGGTTTGCGTAAGGATTAAATGAATATGAAACCGAGAGCCTACAGCGGCTTATTAATTTTGGCCTGTCTCCTAGTCATGGTCGGCTGTGCCACCTTTGGCTCACAGAAGGTTAGCCCAACACCGATTGATCGCGCCAGCACAGAAATCCCCGAAGACCAGTTAATGGATGTTGGCATCCTTGTTTTTGAAAGTAAGGAACTAACGTCGAAAGCTGCCCAAAAAGAGGGTACAGACCCTGACATCCGCAAAGCCGAAAGCCATTTTGTTCCCTATCACTTAAAAAACGCCTTGCAGCAAAGCAGCCACTGGGGCGCCATCCAGGTGATTCCGGCCGAGACCAATAGTGTAGATCTGCTTGTCAAAGGCAAAATCATCGAATCAAACGGCGAGCACCTTGTTCTGGAAATAAGCGTGGCCGATGCCACCGGCATCAGCTGGTTTAAAAAGACTTACAGCTCTGAAGCAAATGAGTATAATTACTCCGGAAACCAGGTGGGAGAAAAAGATGCGCACCAGGATCTATACAACACCATTGCCAATGATATGGCTAAATTCAAAAAGAAGTTGACGGCGGCGGAAATTAAAACAATCCGCACGGTTTCCAAATTAAAATTTGCAAAAGATTTCGCACCGGATGCCTTTGGTGATCATCTTACGCAAAACAAAAGAGGCCACATTAAAATTAAGCGGCTTCCAGCGGACAATGACCCCATGATGGACCGCCTGATGAAAATCAGAGAGCGTGAATATATGTATGTCGATACCCTCAATCAATATTATGATGGGTTTTATAATGAAATGTGGCCGTCTTACGAAAATTGGCGCCAGCTGAATTTAACCGAACGCAAAGCCATAAAAAAGATCAAACGCGAGGCGTTGACCCGACAACTCATCGGCGCCCTGTTAGTCGCCGGCGCGATTGCGGCGGGGTCAAGCGATTCCAATGCGGCACGCGTCATTGCACCGGCAATGGTGATTATCGGAGGACAGGTGATTATCAGGGGCTGGAATATTTCGAAGGAGGCTGAAATTCACTCGGCGGCGATTCAAGAGCTCAGTGAATCATTCGGGGATGAAATGCAGCCCGTTACAATGGAATTTGAAGGGCAGCAATATGAACTGACCGGAACAGCTGAGGAGCAGTTTAAACGCTGGAAAGAATTATTGCGTCAAATCTATTTTGCCGAAACCGGCTTTACTCCGTCACCCGCATCTGAAGAACAAAATATGAATCAAGATAATAATCCTTAACCAGACTGCTTTAGCTCATATTTGTTAAGATCGACAGCTATCCTCGTCGTTGGGATCATGGAAAACCGATAAGCGGTAAACTTGATGATCGACGCCTTCATTCAATAAATCACGAAAATAGCTTTATCCAGCACCTCTGCCTTTCATGTTTTCGTGATTTTTTATATAGTACCATAGGCACAACATCGTACCTCAAACAGGCACCCGGTATACCAAAGAGACCCAGCCGTCTAAAGTGGTTGTCAAAAAAACGTTCCGGTATTCAAACGTTTTTTTCTACAACCACTTATGCCGCAATTCCGTCATTCGGAACATAATTATGGAAAGCGGTAAAAACTAAAGAATTGAACGCTATGCCGAGTCTAACAAAAGACCAAATACTGCATTCCCGTTTTTGCCTGCATGAGATGATCGGCCAAGGCGGTATGGGACAGGTTTGGCGGGTCCGGGATCTTGAGCTTGAAATACAGGTTGCCTTGAAAATATTAAATCCACAGCTAACGTCTAATCCGGATAGCGTCAAACTGTTGAAAAATGAATGCCGTAACACCCGACGCCTGGTCCATCCCAATATCGTGCGCGTCTTTGATTTTCATAGATCTGAAGATCTGGCGTTCATCTCCATGGAATACATCGACGGCCAGGACCTCAACATTTACCGCAATCAATTTGGACCCACCGGCAGTGCTGAGACGATCAAGATAATCAAACCGGTAATCAATGCCTTGGGGTATGCCCACGACCTGGGCCTGGTCCATCGAGACGTAAAAGCCAGCAATATCTTACTTGACCGGCAGAAAACGCCTCGCGTGACGGATTTTGGTATTGCCGGGGTTTTCAAAACCGGCCATAATGCGCTGGAAATTACCTCCGGCGGTTCTCTGTTTTGCATGAGCCCCCAGCAACTCGACGGCCGCCAGCCCATTCCGTCTGACGATATTTATGCCCTGGGCGTGTTGCTGTATGAAATGTTCACCGGATATCCGCCGTTTTATCCGGATATAAGCCGTAATAAAATCCTTTACGAAATCCCTGCTCCGATCAACCAAAGATTAGATCAAATGGACGTTAATGCGCCCATCCCCGGACCACTGGAGAAGCTTATCGAACAGATGCTGGCCAAGCTGCCCGCTGACCGCCCGACCCGCATGCAGGAAATCGATAGCCGCCTGGACCGCATTTTTAACATACAGATTGATCAGATCGGACGGCCTGAGGTTTTAAACGCCGGCCCTGCAGACGGCGGGTCGGCTTTTAAGCGTGCGGAAATCATTACGCCGCTTAAAGTAACCCCGCGAGCGGATAGAAAAGGGTTTTCTTTAAATGTGCACAATAACAAGATCAAAGGTCTGACACTGGCCTTATCTATTATTTTTCTGGTGGCCGGCGGTTTGTGGCTATGGCATTATCTGGCAAGCAGCCCCCCTGAAGAATCCCGGATGCAACAAACAGTTAGCCAGCAGAATCAGCCGGAATCAAAAAAGACTCAAGAGATACCAAAAAATTTATCAGAAGAGGCGCCGGATCCGGTCAAACTCGCCGCTCAAAAAGAGCAAGCGGAACAAAAACTTGCTGAATTTATGCGCCTGAAGCAGGATTTGGAAACCAAAGGTGTCTCGCAATGGGGCAAGGAAACGTATCATGATATGACGCAACTTTCCGCAGAAGCGGATCGCTTTTTACTTGAACATGATTACCTGGCAGCGGCCGCAAAATATGAGAAAGCGGCCGCCAGTGCTCAGGCCTTATCCGAGCAGGTCGAGCCGGTTCTAGAACAGTTGCTGAATGAAGGACGAATGGCTATGCATGAAGGAGACGCTGAGCTGGCCCAGCAAAAATTTAATGTTGCCCTGATGATTGATCCGGGCAACAAACCTGCCAAAAACAGCCTGCAGCGGGCTCAAAAACTCGATACCGTCAGGCGTCTGCTGGAATCGGGAAACCGTCATGAAAAAGAGGGAAATGTTTCTTTAGCCTATGCCGATTATCAAGAGGCTTTGCGACTGGACCCCGAATCTAAAGACGCCCGGCAGGCGGTGGCCCGGGTTAAAACCCAGATCAGTGATCAAGAATTCCAACAGCTCATGTCTGAAGGACTGACAGCCCTGCATAATGATAATTACCTGCTTGCCCGGGCAAAACTGTTAAAGGCAAAATCGTTCAGGCCAAAATCCCGGGAAGTAAAAGATGCGCTGGCGCTGGTGGATCAGTCCATCCGCCTGGCCCGCATTGAAACGTATCGCAAAAAAGCAGCAGATGCTGAACAGGCCGAAAACTGGCAACAGGCATTAAACGCCTACCAGCAGGTTCTTGATATCGATTCCAATGTCCGGTTTGCCGTCCGGGGAAAACAACGCGCCTTAAAACTCATCCGCCTTGACAAGCGCCTTAATTTTTTCCTGCAACAACCCGCGGTCCTGGAATCAGATCGCCAGCTTGGAAACGCGATTCAGCTGATTGCCGAAATCGACGAAGTTGATCCAAAAGGCGCGCGGCTCGAAAACCAATACGATAAACTCACCCGGCTGGTAGAGGCTGCCCAAACCCCTCTAAAAATTATCCTTGAATCCGATAATCTTACAGATGTCGCCGTGTATAAAGTTGGCAAACTGGGTCGCTTTGCGAATCATGAATTAAGCCTGCGGCCGGGCACCTATACCGTGGTGGGAACCCGGGATGGGTACCAGGACGTCCGCAAGAAAATTGTCATCAAACCAGGGCAATCTCCAAAACGCATTGCTGTCAGGTGTGAGGTTGAAATTTGAAAACCCTTTACAAAATCAGAGACCACAAAGGCGAACGCACGGTTGTCGAGGATAGGTTCCCGATTATTATCGGAGCAGGCCCCAGCGCCGATATCCGGATTCCCGATCTTAAAAACGATGAGGAAGCCGCCTATATCGCTTTGTCAAATAAACGGCCTTTTGTACAAGCCGGTCAATCTGAGGCTGCAGTTCAATACAACGGTCAAAGACTGGTCGGCTCAACATGGTTGCTGCATGCCGACACGCTTGAAATCGGCTCCTGTAAAATAATGTTTAAGGCTGAAGGCGACGATTTCATCATCCAGGTCGTTTCAATAGAATCCGATATTGAGACGGTCAGTCCGCCACCTAACGGCAGCATGGATACGGCACCGGAAATCAAACCCCTCTCTTTTCGTTCGGATCGCAGGCAGCAAGGTGCCGGTTCAATTATACGCAATCGGCGGTTTATCGGACTGGCAATTGCACTCAGCTTTCTTTTGCTTTTTATGGCCGCCTGGTTTGTTTTTACCGCAAAGCAAATCACGATTCTTATCGAGCCGCCGCCGGATCAAATTTCAATCAGCGGAAGTCTGATGGCACCCAGATTTGGCGGCCATTTTTTACTGCGACCCGGCAAGTACAATTTGCAGGCTGTCAAAGAATGTTATTATCCATTTGAAGGACCTTTCGAGGTCGGTAAAGCAAAAAGTCAAGAAGTCCGATTTCAAATGCAAAGACTTCCGGGAAGTTTGTCCTTGCAGGCGCACCAATCAGGTAAGCCGCAGGTGCTTCTCAATGGTGCGCGGGTCATCATTGACGGACAGGAAGTCGCCAGCACGCCGGTTCAGAATCTTGAAGTAAAAGCCGGCCGGCGGATTTTAGAAATTCAAGCAGACACCTATCAAGATATAAAAACAGAGGTGCAAATTGAGGGGTGTTCAGCAGAGCAGTCGTTTGATTTTGCACTTGTTCCCGGCTGGTCTGATGTCTTTATCAGTTCGATTCCAGAAGGAGCGGCCGTATCTGTTGACGGAAAACCGGCCGGAAATACGCCCTTAAAAATTGAACTGCGCGAGGGAAACTATCTGCTGCAAATAAATGCCGATGGTTTTAAAACCTGGCAAACTCGGTTAGCTGTATCGCTCAATCAGGCGCAAAACATAACAGATATCCGACTGCAGCCTGCGGATGGCACATTGGCCCTGCAAACCACCCCGTCCGGGGCGAATGTAACCGTCGGCCAGAAATTTATCGGCAAGACACCGCTTAACGTCCAGTTATCGGCGAACACCCAGCATGAGATCCGAATATCCAAAGCCGGTTATGAAAAAGCAACCCGCCGGGTTCAGGTAGCAACCGGAAAATTAAAAAAACTGACTGTGGATTTAAAACCGCTACTGGGAGTTATTCATTTTAAGGTAGCGCCCGCCGATGCCCAGCTGATTGTGAATGGGAAAAACCGCGGGGCGCTGCCATCGAAATTACAACTCATCGCGGTCAGTCACTTGCTGGAAATCAAGAAAAAAGGATATAAGCCCTTTCAAACCCGCATCACCCCGCGACCCGGATATCCGCAAGAGATAAAAATCACCTTAACCAGACTAAAATCCGAAACCAAAGCTCAGACGGACGCCATCACAGCCAAAAACGGTTACCCCCTGAAGCTGGTTCGACCGCAACCCTTTACCATGGGATCTTCGCGTCGGGAACAGGGACGCCGATCCAATGAAACGCTTCGAAAAATAAACCTGCAGCGGCCATTTTACATGGGCGCAAGGGAAGTCAGCAATAAAGAGTTTAAAAAATTTTTGGCCAGCCACAAATCCGGCGCTTTCAAAGGACAGCGTTTATCACAGCCAGATCATGCCGTTGTTCAGGTAACATGGGAGCAGGCGGCGATGTTCTGTAACTGGCTAAGCGCCCAGGAGTCTTTGCCTCCCGCCTATGTAAAAAAAGGCGGTCGCCTGGTGGCGGTTGAGCCCATCGGGACAGGATATCGCCTGCCCACTGAGGCCGAATGGGAATATTGTGCCCGCTTCGCAAAAAATCAAGCCGCCCTCAAATACCCCTGGGGAAATCGGTTCCCGCCTACGACACCATCCGGCAATTATGCCGACACTTCGGCCAAGAATCTTTTACCCGCCTATATCCAGGATTACACAGATGGCTATCCGGGCACGGCCCCGCCGGCAAAATTTAAGGCCAACGACCTGGGATTATATGACCTGGGCGGCAATGTCGCGGAATGGTGCCATGACTTTTACACAATTTATACCTATAATAGCAATACAGCCGATATCGATCCATCCGGACCACCCGAGGGAAAGCATCGTGTGGTTAAAGGCTCGAGCTGGAAATATGCCAGCATGAGCAAATTAAGGCTGGCCTATCGCGATTACAGCGACGGCAAGCGTCCGGATCTTGGGTTTCGTATTTGCCGCTACTCCAAATGAGAAATAGATGATGGCAGTGAAAATATTAACAGAGTTCAAAAAGCTGGCGATATTCGGTGTTGCGCTGCCGGGCTTTCTGGTTCTTGCAAGTTGGACTGCCCGGGCGGACCCAACCAATCAAACGCAGCCGGTTTGGAAACAGCCGAATTCCAATACGGTTATCGTGGCGCAAAACGATTCACAGACGGCCACCAATGACAAGAGCGTACCTTCGTCTGAAAGCAAAGAACTCGAATCTAAAACCGATGAAAAAAAAGAACCAAGCGGCGTTAAAAAAAAGCCGCTTAAAGATTTTCGTCCCTCGGAAAAAATTGAGGCGGAGCAAGCTGTTGATTTCCCATATGACATATAGTTTCCTTTCCGGAAGCGGCTCTTTTTCCGATGGACTTCGTTCTCCGCGGATTTTAGCCTTCAACGTACTCATATGTACGCCTCAGGCTAAAACCCTTGTGCGGCCTTGTCCATCAAAAAAAAACATCTCGCTTCTGGAAAGGAAACACAATATCAAGAATTTTTCACAAAAATATGGATAAAAATTATGAAAAAATCATTCCCCTTTTCTTTTGAGTTTCTTTACCAGGTGTTTTCGTTGATCATCATCGTGATTGTGGTGCATGCCATCTTTGTGGCAGTTATTCGGCCCAAGGCCGACACCATTTTGGCCAAACAGGCCCTTCAGCTGGCAGAAGACAAATCGCAGGTGATGGAACGATCGGTTTTTGTGTTAATCCGTGATTACGAGCAGGAAGCATGTTTTATTCTGATGTTCTGGGCGGTTGCCATCATGGGGTATAAAGCCTTTAAAACCTCACGGCAGCGGGCGTTGTTGCAAATGGACCTGATTCCGTTGGCTGAAGGCGTGCGCATCCTTCCGCAGGACACCCGCGATGTGTCCCGGCAGATTCAAGCACTGCCGGCGCAACAACGCGCGACATTGCTGCCCAGAGCGTTGCTGGCCGGTTTGCAGCGGTTCAGCACCACCCGCAACATCCAGGATGTGGCCAGTGCCACTCATTCATACTGCGATTCGGAATCCGAACGACTTGAATCCGAATTATCCATGATTCGCTATATCGCCTGGGCCATTCCATCCATCGGGTTTATTGGTACGGTTCGAGGAATCGGAGATGCACTCGGCCATGCGCATAAAGCCATTCAAGGCGACATATTTGATGTCACGCGCAGCCTGGGTGTCGCATTTAATTCAACCTTGATCGCTCTGTTAATCAGCATTGGACTGATGTTTCTTTTGCATCAATTGCAGCAGCTGCAGGAGCGCTACGTGCTGGAAGCGGAAACGTACTGTGATGAAAATCTGATCAGCCATCTGTATACGGAATGAAAACATTCATTCCTATTGGAGTGTTGGAGTAATGGAGCACTGGAGTACTGGGCATGATGAAGACTGCGCCGGATTTCTTATTTTTTTCAACACTCCTTCACTCCAGTACTCCAATACTCCAGTAGATATTTTGAGATAGACTTAGAATGTTTAAAACCATCTTGAACTTACAAAGGAGTAATTTCCCACCATGAGTTTATTAGCACTTGAACTCAGTGACGCCGGTATCCTTGTGGCCGGAACCGAAGCAGACGAGTTGCTGAAAATCGACGGAAACAGCGTTGAGAGTCCCGGGTTTGCGCTACCTGAAAAAAATCGATTAACCGTGGGCGTGGCTGCTGAAAGAAAAGCCCACCTTTATCCGCGTCAGATTCTCAATCAATTCTGGGACCAATTAAATATTGAGCCCTTAGAACAGCCCAATCCGTTTGCACATAATCACGCTGAAATCGCTTTCGAACATTTTGCTCGCATTTGGGAGACCGTTAAACATCACGGACAGGAGATGGTCATTGCCGTTCCGGGTTTTTATACCCGGGAGCATTTAGGATTTATATTAGGAATCACCCAGGAACTGGGCATCCCGGTAAAAGGGTTTGTTCCCCTGGCAGTTGCAGCGGTACCGGAGCAACTGCCGCACGGACTGTTGCTGCACCTGGATTTGCATTTACACCGCTTTGAAATTACCCGCCTTGAGCGGAGTGAACAATTAAGCCAGAAAGAAGCGGCATCCGCGGAAGGGAACGGTCTGAGCAAACTGTATAGGAGCTGGGTGGATGCCATTGCCGAAGAATTTGTGCGCAGCACCCGGTTTGACCCGTTGCATCAGGCGGCTACCGAACAGGAGTTATATGACCGGCTACCCGGTGTGTTGACACAGCTTTGCCGGAATCCCAGTGTCTATTTTGAAATGACAGGAGGGTCTAAAGTATACCACGTAACGCTGACGCACGATCTTTTTTACAAAAAAGGGGCGCCGGTGTTCGAGGAAATGCATCGTCTGGTTGGCCGCTTTTATGACCGTTATGGCAAGTCGGGACCCGGACCGGTCCTGATGCTCACGGATCGGATTGCCCGTTTGCCGGGCATGAAAGACATGTTGGCTGAAATCGAAAATTGCAGCCTCATCGAACTGCAACCCGGTTCCGGTGCATTGGGAATCATAAGATCCATGCGGCTGCTGTTTGAACAGCAGGCCGGCAACAGCGCCCCATTTTTGACTTCGCGACCGTTGCCTGCTGAAGGCCCCATCTCACATGCCGAACCCCAACGGCCGCCGGAAGTCCAAAAGCAGCCCACCCACATCCTTTATCACAATCTGGCCTATCCTATAACAGAAAAGCCTCTAATCATCGGGCATCAACGCGTTGCCGACGGACCCGCTATCCAAATCAAGGGACACATCGCCGGGGTTTCCCGAAAACACTGCGCTGTTCAATTGCAGGGAAATAACGTTGTTCTCAACGATTACAGCACCTACGGCACTTTTGTGGATGAAAACCCGGTAAACGGCAAAATTATTTTATTGCTGGGTCAGACGGTCCGGGTCGGAACACCGGGTGAAAACCTTAAACTCATTGCGTGTCTGGACAGAGAAACTGATGAAACGTAGATCCGTCAATGTGTTCAGCTTATCCTTTCTGGATATCATTACCTGCGGGCTGGGGGCAATCATCCTTTTGTTTGTGCTGGTAAACGCCAAGAGTGCCGCCCAGCGGGATTCGATTACATCGGATTTTCGTGCTGAAGTTGACCGAATGGAACAGGAAGTGCTCGAAGGAAAAAAAGATTTAATACAGGCGCGCAACGCCAACGAGCAAACAGAAGCGACTCTGGTGCGGACAGAGGGACTATCTCGCAGAATCATAGAAATCCTTGAGCAAAAAAAGATTGAGCTGTCGAACAGACAGGATGATACCCTGGCCACCAAAACACATGTCAACAAATTAAAAGCTGACCTGAAATCTTTAGAAGAAGAACTCAAGCGACTGAGAGCCGGTGCCAAAACCGAAGATGACATGGGCACCCGCTTGCGAAAATTTCCCGGACACGGGGACCGTCAGTATTTAACCGACTTAAAGATGGGGGGCCGGCGCATATTTATTTTGGTGGACGCTTCAGCCAGCATGCTCGATGAAACGATTGTTGGAATCATCCGACGCCGCAACCTCAGTTCCAAAGAAAAATTAAAATCAGCCAAATGGCAGCAGGCAGTGGCAACCGTTAACTGGTTGACCACCCAGCTTCCGCAAACAAGCCAATTCCAGATATATGCGTTTAACGAAACTGCCGCCCCTTTACTTAAAGGCACCCGGGGAACCTGGCTGGCGGCCGGCAATGTGGATCAATTAAACCAGGCCGCAGATAATATCCGCAGCGTCGTTCCGCAAAAAGGCACCAGCCTTTTAAATGCCATCACTGCCATGCGCACAATGAAACCGGCGCCGGACAATATTTTTTTGCTGACGGACGGCCTGCCGACGATGGGATCAAGCAAACCCTGGCGCAAACGGGTGACCAGTAAAAAGCGGCTAAGCCTGTTTAATGAAGCCATTCGCAAATTGCCGCGGGCTCCGGTCAATGTTATTTTATATGCGATGGAAGGCGACCCGCTGGCAGCCGATGCATTTTGGCGCCTGGCAAAAGACACCCGCGGTTCATTTTTATCGCCTTCCAAGGATTGGCCCTGAGGGATTTTAAATTGCAGATTGAAGAATGAAGAATGAAGAATAAAAAAAACACCGGAGGCCGTGGGCTACAACCATGGAATCGTATTCGCCCTGATGGGCCAATGCACATTGAACGATGAAAAAGAAACGAAAAGACATCCAAATATTCAGCTTATCTTTTCTGGACTGCATATGCTGCGGGTTCGGAGCAGTGATCCTGCTGTTTGTATTATCCAAATTCGCCGAACCCCTCATCATTGAAGAAGTCAAAGAGGATCTTGAATCAAAAATTGTCCGACTTGAAGAGGAGCTGGTCGAAATCAGGGGTGAAACCGCTATACTGAATCGTGATTTAACCGCTAAAAAGGAGCAGCTTTCAGAAGAAAATATCCGGCTGGCAAGGCTGCAGGGAGATCTATCAAAAATTAAGGGCCAATTTGCGGGTTCGAAGGACACCGCCCAGGTGCAAAACATTATTGAAGGCCGACTGGCCAGAGCCATGCAGGAATTAACCAAAGAAATGCGCCGGCTGTTAAAAACCAAGCCGCGAAAAATTGATCGCTCAATCGGAGGCATTCCGGTAGACAGCGAGTATATTATCTTTATTATCGATACTTCGGGCAGCATGCAACGCTACGCCTGGGGTCTGGTACAGAAAAAATTAAGAGAGACTCTGGACGTGTATCCCAAGGTCAAGGGCATCCAGATCATGAACGACATGGGCGAATATATGTTCTCTCAATACAGCGGAAAATGGATCCCGGATACTCCGGCTCGTCGTCGGGCCATTATTTCCAGGCTGAGCACTTGGCGCGCCTTCAGCAACAGTAGTCCGGTGGAAGGAATTACGGCTGCCATTCGAACCTTTTATTCAACGGATAAAAAAATCAGCCTGTACGTTTTTGGCGATGAATTCAGCGGTCAACGGATGCAGCCGGTGATCGATACCGTGGATCGAATCAATAAACGCACGCAAGACGGTTCCAGACGAGTTCGAGTTCATGCCGTCGGTTTTCCGGTGGTGATGGCAAAAACCCGCGCGCGCGGCAACACCGGTGAGCGCTTTGCCACCTTAATGCGTATTTTGTGCCAGAAAAACGGCGGCACCTTTGTGGGGCTGAATAGCACGCGGCCCTAAACCAATTTTGTATTTTGGAATAACGCGTAACTGTCTCTAAAATCGTACTCGTTCTCGTGCTCCTCCTCGTCCTCGATATTAATATCGATGCAAAAAACGAGTACGAGTACGACGACGAGGACGAGGAGGAAACGAAGGGTCTCCTAATATTTTCGTACTCGTACTCCTGGCAATTTAAAACAAATCGCCTAAAAATTAAAACAAAAATTTGCAGAACACAAACTCCGTATAAAAAATGGAACTGACCTGCCCCAAATGCAGCATGCAGCTGCCTGAAGTGGAAACTCTGGAATACCGATTTTGTCCAGGGTGCGGCGCTGAAATTTCGGCTAAGCCCAAAAAGCTCGATGAGGCTTTTCAAACCATTCCGCCGGATTTACCAGCGCAAAAACCCCAACAGACACCCGACGTTTTGGACTCAGAAACAGGCCGGAAAGTAATCTCCAATAAAAAATTCAATGATAAGACCATCGCGCCCCAGCCCATGGATAAGTTACGGCAACCAGAGCTCAAAGCGCCGGACACACCTCCACCATCCAGTTTTTTTCGCATCAGCTCTGCTGAAAAGCCACCTTCCATCAGTTCTGAAGAGAAAGTCCCTCCCCAACAAATTATTCAAAAACGGCCACCAACCAAAAACCGCAAGATCATCATCGCGACCCTGGTTATGTTGGTGCTGATTATTTTGGTGCTTGGCGGCTTATTCACATTCTAAACCAATCAAAGAACAACAATTCCTAATGACGTCCTCGTCCTCGATGGGGGAAAAAGAACGAGGACAAAGAGGAGTACGAGAACGAGTACGATGATGTCAGGGAACCCTATTTTTACTCGTCCTCGTCGTCGTCCTCGTACTCGTCTTCCATGGAGAAAAACCAAAGCCCGGCAAAAATCGCCGGGCTTTGGTTTTATAGTGGTTGTCAAAAAAACGTTCCGCTAGGCTTCACCGATTGTGTGCTGCTGGATGAATCGCTCCAGCTGCATCTTCTGCGCAGCCGTCAACTCCCCGAACTGCAATCCGATTTGCCGCATTTTGATGGTGCTAAAACTAAATTCGCTTTTAATTTCGAAATCGGATATTTTTACAAATGGCACCCTGTCCAGGTAGAGGCCCTGGTTGCCCAGAATGATTTTCAACTCATCGGCATTATCGAGCTTCTCATGGCTATCAATATACCGAAACGAAAGGCCCCGGATACTGATATCCTTAATCTGGCCCAATCTGCTTTCTTGGTCAACCAGTGCAGCAAATGCACCTTCTTCGGCTATAAACCGTTTTTGCTGCCGCCGTTCATCTGACACCTTAATAGCTGGCATAGTTCGAACTCCAATTTTTGAAATGCAGGAATCTCAATTTGCACATAAAATTATGTCGTTATGGATAAAAAGGCAGGCGGGATTAGCGTTTACAGATATCATTACCCGGAATCGGTATCCTAATCAAGCTAAAATTTAGGTACGGTACCATTTTTTTTATTAAAATGACAGCCGCACAGAAAGGACCAGATTTATCGATAAATCGTTGCTTTAAGGGTGGAATTACGCTTGACAAAACCGCCTATCCTTATTAATCAATACCCTTTTATATAAATGAATAATAGTCGTTTTGGGCGCAATTCCGTCATTGGGTGTTTTCAAACCCGCACCGATTAAGGCACTGGCGTGTCTTTGTATTTTCCCGCCTTTGGCGGAAAAATCATAGCCACCCGCTCCGCGGGTGGCCGGTAGCCCGGAACATTATGATGGAAAGCGGTATAATTGTAGAAAATCAGATTGAAAGGAGAGGTAAACAAATGGCTAATTTAATTCCACCTCATGGCGGAAAAGGACTGACCTGCTGCCTGCTTGAGGGCGCCGAACTGGATGCTGAAAAGAAAAAGGCCGAAGGCCTAAAAAAGATCCCGGTCTCCCAGCGTGAAAAGGGCGATTTAATCATGATGGGTATCGGCGGCTTCAGCCCCTTGACCGGCTTTATGAGCCAGGCGGATTGGAAAGGTGTCTGTGAAAACTTTCTGATGGCCGACGGGACCTTCTGGCCCATTCCGGTGACCTTATCGGCTTCAAAAGAAGATGCGGAAGGTATCAAAGAGGGTGCGGAAATTGCGCTTTATGATCCGGAAGGTGATGAGATCATGGCCACCATGACGGTCACCGAAAAGTTTGAAATGACCGAAGCCGACAAAAAGTTTGAATGCGAAAAAGTCTACATGGGTGAAGGCACCACCACCGCTGAGGAATTCTGGAAAATCGCCAAAGACGACCATCCGGGTGTTCAAATGGTCATGCAACAAAAAGAGCTCAGCCTGGCCGGACCGGTCAAGGTGCTCAGCGAAGGCGATTATCCCGTGAAGTATGCCGGCGTTTACATGCGACCGGAAGAATCCCGCAAAATATTTGAAGAACGGGGCTGGAGTGAAGTGGCGGCACTGCAGCTTAGAAATCCCATGCATCGTTCTCACGAATACCTTTGCAAGATTGCGGTCGAAGTTTGCGACGGAGTCTATATTCATTCTCTGGTCGGAAATTTAAAACCGGGTGATATTCCGGCGGAAGTTCGCGTTAAGTGCATCGATTCGCTGGTTAAGAATTATTTTGTCGAAGACAAGGTCGTCCAGGGTGGTTATCCGCTGGACATGCGCTACGCCGGTCCCCGCGAAGGATTGCTGCACGCCACCTTCCGGCAAAACTATGGGTGTTCCCGCATGATCATCGGCCGCGACCATGCCGGTGTGGGTGATTTTTATGGAATGTTCGAAGCCCAGACCATCTTTGATAAAATTCCGAGTCCGGAAGAAGAAGGCAAAGCATTGCTGTGTGCACCGCTGAAAATCGACTGGACCTTTTACTGCTACAAATGTGACGGTATGGCTTCCCTGCGGACCTGTCCGCACGGAAAAGACGACCGGGTCCTGCTCAGCGGTACCATGCTGCGCAAAATGCTCTCAGAAGGCGGAGAGTTGCCGGATCACTTCGGCCGCGATGAAGTCGTTAAAATCCTGCGTGAATACTACGAGAGCCTGACTGAAAAAGTGGAGATCAAGCTGCACGGAGCTGCTACCGGAGATTGATTTGATCATCTAAAAGAAGCGCAGGAACCAAAAGGGAGCCGCCGCAAGGCGCTCCCTTTTTTATTGGATTGGGGGTTCAGAGGTTCTGGGTTCAGGGTTCAGGGGTCGGCTGCCGGCCGATGTTTTCGGCAGCCGCGGAGGGCTGCCCTACTCCTCCTCGTTCTCGTCGTCGTACTCGTACTCGTTTTGCGATTCAATATCGAGGACGAGGAGGAGCACGAGAACGAGTGCTCTTTTTTATTGGATTGGGGTTTCAGGTGTCAGTGGGTTCTCGAGGACGAGTACGAGCGCGAGTACGAGTACGAAATTTTATTCTCCTCATCTTACCCGTCCTCGCCCTCGTTCTCGTACTCGGCAGTCGTCCAATAATTCCTCTGACACCTTAAAAATCCACCACTCCATTAATCAAATAAAAAAGGGGATGCATTGCTGCGATCCCCTTTTAATTGTTATTCCAATTTCTTATTTAGAAGTTTCTTCCTGAATACTCGTTATATGCCATCGCCACCGTCCGGTAAACCAGATGGGCCAGCTTTGAGAATGGCAGATAGGCAAACAATGCGAACACCAGAATCAGGTGAACATAGTAGGTGGCAAAAGAAACAAACGCCCAGCCTGCCAGCCGGGTCAGCTGAGCGCCCATGCCGGTCACACCCAACCCGAAAGCCAGGTAGATCAGGTACCAATCAAAGTACCTGGAAGCCTGATCTTTTTTAGAGATGCGATTTTTGATCATCAGGCTGGTTCCGACAATCAGCGCTACACCGGCGATGTTGGCCAGCCATTTTACCGGATTCAACTGGGACCACGGACCATGCAACGCTCCGCCGGGAAGCAAATAGGATCCATACATCACAACAAAGAAAATATTGGTCACGATAAACAGCCCGATAAAGCCATACAATGTCAAAAAATGGGCAATTTCGCGGTCTTTATTTTCAGTACACTCCGAAAACTTGCGATGTAACAGGATGGTCGGAATAATACGAACAAACGCCATGATGAATCCGACCACTTCGATGTTTTGCTTGGTTGTCTTACCCTCCCGCAGTGCATTCTGATGGATATCGCCCAGGAACCGTTTGAGGCTTAGGGCAAAAACAGCCGCTGCAAAGAGGGCCGCCGGAAGCATCATCATGTCCACCAGCCAGGTCGAGAAAAATTTCCAATGTTTGATGCCTTCGCTGAGATCCGGTGTGAAATCCAGCAACCCGGTGATGGTGCCCACAATCAGAAAAAGAATTGCGGGTATGGCCAGCAGGATCGGCAGTTTCTTGGGGTCTTTCATGGCCCTGGCCAGCACTTTCGGTTGAGCGTAGTCCTCGATCGTATACGATCGCACGGCTGCCAGCACATCCGCCGGCTTGGCCTCGCGCGGACAACGGGTGGAGCAATCACCGCAATTGTGGCACAGCCAGATATCTGCATTTCCGACCAGTTTATCCTTCAGCCCCCAGGAAGCCGCGATCATTTCCTTGCGGGGAAACGGTTTGGTGTCCGGTGAAATCGGACAGGCGACCGAACAGGTGGCGCATTGATAGCACTTTTTCAGGTCTTCGCCCCCCAGTGCACCGACTTCTTTGATAAATTCCAAATCAGGCTCAATAACATATGCATCCGCCATATTTTTACCTCCCCAATCAATTGAAGATTGATTATTGACTATTGAATATTGAAAATCGGAATGAACTCTTTTCAATCGACAATCGTCAATCGAAAATAGTCAATTGCTAAAATCCCTTAAAGGGGTTCGGACCCATTTCCTCGACGCTGGCCACAAAATCATCGATGATTTGCGGAAGTTTATCATATTCATCGATGGCCACCTGGAATTGCGCCACGCGTTCTTCTTCAAGGGCCAGGCTCGACAGGGCCTCGCCGATTTTTTTCATTCGGATGTCGGCCAGCTCACTGCCTTTTACGAAATGACACTGGTAGTCGTCGCCGTGTTTGCAGCCCAGCAGGAACACACCGTCCATGCCCTGGGCCATGGCGTCCTTGATCCAGATGACATTGACCGAACCCAGGCACCTGACCGGGATTAAGCGCACATTCGCTGAATAGGCCAGCCGGTTGAGGGCCGCAATATCCAGGGCCGGATAGGCATCATTTTCACATGCCAGCCCGAGGATCCGCAGCGGCGGCTCGTCATAATCGTCTTCGGAAGGCACGCCGATCGCTTTGACCATCGATCCGATACTGTCAATGCTGTAATCGGCAAAGTTGATGATGCGCTCCGGGCAACAGCCCATGCAGGTGCCGCAACGGCGGCAACGGGCCGGATTCGCCTTGGGGGTGCCCTTTTCATCATCATCGATGGCGCCGAAGGGGCATTCCTCCGTGCAGCGTTTGCACTGGGTGCATCTTTGCATGAAAAAGTCCGGGAAGGTCATATCGCCGTATCGTGGATGTACCGAAACACCGCGGTTGACCGACTCCAGGCATTGAATCGCTTTTAAAGCCGCGCCGGTGGCATCCTCCACCGCCTCTTCCACAGTCATACTGCGGCGGACGGCACCGGCGGCATAAATACCGGTGCGCTGGGTTTCATAAGGGAAACAGATAAAATTCGAATCGGCATATTCATCAAACAAGGCGTTATCGCGGAATCCAGGCCCCTGCCGGTAGGCCAGGTTAACAACCGGGTCATCTTTGGTAACCGGAACCATCCCGGTCGCCAGCACCACCAGATCGGCTTTGACCTGAACTTTTTCACCCAGGAGAGTATTGTCGGCTTCGACAATTAAGCCATCCCCATTTTTAGACACACGGGTGACCTCTCCCTTGGTTAAAAAGATGCCGGGGTCCTGCTGGATGTTCTTGTAAAAGTTTTCCGTCAGACCCATGGTACGCATATGCTGGTAGAAGACAAAAGATTTGCCGTCATCATAATCTTCGCGCAGGTATTTGGCCTGTTTGAGCGCCACCAGGCTGGTCACCGCACCGGTATAGGCAAAATCTCTGTCATCCCCCTGGCCGGGGCTCTGGATGAAAACAACGGATTTGGCCGCTTGGCCGTCTGAGGGTCGCACAATTTTTCCGGCCGCGGCAATCTCTTCAAACTGATGATTGGTAACCACATCGGCAATCTCGCCGAAGCCCAGATGGGCAAATTCGCCTTCTTCAGGCTGATAGGGCCGCCACCCGGCCGCCAGAATCACGGCACCGAATTTTTCACCGTTGGGATCCAGGGTCAAAATGTCCTTTTTGCCTTCATTATACTCCATAAATTTGGCGTGAAGCGCTTCGGCATCCAACTCCTTGCCCTTGTCGTCGACTTTCATCTCATCCGGCAGGGGATACGGGACGTCGAATTCAGTTTTTTCACCAGGCTTTTTAAGGGTCACCGTAAAATCACCCGGTTCCCCTGCGATACGCGCGGCGATCGTCTCGGTTTTCAGCGTGATGTCGGAATAGTTTTCAAGTTCATTTATTTTTGATTCGATCGCCGGCGGGATCAGACCATCATAGGGGTAAGCTCCGGGCAGCTGTTTGCGCCATTTTCTGGCATGGCCGCCTAGCGACGCTTCTTTTTCGACGATGGTCACCTCGTAGCCGGTTTTGGCCGCATCGATGGCCGCCGAAATCCCGCTCATACCACCGCCGATAACCAGGATCTTTTTGTTGAGGGCTTCCAGCAGATAGGGCTCAGGCAGATCGACTTTTTCGACCTGCGCCATGCCCATCTTTAAATAATCTTCAGCCATCATCTGAACGTGGTCAATGAAGGTCTCATCGTCTTTTTGTTCTTCGGTGGGAGCCGGATACGTTGAGCGGGGGTGCGTCCAGACCACCCCTTCCCTCAAGTTCACCCGATCGACGATGCAGCCGTCAAAGCGGAAGACATCATAAAGAACCCGGCGTGAACAGGCAGCAATCACCAGCGTGTTGACGCCTTCATCGGCAATATCTTTATTGAGGAGTTCAAGGCCCTCTTTACCGCAAAGAATCGGGCAGGTTTTGACCGCAAGCCCTTCCTCTTTGGCAACTTCGCTCAGCTTTTCGATATCGACGGCCTCCCCGATCCCACAACCTTCGCAGATATATACACCATATTTTTTATCCATGAATATCCTCCGACCTGCTCACCAGGGTTTGAATCGCCTTAAGGGCCATTCCGGTAGCATTTTGATTGGATGAAACCACGTCGGCCGGTTTGTTGGCACATCCGGCTGCAAACATCCCGCCTTTTTCAAAGTCGTTGACGATAAATCCGTCATCATTGTACTGCAAATCTGCCGGAAGTTTGGCGGTCGCCGCCGTGGGCTGCATTCCGGTTGCCAGAACCACCATCTCCACTTCCTGATGGATTTTTTCACCCGTCACGGCATTTTCGGCAACCACGGTGACATTTTGGGTGGCCGGATCTTCATTCACCTCGGCTACTTTGCCTTTAATCAGGAAGATGTTTTCATCCTCTTTGATCGTTTGGTAGAACCGTTCATAGCGGTAACCCGGCGCCCGGAGGTCGATATAGAAGATGTAAATCTTGGCATCGGGATAGCGCTCGCGGAGATAGGTGGCCTGCTTTAAAGATGCCATGCAGCAAATATAGGAACAATAAGGCAGGTGATTCTCATCGCGGGAGCCCGCACACTGGACAAAGGCCACACTCTGGGGCTCTTTGTTGTCCGAGGGGCGCAGAACTTTACCCCGACTCGGCCCATTGGGAGATGCCAGTCGCTCCATCATCATATTGGTGATGATGTTGGGATACTGACCGAAACCGAGATTATCGATCTTGGCGGCATCATAGGGCTGCCAGCCGGTTGCCCACACAATGGCACCCATATTCAAATTCAAGGTTTTGGCTTCCATTTCGAGATCAACCGCATCGTATTTACAGGCGTCTTTGGCGCGGACGGCATCCGGGGTGCCGATGATCTCAGGGTCAATCACGTAGCGGGCCGGAAATGCCATTTCAAACGGCAAATAAGCGCCTTTGATGTTTTGCATTCCGAAATCATATTCGCTGGCAATTTCAGTCTGACAGGCCGCGGCACAATCTCCGCAACAGGTACAGTTCTCATTGACGAATCTGGGGTTAACCTTGACCGCCACATCGTAGTTGCCCGGACCGCCGGCAACCGATTCCACCTCTGCCAAGGTCAGGATTTTGATCCTGGGGTTGTCTTTTATCCGTCTGAAGTTGATTTCCAGGCCACAGGTGGGAGGACACAACTTGGGAAAATATTGATTGAGCTGTGCGACCCTTCCGCCCAGATACGGATTTTTTTCGACCAGAAAAACCTCATACCCCACTTCGGCAGCTTCAATCGCCGTGGTCAGACCGCTGATCCCGCCGCCAACGACTAATATGCTTGCGCTTGCAGGAGCTGCTTTTTCTTCAGTCATACTTCCCTCCGTACAGTTTTTGTTGTTTGGTTTCAGGTGTCAGGTGTCAGGTTTCAGCAACAAAAAGACCTAAAAGCTGGCAATTGAACACGGACACCTGGCACCTGACACCTGAAAAATGGCAGTGAAGCGAAAAGCCATGTTATAGGCAATTCGCATCAACCAACCGATAATTGAACGCTATCAACAAAAACCTCCAGGTGTCGGATGACACCTGGAGGTAGCTGATGGTTAATCAATTTCGACTCGTCTGCTCCTTAGCTGATCCATTAGGCGTCCGGAATGATCTTGATATAATCTTTCTTAAAGACATCCCATTTCTGCTCTTTGGGATCATACTTGGAGTTGACAAAACAGAACCAGTTCTCGTCATCTGTGCCCGGATAATCGGCTTGATAGTAAAATCCGGGATAACGGGTCTCTTTACGGTACTGAATGTGGCGCAGATGCGATTCCAGCGTCCAGATGCGGTGCTGAATCTCCCAGGCTCTCATCAGTTCGTGCAGATCACCGGCAGCCAGTTTTTCGTTATCTTCGCGCATGGTTGCCAGCAGATCCATGACGATCTCGAGGTTCTTGGAGGTCGTCTGGTAGTAGGTGGCTGTTCCGGCACCGTATTCATGGCCGGCCTTCATCATGCGATACATCATCCCATTGGGCTTGATGTAGTTGGGGTTGATGTCTTCGGCCGTAGTGTATGCGCAGTGCTCCAGATAGGTACGTACCGGTTGGTAAACGATGTCGACCAGCTCCTCGTTACTCTGGGCGATGGCGGGTGCAAAGTCACTGAAGTCTTTGGCGTAACGGACCATCTGCTTGCCAACCATCCGTCCTTCGGCGTGAGAACCCGAAGAAAACTTATGTCCGGAACAACCCACACCGTCGCCGGCGGTAAACAGACCGTTGACCGTAGTCATGCGGTTGTACACCTTGCCGTTGTCGGCTTTAATCTTGTAAGCATCCGGCACCCAATCCAAATCCGGACCGGAGGTCCACAGACCGCAACAGCCCGAGTGAGATCCGAGCAGATACGGTTCGGTGGGCATAACCTCGGAATTTTTCTTTTCAGGCTCGGTGTTGGTGGCGCACCACAGATTGGCCTGGCCGCAGGTCATATCCAGAAAGTCTTCCCAGGCTTCGGATTCAAGATGCTTGAGCTCTTTTTTGTCCATGGTCTTGCCAAGCTCGGCCAGAGCAGACACGGTATCCATGATAATCGGTCCGCGGCCTTCTTTCATCTCAAAGAGCATCAGGTGGTTTCGCAGACAGGTCGGTGTAATGGCTGCGGTTCCGTAAGGTGCATATTTTTCCAGCTCGGCTTTGGCGGCATCACTGCCGGCAAAAGCTTCGCCCAGACCGTTAAGTGTTTTGGCCTTAAACAGCAGGAACCAAGCACCTACCGGGCCATAACCGTCTTTAAAACGGGCCGGGGTGAAGCGGTTTTCCATCATGGACAGCTCGGCCCCGACTTTCATGCACAGGGTATAGGTGGAACCGGAGTTCCAGACCGGATACCAGGCACGGCCTTTGCCCTCACCCACTGAACGCGGCTGATAAATATTGACGGCCCCGCCGCAGGCAACCATCATGGTCTTGCACTTGATGATGTAGATTTTGTTTTCACGGACGGAGAAGCCAACCGCACCGGCTATCTGGTTTTCTTTGTCGGCATCCAGCAGCAATTCGACGATGAAAACCCTTTCCAGAACGTTTTCTTCGCCAAGGGCCAGCTTGGCCGCTTCGGCCACGATGCGCTTGTAGGATTCGCCGTTGATCATAATCTGCCATT